>JAEAME010001130.1_pt1 | contig 20355 bp, 17 predicted proteins | sample 8958731 | NCBI WGS metagenome assembly JAEAME01 (sample SAMN16933194, study PRJNA681113) | bioreactor sludge metagenome | isolation source: anerobic bioreactor sludge (Control) | place: India:Bengaluru | collected 2018-10-24 | reverse complement strand
TGTCGACGATGTAGCTGATGTTGTAACCGCCGCCGGAACCCTGGGTCGAGACCATGGTGCGGAAAGTGCCCGGACTGGCGAAACCGGCGAAGAACATATCTTCATAGTCACGGGAGGTCCACCGGTTATTGTAAACGCCAAGTTCGAGGGGGATGATTTTGAATTCGACATTAATCTTGGTCCACATATCGGCGATGATGGAGAGGTAGTCGACGTTGGCTTCGTTATTCTGGGTGTAGATAGTAGCGCTGAAGCCATCCGGATAACCAGCTTCGGCTAACATTTCCTTGGCTTTGGCAGGATCATATTTGTAGAGGTCCTGAATCTCGGCCGAAGCATCTTTAAGCTGCAGGTAGTTGTCCTTAAGGTCAGGTATGGGGGAGATGGGGGCAGTGGGATATAGAGCCTGCCCTTCATACAGGTCATTGACGATAGTATCGTAATCGATAGCCTTGGTAAGAGCCTGGCGTACCAGTTTCTTGCTGTAAGGCAAATCGGCTTTATCGGTCCGCATGTGGATATGGCCCGGAGCCGTAGAAGCTTCGATCACGAAATACTGCATGTCTTTTCTGGTATTAAGGATCGTCTTGGAATCATCGATACCCTGGGTCCAGGCCAGGGTGTCGACCTTACCGGTGCGCAGGGCAGACAGATAAGTAGAGCTGTCGGTGATGATGAAATACTTGACGCCGTCGGTGTAAGGCAGTTGATCACCTTTACCGGGACCGATGGGGTTGGTGTCCCAGTAATTTTCGTTCTTGACGAAGGTCATGGTGCTGCCGGAAACGAAGTCTTTCAGGATGTAGGCACCGGTGCCATGGTTATGCCGCCAATCCTTCATATCGCCCCATTTGTCGATGACTTCTTTGGCGATAACACCGTTCCAGTCGACACCGATCTGGGCGAACTGGTAGATGGAATCAGAATCATCGGGGACAACAAAGTCGACGGTGTATTTGTCGGTAGCTTTAATGGTGAGGTTCTTGGTGAAATAGGGATGGGCAAAATAGATGTAGGATTCGGGGGTAGTGCAGAGACGGTTGTAGCTGTAGGCGATGTCTTCGGCGGTTAGTTCACGGCCGTTGACTAAGGTACTGGCCTCGTTTGTCGGATCTAACCAAAAACGTACTCCTTGCCGGACTTTTAAGACCATGTGGTTAGGTTCAACGAATTCCCAGCTCTCGCAAAGTTGACCGGCTTTGGAGCTCCAGTTGTAAATACCATCGAGCGTCCAGGTCCACTGTTTGGAACCGTAGCCGCCGGCCCAACCCTGGGTCCAGTCACCGCTGAGCATTTCGTCTTCGGTGAGATGGCAAGGCCAGCACCACCAGGGGGCGGAATAGCCTTCGTCGAAGCTATTAGGATCCCCGTTTGCCCACAAATTAAGAGTACCACCATACTGCGGCTTGTCATTTGACACTGTAGTCTGTGTCTCTCCTCCATTACCACCGCAGGATGTTGCCAATAATGCCAGCATCAGGGATACTGCCAAAATTGGCAATACACGCTTAAACCAGGTCATAGATTGTATTCCTCCTTTCTAGTCCCTTTAAATTAACCGTGATATTCTCATCCAAGAATCACGGTTTGGAAGCAATACTACTTGAAAAGATGATTAACATTCTCTGTTTACATTATTCAAACAATGCTGTAAATAAGCAATGATACATCCGAAGGGAAAATCAGCCTGGTAAATTAAGAAAGGAATGTATCACACACAACGCAGAGTGATGGTAACATTTAAAAAAACTAATGTCAATAGTAAAATTTAAGACACCATCCCAGAGAGTACCGCTATCCCTAAGAAAATGAACATTACAGTGGACATAACTGTATTCACCAAACTGATGAGAGAACCAGTAATATATACATTTCCAGATTTAATGCCTGATGATATCTTACCAGATACTATTAGCAGCTATACAGATCAAAATCTCAGGTGTAATGCTTTTTCATGAATTTGAAAGATGTTTGAAAAACAGAAAAATCCTATAGCACTTTCTCTATCCGCGTTTACTTCTTTTAAAGCCGGGATAGCTGTGTTATTGAATTTATCGCTGTTACGAGAAAACAGGCACAGGACTGCTAGGGTGCCGAAGTGAAAGACTGCCAGATTGGCCTTTTTTCATCGCTGAAAGCGGGTATTTCCGGCTGCTTGTCGCTTGCCAGATACTCAGGCGGCTTCACCAGGTTGAAAACCAGGGCCTTCTGTTCGCACCCGATCACACAAAGTCCACATCCCATGCACTTTTCCTCATTAATGAAAGCCTTGAGTTTCTTGGAACCGGTGACCTTTCTCATTTCAATTGCACCGAAGAAACAACGTTCTACACAGGTCTGGCAGCCAATGCAGGACTCAGTATCTACACTGGCCCGATAGCGACTGGGATTCCGTAGCTGATGCGCGACACCGTAGCGAATCGTCGCTCCCATTACGTTACAGCAACAGTCACAACAATGACAGAGGACACCGCCGTTTCGCTCGCTTATTCCACCGCTCTTGAGTAGTCCTGCCCGCTCTGCTTCATCCGAGATGGCGATGGCTTCTTCGATGGAGATTACTTTCAGACTGGATGACTGGTTAAGGTTGAATTCTGCATATTTCCCGAACTCAAAACAATTTTGTGTCGGCCTCTCGCACCGGTGTGCGCGGATGCGGCAGTCACAATCACTGACGGCGATAATTTCACGGCTTCCCTTTTTGCGCAGCAAGGCATGGATATCCTCTTCCGGTAATATGTCTTCCGTTTTGATATTGGGATTGGTCTCGATGGCCAGGCGGGCCGGGATGATACGGGACATGACGCCTCCAACCGGTACCTCTTTTGCCACTCTAATACTGCGGGTAATCATTTTCTGTTCTACTTCGGGCATGAAATCGTCCCACGCTTTCCAGAAGCCTTCGGGGATATCTTCTTTTTTAGCTTTAGCGATGCGGGCGAAAAATCCGTGCATTGCCATATGAAACAGGTATTCACCGTTTTTGTGGAAGAGTAACCTTCTACGTTTGAGGTCAGTAAGCTTGTTACCCAGGGTCTTCTCGTCCATGTTCAGCCTTTGTGCCACCTCGGCGCAGGTTGCTGGTTTGAGGAATTCTAACAGCAATTTACCCTCTTCGGGTTTAAAGAGGATCTGCAAATACTTGATGAGATTTTGCGACCCTGGATATTCGAAAATTTCGGCTATTTTTTCATAAATTTCATTACTCGTCATATAACACTCCTTTCTTATTAGTAATCCCGAGATATCAGTTACTTATCCAGTAATAACTTTACATAAAAATGTTGGTCCGAGTTATCAAAAAAATATAAACCTTGATTTTTTGTACTAGCCGGATTATATGTCGATGGCGAAATAGGTGCAAGGGGAGAGGTTGTTAGAATTGAGGTGTTCAGTATATCGCTGCTTCTGCCTTTAATTATCATATGGAATTGCTGCCGTCACAATAAAAAGGCGATGGCCGGACGGATCTGCGGTACCTGCTTGCATATCCGAACCTGTTTGTGGTACCTATAAGCGGACACCGCAATGATGTTTTTTTAAGTAGGAGGGGAGAAATGTCAAAAGGCAGGTACCTGTGGTTGGTAACCTCGAAGGCAGCCCCGGGAAAAGAAGAGGAATACAACAAGTGGTATGACCAGCATGTAACAACATTCTTCAAATTTCCAGGTCTTAAGCGGGTAATACGCAACAAATGTTACCAGCCGATGCAAAATCCCGATTCCTGCCCTCAATACGTTGTTATATATGAGTTCGATAATAAAGAAGACCTGGAAGCTTTCGTGAAAAGCGATGCTGCAGAAGCCGCGAAGAGAGAATTCGAAGAAAACTGGAAAGGATTTGGAGATTTTCTATGGTCGGGCTGGTATGAACCGGTCAAGAAGCTGGAGAGGTAATTCTAACAAGTCGATTTCCATTCATACCGGTATTGAGAAACAAAAAACCATGTCAGGAAAGGTGGCAGAAGAATGGTTATACAAAAAGTTATGATGATAGTAAGTACCAAAGCCAGTCCGGAAAGAAGAGAGGACTACAATAAATGGTACGACGAACATATTTCACTGCTTTTTGCCTTTGAGGGTATGAAGAGAGTGAGCCGCAACCTCTGTACCCTTCCTCTTGGAGAAAGCGGTAATAACAGTCCCGAGTATCTAACAATTTACGAACTGGAGAACAAAGCAGACATTGAGCAATTTTCCAGGAGTCTCCAAATGGAACAAGCGAGGAAACAATTCGAGGAACAGTGGAGTGGGTTAGGCGATGTGCTTTGGTCGGGCTGGTACGAGCCGGTTAAAACCCTGGAAAGAGGGCATCTTTCTGCCTCAAAACGATATATGGAGATCGTAGGATCCGAACCCAGGATGGGGCAGGAGGCGGCATATCTTAACTACTACATCGAACATTTTACTACGATGTTTGCATATGATGGCATAAAGAACATAGAGTACTGCCGGCGTATTCAGCAGTTAGCCCAGAACAACAATAGTCCTGAATATATCACGGTTTATGATTTTGAGAGTAAAGAAGACAGAGAGGCCTTTTATCAGCATCATATCTTTACAGGAGCAAGGAAAGACTGGGAAGAAACGGGGAAGCCTGTCATGGATCTACAGTGGGCGGCTTGCTATGACTCCCCGTGACAATACTGGAAAGGTAAATGTTCATCCGAATACAGGAGAGAATGCAGGTTTTCGGCTGGATGAAGGAGGTGATACCAGAAAATAAACAGCGATAAAAGCATATAACAAACACGAAATACTATATTTTATGATTTGAAAATGATTCAAAATAGACCACTGAAATAGGAGGATAAACAGAAATGTCCGGTGGAAAATACGACAAATATTTTATTTACAAGATTCCGCCAAAGAGACCGCAGAACAATCGACAGATAGCATATATCGACAGCGACGACTTTCCGGGCGCTCATCAATATAACTGTCACTGGGTCACTGTATTACCTGATGATCCTACGAAATCATGGGGAGATTACGGACATGGTCCGCACGAACATAAAGTTCCAGAAATAATCATACATATGGGGACTGACCCGAATAATAAAGAGGACCTGGGGGGAGAAGTTGAGTTGGCCATGGGGCCAGAGCTTATAAGGTATCACATTACCAAGTCATGTATGGTCTATATACCAGCCGGTTTTATACATTCTCCGTGGATTGTAAAGAGGGTAGACCGGCCGTTCCTGGTGGTCACAGTTTGCCAGGAAACCGGACATACTGAAAAACCTCACCCGGAGTTGTTATCTGAAGAAGAAAGAAAAAAGATGATGTTTATCTATGAAGGATATGGCAGAGGTAAAGCCAGAGAGAGGCGCGTCGTGTCCCAAGATGGAATGACAATAGAGGGGAAGATATCTCAATAAAGCCAAAAGAGATTGATTTTCCACAAAATACCACCGATGTTCTGAAAAAATGCCATGGAATCCCTAAAGAGACGATATGAATATGGATTCGCCTGATTGAGTTCTGTTGTGCAGTATGAAGGATGAAGTAGACCAAGTGAAATAACCAGATAAACCGTCAATTAGTAACTACGCCGTATGGCTAAGGGGTATATTGACGGCATATTCCCAGATGAAGTGTATCAGCAGTAGAAAAGATTACTGGAAACGGAACTGGAGTCACTGGTACCACCCCAGGCCAGTGCGGCTGAAGAACCAGGCAATTTAATCCTGAATCTCAATGAGCTATGGACGTGGGCCTATTATACAAGTTGAGAGTTAGTGACTGCGTGTAGAAGCCAAAGACTCAATCAGTTTCATACGTTCATCGACCATCAACTGGAATTTTTTCAATTCAGCTTCATCGATATGACTAAAACGTCCCATCAGTTGGGCAAATTCCTTGATAGGCCGTACATGTTTTGGTCGATAGGTCAAACGGTATTGGCCTCTATCACACTCCCATAATGGGAAGTAATTTGTTTCAACGGCAGCTCTGCTCAACTCCACTGCGCTATCTTCAGCGGCACGCCACCCGGTATAACAGGGCGAAAAAACATGGATATAAGCTAACCCATCTTTGATTTGCTGCGCTTTTTGTAATTTCTTGGCATAATCTTCCAGGTGGCTGACAGTCGCGGTTGCTGTATATGGAATACCATGATCGGCCATGATCAACGGCATATATTTCGCCGGACCGCGGCGTCCACTACTGTATTTACCCACAGGTGAAGTAAATGTCCAGGCTGAAATCGGAGTTGTCCCTGATTTCTGAATTCCGGTCGCCATATAAGCTTCATTATCAAAACATATATAGATAATGTTTTCACCCCGTTCCGCAGCACCGGATAAACCTGCAAAACCCACGTCTGCCGTAGCCCCGTCACCCACCATACAGACAACAGTAATATCCTTGCCCGTTTTTTGATAGTATCGCTTTACACCTCCGGCGGTTGAAGCAGCGTTCGTCATCAGGGCAAAATAGCACGGTACTCTTGCACTCGCCTTCAAACCTACTCCCTGTGTGATTCGAGAACAACAACCAGGTGTGCCGAAAATAACAATATTGTCTCCTAACACCTTCCCCGTAAATCTTGACATGGTTTCGATAGGGCATCCTGAGCATAAGCCTACACCTGGCGTGAAAAGGTCATCCGTTACCAGGTAGTTTCTTAAAGGTTCGATATCATTGACAAAATGCAACAGGCCGTGTGGGCATGCTTTAACGCATTCCGGATCTCCATCACACATATCACACTTAAATGATTTACGTAATTCGTTACTGTATCGAATCGCACCATATGAACAAGCTAATGAACATAAACCACAACCAATACATTTTTTATCATCGATGCGGACGACTCCATCGGTTACATTTTTTTCGATCGCTTTAACCGGGCATATGGTGGTGCAGGCCGGATCGCTGCATTGGTTACATACTAATACGCCGTTGAACTTATCAGGCGCGATATGTAACGCCGTAATTCTCGATGGCCCGCCAATATTCTGTGAAGCTTTCTTCTCACATGCCTGGATGCAATCGTCGCACCCTTGCGGACACTTTCCTGATTCAATTTGTAACGCATCATAAAATCTGGTCATGTTTTTATATACCGCTCATTATTTAGATCGCCATGTTTTTTTCGGCCTTTAGCATCAACCACCGGCTAATATTGGCAGTATCTTCAAATAAAGCCTGGCTGTAACGATCGACAACTAATCGATTTTTGATCAGGTATAAAATCACTCCCGGATCGATTTCCACGTCCAGGAAGGCAGCGCCAATCAACCTGCCGTCGCTAAAGACAAGCCTTTTATACCGTCTCGCCCTTTGATCTATTTCCTCCAGCACCTGGTTGCTGCTGATTTCAGTAGTATTCGTTCCCACAGAGAAGGCGAGATGACCAAATAGTTGAAGGAGGTTGGCCGGTACCCATCCTGGATATATACATTCCTGGCCAGCCATGTTCATACCTGCCACCTGTCCCTGAGCGACAGCTTCAGGTAAGATAGCACAGATTCCAGGTTGGCCGCTGATAAAAGAAGGAGCTTCAACGACATCGCCTGCAGCATAAATACCATCCAGGCTGGTCCGCATTTTCCTATCAACCAGGATTCCCTGGTTGATCAATATGCTGGTAGCTTGAGCGATGCTGAGGTCAGGTTTTATTCCCAGACATGAGATTACCAGGTTGGTATAAAATATCTCTCCGTCAGCACATCTGAGTTCATAACCATTTGCATTTTTTCTAATAGTACTGACGATTTTACCGGTCTTGATTTCAATCCCGTGCTCAGATAAAGTCTCTTTGATACAATCACCAACTACTTCACTGAAATACATACGAAGGGGCCGGCTTCTACTAAGGATCATTACCTTGTAACCTGCCTCGGCCAGGGCAACAGCTACTTCGATTGCCACCATACCGGCACCGAGTATTGTAATCATATTATCAGGCTTGAGCATGGACGTAAGTCGTCTCATATCACGTAGTGTGTGGAATATCACCAAATCACTTTCGTTAACACCCGGATAATTTTGAACCATGGATGTAGCACCACTGGCGATAAGCAGGTTATCATATCGTTCTTTCTCTCCGTTATGATAGATTACATTCTTCTCGCCCGGTATGATACGGATTACTTCTTTAGCAAGCGTGATATTGATATGACGGTCGACAAAGTAACCAGCGTCCCTGTTAAACAAGCCGTTCTCGGTTATTCTACCGGCCAGGACATAAGGAAGAGCCGCAGGCGAATAAGGCAAACAGTCTTCTTTAGACACCAACATAATTTCATCTTGCGGATTGATGCCCCTGATCGTTTCAGCAGCACTTAATGCTGCCGGACCAGTGCCGATGATGAGATGTTTTTTACTCAATATTGTTTTACTCCAGATTAAGCCAGGTTGTTTCCTGGTATTCTCTGCCTTCGGCGGCGGAACGAGTAATGTTGAAAGCCCTTTCTACCATTTCAAGATTCAGGTCCATCCCTCCGATGCCAGCGATAAAGCCAGTCACGGGGATATGCTCCGGGTAACTTTGCAGAGCAGCCTTAGTTTCCAGAAATACGCTGCCTGATTGCCAACCGAAACAAACATTACGGTCGATGACCCCGACCGCTTTTTTCCCTTTTAGAGCCTGGGCTAATTTTTCTCTCGGAAAAGGCCGAAAAAGGCGGAGCTTTACCAACCCTATCTTCTCGCCGTTTTGCCGGTGAGAATCAACGACTTCCCGGACAGCCCCGGTTTGGCTGCCCATGGTCACCATAACGATATCGGCATCTTCGCTTTTATATTCTTCGATCTGGCCACCGTAACCTCGTCCAAACAGTTCCCGGAATTCCCGGTCGATGGTATCTATCTCGGCTTTAGTTTTCTGCTGGGCCATAACATGTTTGTAGCGAAACTCACCAAATATCTCACCACTCGTGTTTGTAGGTACTGTCAGTGGTTCTTCGAGACAAAGCGTGGGACGCTTTGCCCTGGATACCGGTTCCAGAAAATCATCGACATCTTTTTCATACGGCAGTTCCACCCGCTCGGTTGAATATGAAAGGTAATAACCGTCATAACAAACATTAACGGGAAGAAGTATTTCCGGATTCTCTGCTAAACGGTAAGCCATGATGACTGTGTCAAGGACCTCTTGTACTCCTTCGCAGACTATTTGTACCCATCCGGCGTCACGTACCGTGACAAAGTCCTGGTGCGAAGCGACTACACCATCTGGAGCCGCGGTTTCTCTAGAAGCAATGGCCATTACAATAGGAAGCCGATTTCCTGCTGCTTTTAAGTAGGCCTCAAACATGAAGGCTAATCCCTGGCCGGAAGTGCCGACGAAGGTGCGACCTCCCGCGGCAGACGCCCCGATAGCCGAACTAAGCCCGGAGATTTCCCCTTCAGCTTCAACGAGTTCAGATTTCAGTTTACCATCAGCAACATATTGCCAGATCGCTTCAACAAGGGGGGTCATCGGCGTTATGGGGACACAAGCTACCAAATCAGGTTTACAGAGAAGTACCCCATATGCGCAAGCTTTATTACCATCAAGCACTCGAACTGCTTCAATCCGAGGATTCATCCTGTTTTGCATATCTTAACCTGCGTTCTCTGCTTCTCTAATCATCTTAATCGCGTTATTAGGGCATTCTGTAGAACAGATGCCGCAGCCTTTACAGTAAGTCAAATCGGATTGACAATAGCTTCCCTTGTCCTTGATTGCTCCGACAGGACATTGATAATAGCAAATACCGCAATGACGGCATTTAGCTGTATTTACAACCGGGCGAACAGCCCGCCAATCACCGGTCGGATAAGCGAATAAGGATGGTTTTGGTGAAGCCCATGGGCCTTCAAAAGGAGATTTGTACTTTATCATTTATTTCTCCTGAAATCTGACAACTTTACTTTCCTCCATGCCCTTTCTGATACATCTTGTATTATTGTCCAGAAGTTTACCTTTGAAATAGTCCTTGAAAACTTCGCAGACAGACTCGATTTCTACCCATCCTGTAGCATGAAGCAGCGCTCCCAGCATAACGGTATTGGTGATAGGGCGTCCAGTCTCTCTAAGTGCGATTGCTGTAGCATTTACCACGGCCATTATTCCTGCATTATCATGGGGCTTGGTATCAGGAATTTTGGGTGAATTCATTACTACGATACCCCTGGGTTTTAGTCCTTTAAACGCATCAGGTGTTCGGGCAAGTACAGGGTCGGTGACGAGGCAGCAATCCGGATAATAGATTTGAGACCTGAGCCGGATAGGTTTATCATCAAAGCGCACAAATACATTCACCGGAGCTCCTCTCCGTTCTCCGCCAAACATAGGGAAAGCCGTGGCATACAATCCTGCTTTAACAAAGGCAGCGGCGAGTATTTCCGCTGACATATAAGCTCCTTGCCCACCCCTACCCAGCATTCTTATTTCGATCAATCGAAAACGATACCTCCGCTTGACGACTTTCTAGAAAATCCATCGATTATATATGTATTGTCCGGAATTGTCTTTTAAAAGCCAGTGGTTATCATGATTTTTCGGCGGCGTGGATTTTCCAGGAATCAACAATGATATCTTCGAACTCAAATATAATATCCAGGTTCAACTTTGATGCCGCTTCATATGTAGCCAATCGACAATCTTCCAGTTCCCGGCCCAAGTTATGCAGGTACTCTTCGGTTTGGATATCCCGAGCGGATTCATTTGACTTTATCCTGGTCTCATAATCATCAGTTGTTATCCGTAACATCCTTTCCCCGGCACCAAGCATCTGAGCTGAGAACATCATTGTTCCGATATGTATGGATCGGCTAAACGGCGGCCAACCATTATCCTGTTTGCCAAGGATATCGTTCCTGAAAACCCGGACATTACTAAAAGCAACTTCACACGGATTATCTCCGGCAAGGCTGGCCAGCCGGGTAATAGTGATTCCCGGAATACCTGCAGGGACAAGAAAAACTGTTATTCCATAATTCGGATCGTCATAGGTCATCGTCCTTGCGGGGACCAGTAGTTTAGTGGCGATATGGGCATCCGATACAAACAAGGTTCTACCATTAAGAATAAAATCATCCCCCTGGGGAATGGCTCTGATCGTCACGTTGTGGGGACTATATGTTATGGCCTGACTTAATGAGCCAGGTTCGTCAAGTACCATAGTAATTATTTCATTTCCTTCAACTATCCTGGGAAGAACAGTTGATTTTTGTTCTTCGCTGCCGACTTTCAGGATGGTCAACCCCCCGAAGACGACTGTTGGAATATACGGCCCGGGAAACATAGCCCGGCCCAATTCTTCACATAACACAGCAAAATCGAGATAATTCATTTCAAAACCGCCGAATTGTGCCGGGAAAACTAATCCCAACCAACCTAATTCGGCGATCTTTTGCCACAATTCTGGTGAATATCCTGATCCGAGCAATTCAATTTGTCGGACAAATCCTTCGGGGCACTCATTTTGGAGAAAATCACGGGCAGAGGACCTTAACATTTCCTGTTCTTCAGTGAACATCAAACTCATTTTGTTTTTATCGCAACCAATTATTCTTTATTATCAGGATTGCTTATATCCGTAAGTGCTTTCCTGACCTTTTTTGCCGTCATCAGAAAATACGGCAAAGAGTATTTTGATGAAGCGGGAAAGATATTACGTGATATAAAACGGTCTTTTTTCATTAACGGTGATAGGATATAAAAAACTGATGGTTCAGTACCAAAACCCGGATGAAGTTGTAAGGCACCATTTTCACGTATCAGTTTTGATACATTACTCGAAGGATCATCCAGATCACCGAATTCCCGGGCTTTGGCGGGACAGATATTGACACATACCGGAGTGGCTTCTCTATCTATTCCGGGTTTCAGGCCTTTGGAAATACCATGATCTATGTTCTCGACACAAAAGTTACATTTAACGACTACATCATTCTTCAACGGATATAACTTTTCCGCCAGCTTTTCATAGTCCGTCGGACCCTGATTGGGAAAATAGTCCATCCGGTTGACGTATAAAGTACGGATCTGATATGGACACGCGGTGATACAGTGTTTACAACCGATGCATTTTTCCTGATCTACCAGGACTATCCCGTCATCTCGTTTTTTCGTGGCACCAGTCGGGCAAGCATCGATACAAGCTGGTTCTTTACAATGATTGCACAAGACCGGATACATATGTTTGGTCGATGCAGGATATTTACCGGTTTCAGAAACGAGGATTTTCGCCCAGGTCATATAAGGCGTAAGAAAATGTTCCTGTTTACATTTAACAACACAACCGTAACAACCAACACATTTATTCAGATTGATAACCATGCCGTATCTCATCGTGGTTGCTCTACTTTATTAACTTTAACCATCACACATATCTCGAAAGCACCACATATGGGGTCATGATGTTTTTGATCAGCCGGCAACAGGTCATTGAAATTGACACCGATACCTTGAGCGATCGGCCTGCCTTTAGCCCAACTGCCTAGGCCAAGCATGGATACCGATTTTCGGTGAATGAGTTGTGATAATTTAACTTTTCCTTTTACACTTGCCCCTTGAAAATTTTCCAGGCTGATAATTTCTCCTTCTTTGATGCCTTTTTCCCTGGCGGTATCCGAATTCATCACTATGTTATAAACATAAGGGTTGTCTTTACTGACCTCATCTAGCCAGGGGTTTTCCGCAGTGAACCGGTTAAGGTGAAGTGAATCATGAGGAGATACCGCCACCAGGTCAAACTCCGGATTCTTACCAACATCCGTATAAAAAACAGAGGGGAAGTAACTTAAAAGACTGGTATACTGGTCCCAGTCCATATGTATCCCGATACTCTCAGCCCTCTTGACAACTTCGGGTTTGTCATGTTCATTTATTTCGTAATAGATGGGCACCCGGGCATTGACAGAATACCGCCAATAGCATTCTTCAGGCTTCTTATTCCAGGACATAAAGCCATGTTCCATGAACCACTTTATGTCATAGTTTTTACCGAACGCAAAATTGAGTACCCTATTAGTAAATTCGAAAGTCCTGATTTTCTCTTCCGGCTTGATGATATCGAATTGAGTAGATATCGTTTGCTTTTGCTCCCATTTCATGACCTTGTTTGAGAACCACCCCTCCAGGAAATTATTATATTTGTCCCTTATCTCTAACCGGTCAGCCAGATCGAACATGATGTCGAGGAGGTTTCTTCTCTCATATTTAGGTTCGCAAACAGGAATTCCGACATGGTAGCACCACTTTTCCATACCCATCGGATAATTAAAGAAGTAACCTTGCGATGAGGTCGGATCCAGGCTTTCGAATGCATGACAGTTGGGTAAGACGATATCTGCGAACCCCTCAGTAGTCTCATTATGGGTTGTATTGATTGAGAAGACAAAAGGTATATTTTTCAGGAATTCAGCGGCAGCTGTTGAATTACCTGCATTCATAACGGTATTGGCAGCAAATACGGCTAAGGCCTTCGGTTCATAAGGGCGCCCGGCTCTGGTCCATATTTCATCCCAATCATCACAATACGGATAAATATTTCTACCGGAGTGGGGAAATATATCCTGGAAGTTCAGCAAGCCAGGCCCCGCCACCGGTGGCGGAGGCCAGGGAGCCCTGGTGAACCATACTCCGGGGGTCAACATTCCATCTGTACTGGCGTATGGTTGAAAGTTAGGCCGGCCGGTTTCCGGAAATCCGAAGCTTTTTACCGTTCCTGAGCCTAGGATCCCTCCGCACACGTCCTGATTACCAAGGAGGGAATTTATCAAGGTCATAGCACCATATTGGTGAAAACCGTTGGAATGGGTATTCAGTCCTTTATAACCTACCAAGCCAGCCGGCCGGTAAGGAACCCTTACTCCGTCAATCTCAATTGTGCTTCCTATCCTGGCTTCTTTTACCAGCTCTTCGGTCAAGCGTCTGATCGTTTTTTCGGGAACCGTACTTATTTCCGCCGCCCATGTTAAGCTATATTGCTTGAGATGTTCCTTGATGAGATCGAATGCCGGGCGGCATTTTATTCCATGAACTTCGTATTCTCCCTCAATTACAGGATTAGTTAAGGTCGGGTCATCATAAATTTTTGCTTTCCCGTCATTTTCATCCCATATCAGTGGTTTATTAGTGGTTTTGTCTCTAACAAAAGTGTGATCAGGTCCAGCCAGATAAGGGCCATTGGTTTTAGCTTGTATATAATTATGGTCGTAAACTTTAATCTCGTTTACAATCAGGTTAGCCATGGCCAAAAAGACGGCGATATCAGTACCCGGGAGAATCGGAATCCACTCATCTGCTTTGCTGGCAGCTTCATAACCAACCGGATCCAGGACAATGGTTTTCATGCCTCTTTCTCTAGCTTCGGCTGCCATCCTTATTGCGGTAGAAGCCATGCGCCCGCTGCCAATTCCCTCATTGCCGCCACAGCGAATAAGGAAATTACAATATTTGTAGTCCGGTAATATGTCCCAGGAGGCATGAACGATGGCCCCGATATGGTGTGCCACCGCACCACAGGCGGCGCCAACACCTCCGGATGCACGATTAAGGGTGCCAAATTGTACGAAAAATGGCCCCCAGTTCAGTGTTGCTTGAAAAACTGTGCCCGGCCCAGGAGTAAAAGCCCATAGTAATTGTCTGGGATCGGTTTTTTTAATTTCCTTGAGTTTATCAGCAATGGTATCCATTGCCTCTTCCCAGGAAATCCTTTGCCATACGGGATCTTCGCCGATCCCTTTCCTGGGATTGGTTCTCTTTACCGGGTAATTCACGCGGTTAGGATCATGATAGTCCATGATGGTGGCTACCCCTTTACCACACATCCCCCCACGACCTCCGAGGTCACTATCAGGTACACCCTCAATAGCTACGGGTTGGCCATCAAATACTCTGATCTTAACTCCACACACGCCGTAGCAACCGCTACAATATGTATAAGCCCAATAATCCTTGCTGCCGCCGCGGTTGAATATGGCGTAGTCTTCTCTTTCTTTCCGCAGCCGATCGTAAGTGATATCATCGGACGACAAAGTATGACGCCTCCCTATTTTCTCAGTTACACACAACAGATATTGGCGCCAACAAGAGTTAAAAGTTTCAATAGAACAACTGATATTGCCGAAAGTTGTTCACAGAAACTCTATCAAGAAATAATACGGGTTATATACAAAGGTCCCTTCAGATGTCCCGGTGGCCGATTATAATCGTATTAGAATATTAAAGTCAAGATATGTCAAACGGCCATTTTTCGATATTCGATCAAAAATGTTAAAACTGTTTTGAGTCAATAACTTCACAGTTTGACATAAATTCCATGTATGTTATAATCTGCCAATTGCAGCTATTGGAGGTTTGGGACAGCCATGAAAATAGATGCATTCCCTCATATTATGCCGACAGCATACAAAGAGGCTTTATACAAGATCGCTCCAAATGGCTTTTATCTCCAGGACGTTATTGAATCTTTACCCACCCTCTGGGATCTTGACCACAGGTTACGTATCATGGATAAGTTTAATGGGCTGATGCAGATATTAAACATTTGTGAACCTATGGTCGAACATATCGCCGATGCTAACGCCTCTCCAGAGCTTGCGATGATTGCCAATGATGCCATGGCAGAATTAGTACAAAAATATCCCGACCGCTTTCCTGCCGCTGTTGCTTGCCTTCCTATGAATAATATGGAAGCGGCTTTAAAAGAGGTAGACCGGGCGATTAAGGACTTAAAGTTCCGTGGAGTCCAGATATCAACACCGGTACTCGATAAACCGCTTGATAGTCCTGAATTCATGCCTCTCTATAAAAAGATGTCCGAATATAACCTCCCCATCCTGATCCATCCCGAACGGTCAGTAGATATCCCGGATTACCGGTCTGAGAAACGTTCTCGATACATGATATTCAGCAATTTCGGCTGGCCTTACGAGACTACGGCGGCGATGACCAGGCTTGTCTTTAGTGGTGTGTTTGAGAAGTACCCCAACTTAAAAATACTAACCCATCATTGTGGAGGTATGGTCCCTTATTTCGCAGAACGAATCATCGGTTCTTATGATCATGCTGAAATGTTGCGCGGTGCAAAATACAAAGAGAACCTGACCAAGCCCCCAATCGAATACTTCAAGATGTTTTATAACGATACTGCCATTTATGGAAATACTGCCGGATTGATGTGCGGATATGCTTTTTGCGGAGCCGGTCATTTATTGTTTGGGACTGATTTTCCATATGATAGCCAATATGGTGAAAGATACACTCGCCAAACCATAGAAGCCATTGATGACATGCAGATAACGGAATCGGAGAAAAAAGATATCTTTGAAAACAATGCCCGGAAATTATTCCGCCTGCCAATCTAATACGTAGTATTATCAACCCAGTTTTTTTCACCAAGTTAGAAACGTTCCTTATATTTTTAAAGGAGATACGCTCGATGAATGCGCTGGAAAGTATCAGGGTATTGGATTTATCTCGATTTCAGGCTTGTCCCCTTTGCGGCATGTTACTCGGTGATATGGGTGCAGAAGTAATACGGATTGAAGAGCCGGGAGGTGCTGCCGACCGTGTATGGGGACAATGTGGGCCTGACGGAGAATCCTTATTGTTTAAGGTGTTCGGGCGTAATAAGAAGAGTATTACTTTGCGGTTGAATACTCAAGAAGGAAAAAACATATTCCAGGATATGGTCAAACATTCAGATATTGTCCTGCATAACTATACCCCGGGGGCTCCGGTAAGCAAAGAAGTCAGTTACGAAAAGTTAAGCAACATTAATAGCAAGATAATTGTAGCGGCGTTATCCGGGTATGGCCAAAACGGGCCTGATGCGGAACGTCCTTGTTTTGATGGTGTGGCTCAGGCAAGGTCCGGAGGCATGATTGTTTCAGGCTTTCCCGAAAACCAGCCTGTTAAAACCGGCATTGCCTACGTTGATATCGGGACCGGTCTTCTGGCAACTATTGGCGTGTTAACAGCCCTGCATTACCGAGAAAAAACTGGTAAAGGCCAGGCTGTCGACGTATCTTTATTCGATACAGCGAACTTTATGACTCAAGCCATGGGAGCGTTACTTTTATATCATTTCTACGGCGAGATCCGTAAACAAATCGGTAATCGCGGTTTCCATTCTTATAATACCTGTTTAGAAGCCAAGGATGGTTGGGTAGTGCTCTCAGTGGTGACCAATAGTATATGGAGAAGATTCGTCGAAAAAATCGGTCATCCTGAAATGGCTGCTGATCCCCGCTATGCAAGCGATATGGACCGCTTTCACAATGCAGCGTCCATTGATGAAGTCGTTAAAAAATGGGTATCATCCCGAGAAGTCGAAGATGTCATCCAGCTTCTAGAGCAGGCTCGTGTCCCCTGCGGCCCATTGAATACTGTCGACCAGTTACTCAACGATCCTCAGGTACTTTCACGTCAAATGGTACAGTATTTTGACTATGGATCTTTAGGTAATATTCCGATTCCGGGAACACCGATAAAGTTGTCCTTAACTCCAGGAAGAATAAAGAAACGATCCCCGCAAATCGGTGAAGATAATAAACAAGTTTATAGCAGTCTACTCGGTTATCATGATGATAAAATCAATCAGCTGAAGGAACTCGGTATCATATAAACAATAATAGGTATTCTACCCAAGCTTGTTGGTATTTATAATGCGTTGTGGACAGGAACATCCCGGAGGAGTCGGCATATATTGACGGAGTCTTTCCTGATGAAGAATATCATCGGCAAAAAAGACTCCTGGAAATGGAACTGGATTCGCTGACCGTCCCTCAAGCTAATGCTGCCGAAGGGGCGGGGCAGCTAATAATGACTCTCAAAGAACTCTGGGCAGGAGCGAACCTGGCAGAAAGACGACGATTGCTTTTGTCGATGCTGGATGCGGTTTACTTTGATACCAAGAAGTTGAAATCGATTGTCGCTATAAGACCGAAGCCGCCCTTTAAACCTGTTTTCCAGGTGGCGGCTTCAAGAGATGGATCTGGTATCCGTATAATAAACGAACCATATCTAGGCTCGTCTGTGTTCCTGGTGGAGGCGGGGGAGAGTGGAACTCCCGGTCCAATACCGTATGACATCCCCGTCCTAGTCGGTCAAATACTTGACCAGCTTGTTGGGCTTGGTGAGACCGCCGCTCAGATGAAGAAGGCAATCAGCGAGGGCTGACTGCCGAGCACGAAGGTCACTCTTCCGCCGACAATAAAATCTCAGTTTTAGGAAGGTCAACAGGATACTAAAATGTTTAAAATTCTTGCGTCTAATACTCCCTACTATCTCCGCCTATTGTTCTAAGGTCACATCTGTAATGTAATCTTATGATTGTGCTTCACCTACATCCAAAACTTCCAATAAAAATAATATAGAAAATGAAAAACTATTATTTGTTGCTTTTATGCATAATTGACTACCTAAACAACAATATCGTTAGTGCTGTTTGGGTTACCTTTTTTGGAAAGAGATAATTCTGTTATCGAGTATTTCACCTTGGTTTATGGATACGGCGTTTTTTAAAGTGAGGTTGCTCTCGATTTTATCTTCGAGAATATCGTCTACATATTTGATCAAGGCGTCTCCCAATACTTTGGTGGTGGTATGAAATACTAGAGACGGGGTATGATCGACAGCATAGTGGAAAATTCCGTCAACTGTATATACCGGGTTATCAATTGTCGTCGGGACACTGGTTTCGATCCCTCCCGCTCTATCACAGGAAATATCGATGATGGCTGCTCCTTTTTTCATATGCCGTAAGTCTTCTCTACTCACTATGTGATCCTGCCTGCTTGTATCCCACAGCACGCAATTTACCAGCACATCATACTCCCCGATTTCTTTACGTAACAGATCTTCCATTTTACGGTTATAGACGACGATGTCTGCCCCCAGAGAAGCTAATGACCGGTAAGCTCCACGGGATACATTACCTCTCCCGATGATAGCAATTTTACATTCATAAGGCAGCCGGCCGTACAATGTAAAAGCGTGCATGATGGCAGCTTCACCGGCGAGTTCGTTATTTCTCCAAAAAACATGCCGGCCGCAATCAAACATGTCTTCCCATGCAATTGCCGTTAAAGAACTATTAACGATGATATCTATGATATTTCTGTTTTGAACGGCATGAATATAACCAAAAATGATCTGGCCTCTGGATAAACGGGAAAGGTAATTGGCATCTCCTATTTTAGGATCGCAAATCACGTCTTTTGTTAATATTTCCTCTTTAACAGCAACGGCGACTCCATGTTTAAGGTATTCATCATCTGAATAACCTAAAATCTCTCCGTATCCTGTTTCAAAAAATAGCTGGCTTTTATTTTTAATATAAGGTATTTGACTGGGTAATAACGCTCTTCTTTTTTCATTTTCCTTGGTACTCATCAGAAATCCCATGGTTTTTTTTCACTGATAACCCCTCCTTTTAGATGTTTTTTGATCCAGTCTTTCATCACTTCCTCAAGCATTAATTCTTGAAGCCAAAAACGGCCTGGTTCAAACGTAAATTTCCCGTTTCGTTCAATATACCTTCCGGGAACGCCATTAACCATCAACTGCTCACAGGTTTCGATCCCGATAAAAATTGAAACCTCGATGACGTAAAACAGGCCATCTCGCTTGTCACGAAGGAAATCAACAGCCAATAAAGCTGATTTGGGTAAACATTGCCGTACTCTTTTGGCCATTAACATTACGTCGACCGGCAGTTCTTTTTTTTCAACAATCTGCGATCCGGAACCGCGAAAATCGCCTTTCCTGGGGTAACGATAGTATCCAAAATAGGAGTTTCCGACCATTACAATTCGCAGGTCATATCCGTAATTCGGAACAAATTCCTGGAAATATACATAGTCTTTCTGAAGCAAGTAAGAAACATAGGTTTCCTGTCCGGAAGAGAAGATTTTATCACATAATGTTTTTGCTTGGTTCTTGTTCTTGATAAGAAATACGCCATTACCGTGGGCACAGGTCCGGTCTTTGGAAACAAAGGGATAACTACAATTTTCGATGTATTTCATGACTTCTGCTTTCGATTGTGAGACAAAAGTCCTAATCGTCGGTAAACCATATACTTCGAACAAGTATTGTTCTCTGAGCTTGTCCTCATCCATCCAAACCGATTCACTTGAAGGTAATACCATCTTATTGAGATGATTTTGAATGATTTCGATCTTATCCAACGCTTCCCAATGCTTGGCATATTCGGTCTCGGTGCGCCAGACGATCACATCATATCGGCGAGCAGTATTTATGAAATCCGACCTGGTAATATCATAAGGTTCATAGGGAATACGATTGACTTTTAAAAACCGCTCGAATTTAGGCCAGGATGCGTTGTTCTCTAGGAGTGTGTCCGACTAACAAGTTATAACAATCTCTGCAGTTTCCGGTATC
>JAEAME010001129.1_pt1 | contig 20355 bp, 18 predicted proteins | sample 8958731 | NCBI WGS metagenome assembly JAEAME01 (sample SAMN16933194, study PRJNA681113) | bioreactor sludge metagenome | isolation source: anerobic bioreactor sludge (Control) | place: India:Bengaluru | collected 2018-10-24 | reverse complement strand
TCCATATGCCTCCGAAAATCAGCCATATTAAATTCATCAGTATATAAAGACATCCTGATGACCTTGTATGAACTCTTGATTCACGGCCAAAGGGCCAGATGGCCAGAAATGACATTTTCAGGGTCTGAAGTCCGAAAGGAATACCGACAATTGTAATAAACAATGCCAGGCTCCCGATCAGATACTCTATTGCTATAACAATACCCCCAAGAATAAGCCATAAAACATTTCCAAGTATTTTCATAGTATTCTATTCCAGGATTACGGTCCTTTCTTTAGGATATTTAACAGAGTACGTAAGTACTACTCTTCGGGTCTCCTGAGGTTTGATCTCGAGTTCCCATTTAATGAGGCCGGTACCTGAGTTTAACTGTCCTCCTGTGAGTTCGTTTGCTTCAACAGTTATTCCGCTGTTTGACGATATAGGTATCTGATCGTATAGTGCGATCTTTATCGGCCCGGGTTTGTTGTTCCTTATTGTAGTCAGGAATGAATAAACCTCTGTTTTGTTTGAACCCAGTACCCGCCTGCTTGTGAAATCTTTCTGTTTTTCTCTTTTAACCAGAATGCTGTTGTCTGTTCCCAGTGAGATAAGAAGGGAATCGCTGAGCTGATTTACATTCAGAAAGGATTGTCCTACGTAACTGTTCTCAAAATACAGAGTGGCCTCGCCGCTCTGGAGGCTTTGCTCAGCCCAGTTTGTAATTTCTCCTGTCAGATAGGCAAGCGGCGACAATTTTGGAATAGTAACGTATTTATAGTCAGCAGGAGTAGAGGTACGCTGTATTTCAATAGTCTGGATCTTGCCATCGGAAGCAATTGAGTAAGGAATTGCCACGTCGAAAGTTACAGTAGTTTCTCCGACCTGTTTCCCTACTGTGAGGGGGACAGCCTCAAGCTCTTTTATTGCTGAATTTTCCCTGGCGTCCATCTCCATCATGACAGGGGCATCACTTTTTCTTACAGGAGCGGCTCCCCTTAAAACAATCCCCTGGGAAGGAGGAGTATAATAATCTATGAACCAGGGGTTAAGTTGAGGAACATCTCCTGCTATCCAGGGTGAAGCGTTCGAAAAGCTTAATTTAACATCTTTCCATTCGGTCCCTGTACTCTGAAACACATTTGCCTTGTAAAGGATATTGACAGGTTTGGTTATGTCATCAACCCGGATATCGTATGAGGGATACCATCCGGCGTTGCTTACAACATAACTGAAGGAGAATCTTCCAGACACTGGTTTGGCCGAGCTTACTGATACAGATATTTCCCCCGAAGGCAGTTGCTGCTTTCCGGTTCTGTCTGAGATCTGTTTCTGAAGAGCCGCTATCTGTTTCTCGTAATCTTTTATCAGCCTGTTCTTTTTCAGAACAGTCATTGTTACCTGATCCATATTACTCGTATAGAGATCCATAACATTCTTCAGCTGATCCGTGCTGAATGATGTTTCCTTTGCAACAAGGACTCCCCTGTTGGCAACAAGGAATGCTTCCTTTTCCTTCAGGACAGTTATAGCAGCTTTTTCATCTTCAACCTTAAGCTGCAAAGCTTCGATCTGATTCCTTATTGATTTTATTTCCGGCAGCTCCTCCAGATTCTCAAGATAATTATTCTGATGGTTAACTGCAATAATTGTAAACTCTCCATAACCTTTAACCTGGATGCTCTGTGCATCAATATAAGGCGAAAGCCCCCCCAGCTTGAATATTGTAGTTCCCGAAGGGATATCTGCAGAAGTTTCGTGGAATAGCTGCGCACGGTCAGGGAAGACGGTGGCCCTTGCAATCGGGGCTTTGATTACTTTATCAGCTCCTGAGCACAGCATCATGCCTGCTGTTACAAGCAATATTATCGAAATAATTAACCTGTTCATAAAACGGCTTATTAAAATTCTGATATAAAGGTAAAATTTTTATTCGAGGCATTGTAATCATAGCACGATGTAATTAGAATGAACACGTCAGGTTTCCATAATTTAATTAGCATCAGCAGCTTGTCCACATACAGGATTTTATCATTTTACTTTTAAAAATATTGTTGCATATTTGCGGTGGTTTTAGAAAACCTGTTTCATTCAGGATTTTTAGTCAGATCAGGGTCAAGGGATTTCGATATTTCAGAGAATCCGGGTTACAAATGAAAGTCTTAATTTATAAATTATAAAATAATGCAGAATAAGCTTCAGGAACTTACTGATAAGATTTACCAGGAAGGAATTACAAAGGGAAGGCAGGAATCGGAAAAGATTATTGCTGAGGCCAGAACCGAGGCTGAAAGGATTATTAAAAAAGCTGAGGATGAAGCTGAAGAAATACTTTCCAGAACAGCAAAGGAAGCTGAGGAACTGAAGAAGAATACTCAGTCGGAATTAAGGATAGCTTTCAGGAATGCTTTGAATTCACTAAGGCAGGATATCGAACGAATGATCACTGCTAAAATTATTGATGAGCCCGTTTCTGAAGTGATGTCAGATAATTCATTTGTAGCACAACTGATCGAATCCGCTACAGATAGAATGTTTTCGAGCAGTGATATAGCCGGGGGCAGCATTCAGGTGCCTTCAGAGATGGCTGGCGAAATAGAAAAATTCCTCAGCAGCAAGGCTGCAAAAGCATTATCATCAGGCATTGTTGTGCATCCTGTAAAATCAATGGAAAAGGGTTTTGAGATCATCCCTCAGAAGGGATCATATAAAATAAGGGTAACCGAATCTGATTTTAAAAATTACATAAAGGAATTTCTTAGGTCAAAACTTATCAGTTTATTGTTTGAACAGGAGAATTAATGCTTCAAAGACAATATTTCTATTTTGTTGCCGGATTAGCAGACCTTCTGTTTGACAGTGGTAAAAGCTTTGCCGGGATGCTTGAATTCAGGGAAGAATTGAAGAAGAATCTTCATCCCCGGGATTTTAATCTGGTATCTCTTTTATTTCTTCCATACGACAACAGGAACCTGATTACTTTTCTGGGGGGTACCGATGATGCCTGGGATCAGCTGGGGAATTTTTCGAAGGAGGATTTTGAGGAGCAGCTGAGGATCACAAAAGCAATCCTGAAGGAAGAGGACATTCTTCCTGGCTATATTGTAAAAATAATGTGTGAATGGACCAGTTCAGAAGGGGGAGTGAAAGTCGCGGATATCAAAAAGAGACTTACAGAAGGATATATAGGCATTGTTGAGGGATCGGGGAACAGATACCTTGAAAGATGGATAAGGTTTGAAACTGATCTGAACAATATTTTCATCTTCCTGAATGCAAAATCTCTGGGAATGGATCCTGCCGCTCACATGACCGGGGATGACCCTTTTACAAATGAACTGCTTGATCTGTTCAAATCGGGGAAGGATTTTCCTGTTTCTTTCGAGTCGGATTATGCTTCAGACATTTTTAAGATTGCAACAGAGAATGAATTCCTCGAAAGGGAAAGGAAGATAGATCTTCTTAAGTGGAATTTTATTGATACTATAACTTTTTTTGAGTATTTCAATATTGATCTGATCCTGGGTTACCTTATAAAATATTCAATTGTTTTAAGATGGGCCCGCCTGGATCCTGAGACAGGCAGGGAAATGCTCCGGAAATTCATTACTGAGACGGAAACCTCTATATCAAGGGGGAACACACAATAAGAGTACTGATAAAAGACTGACAGGAAGTTGTTTGAAATGAAAATAATCAATATATGCCGACAAAAGGAAAAGTAAAAGGGATAATATCAAACCTTGTCATTGTTGAAGTCGATGGTCCGGTAGCACAGAATGAGATCTGCATGATTTCAATGGCTGGCATTGAACTTATGGCTGAGGTCATAAAAGTGACTAATAACCAGGCCTTTGTTCAGGTTTTTGAAAGCACCCGCGGTCTGAAGGTGGGAGTGGAAGCGGTGTTCACGGGGAACATGCTTGAAGTAACTCTGGGCCCCGGGATATTGTCAAGGAATTATGATGGTCTTCAGAACGATCTTGATAAGTTTGAAGGTGTCTTTCTCAAAAAGGGGGATCATAGTTATCCGCTTGATGAAAATTCCGTATGGAAATTCAAGCCACTTGCTGTTACAGGTGCTGAAGTTATTGCCGGCTCATGGCTTGGAGAGGTGACTGAAAACTGGATACCTCATAAAATAATGGTCCCGTTCAAAACTGAAGGTGTTATGAATGTAAAATGGATAGCCCCTTCGGATGATTATAAGATCACAGATACAATTGCTGTACTTGAAGACAGGAACGGCAATGAGCACCAGATTACTATGATCCAGAAATGGCCGGTGAAAATCCCTGTAAGGGCATATAAAAACAAAACAAGACCTTTTCGGATAATGGAAACTGGAATAAGGGTAATTGATACACTTAATCCAATGGCTGAAGGAGGTACCGGATTTATCCCCGGGCCATTCGGATGCGGCAAAACTGTCCTTCAGCATGCGCTTTCAAGACAGGCAGAAGCTGATATGGTTGTAATAGCAGCCTGCGGTGAAAGAGCAAACGAGGTTGTTGAGATATTCACTGAATTCCCCGAGCTTATCGATGCCAGGACAGGCAGAAAACTGATTGAACGTACAACGATTATTGCAAACACTTCGAATATGCCTGTTGCTGCGAGGGAAGCATCTGTCTATACTGCAATGACAATTGCTGAATATTACCGTTCGATGGGTCTTAAGATACTGCTGCTTGCAGACTCCACTTCAAGATGGGCCCAGGCTCTGCGGGAAATGTCAAACAGAATGGAGGAGCTTCCAGGTCCTGATGCATTTCCCATGGATCTGCCTGCAATAATTTCCAACTATTATTCAAGGGCCGGCTTCGTTGAACTCAATAACGGAAAAACCGGTTCAATAACATTCATCGGTACGGTCTCCCCGGCAGGCGGTAACCTTAAGGAACCTGTAACGGAATCTACAAAAAAAGCCGCACGATGCTTTTATGCTCTTTCCCAGCAACGATCAGATTCAAAGAGGTATCCGGCTATTGATCCGATTGACAGCTACTCGAAATACCTTGAATATGACGAAGTCAGGGATTATGTGGCGCAGAATATATCCGGTGACTGGATTGACAATGTTGTGAAAGTGAAGGACGTTCTTATTAAAGGCCGTGAAGCACAGGAACAGATAAACATCCTGGGAGATGACGGTGTCCCTGTTGATTACCATGTAAGATTCTGGAAGTCTGAGGTGGTTGATTTCATCATTCTGCAACAGGATGCATTTGATAAAGTTGACAGGCTTACACCACTTGAACGGCAAAAATTTATGCTAAAGAAAATACTTGAGATAATTGATACAGATATGCAATTCGATGGATTTGAAGAGGTGGGGGCGTGGTTCAAGAAGCTTATAAACTCGCTGAAGCAGATGAACTATTCATCATTTAATTCAGAAGAATTTAATAATTATCAGAAGGAAGTAGATCAGATGTTAATTGAAGTAGCAAAATCATGACAGAAAAGGCAGCGTTTCAGAAGATATACACCAAACTTACAAGAATAACAAAGGCCACCTGCTCTGTAAGAGCATCTGGTGTCGGCAACGAGGAGCTTGCTGTTGTCCATGGTCGCCTGGCTCAGGTTGTAAAGATAATCGGCGATGAAGTGACCCTTCAGATATTCTCAGGAACGGAGGGATTGCCCACTGATGCCGAACTGATATTCCTTGGAAAACCGCCTGTGCTTAAGGTTGATGACGATCTGGCAGGTAGATTCCTTAACGCTTATGGCGAACCTATTGACGGGGGACCTGCACTGGGTGGAAAAGAGCGCGAGATCGGCGGTCCTTCGGTAAATCCGGTGAGAAGGAAACAACCTTCACAACTAATAGCAACAGGTATCGCCGGTATAGATTTAAATAATACCCTGGTTACCGGTCAGAAGATACCATTCTTCGCTGATCCTGACCAGCCTTTCAACCAGGTAATGGCTACTGTAGCTCTCAGGGCTCAGGCAGATAAGATAATCCTCGGAGGCATGGGACTTTCAAATGATGACTATCTCTACTACAGGAATGTTTTTGAAAATGCCGGAGCTCTGGAAAGGATCATAGCATTTATTAATACTACAGAAAATCCACCTGTGGAACGGCTGCTTGTACCGGATATGGCACTTGCGGCTGCTGAATATTTTGCAGTCGAAAAAAAGGAAAAAGTACTTGTCCTGCTCACAGACATGACATTATTTGCAGATGCTTTGTCTATTGTCTCCAACAGAATGGATCAGATACCATCAAAGGACAATATGCCGGGTTCCCTTTACAGCGATCTTGCCAGGATATATGAAAAAGCGGTGCAGTTTCCCGACGGCGGATCAATAACAATTATAGCTGTCACAACACTCTCCGGAGGTGATATAACACATGCAATTCCTGATAATACAGGTTACATAACTGAGGGACAGCTATTCCTGAGACGCGATGCTGAGATCGGGAAAGTAATTATTGATCCGTTCAGGTCTCTCTCAAGGCTGAAACAGCTTGTTATTGGCAAGCAGACAAGGGAAGACCATTCTCAGGTAATGAACAGTGCAATAAGACTGTATGCTGATGCGGCAAATGCAAGGACAAAGCACGAAAACGGTTTCGACCTGTCAGAATATGATACAAGGACACTGAGTTTCGCAAAGGAATATTCAAAGGAACTTCTGGCAATAGATATAAATATTGATATAAACTCAATGCTTGATACCGGCTGGAGATTGTTCGCAAAATATTTTAAACCTGCAGAAATAGGTATAAAACAGGAGCTTGTTACAAAATACTGGCCGGTTGATAATTAGATGGTGTACTCATAATGGCAGTCAGATTTCAATATAATAAAATATCACTTCAGGGTCTTGCAAAACAGCTTAAGATCAGGACACAGGCTTTGCCTATCCTGAAGAACAAGGAATCTGCATTGAGGATAGAGGTGAAAAATGCCAGGAATGTTGCTGAACGGTATATGAGTGATCTCAAAGCAATTCAGCAACGTTACGACGAAGGAGTCAGACTATGGGCTGAATTTGATTCTTCTCTCCTGCAGATCAAAGATGTTGATATTAAAGTTATAAAAATAGCCGGGATAAAGATACCGGAATTTGATAGTATATCATTTACTATTGCGGATTTCAGCCTTTTTGATAATCCACACTGGTTCCCCGAAGGGATAGTGATCCTGAAAGATCTCTATACTACTCTTGTTAAGAAGGATCTTGCTCTCAAAAAAATGGATATGCTTAATTATGCAAGAAAGAAGACAACCCAGAAGGTTAACCTTTATGAAAAGGTTCAGATCCCTGCATTTGAGGAAGCAATAAGGCGTATAAAGAGTTTCCTTGAGGACGAGGAGAACCTTCTTAAGTCAGCACAGAAAATAATTAAATCAAGACAGGAAATACCAGCAGAGATTGAGCAGGAATTATGATAGCTGATATTAAAAAATATACATTTCTGGTCCATCACAGTGACTACAGTAGTCTTCTGAACTCACTCCGTGATATTGGCGTGGTGCATATTACGGAAAAGAGAAAACTCGATGATACTTCCGTAATCGGAGACGAACTTAAATCCCTGAAAAGGTACAAGGATGCAATAAGGCGTCTGAAGATCCTTGTGCCCGATGCCGTTCCGGCAGGAGAACCGGTTGTATCTGACTCAGTTCTGAGTGAGTTTGAATCCTTGCTCGCTGAAATGGAAGAAGCGGGCAATCAGCTTGATAGGCTGAAGTCGGAAGCCGAAAAATCAAGACCATGGGGCATCTTTAGTGCGAAGGATATAAACAGGATAAAAGATTCTGGATGGAACATATCTCTTTTTACATGCGCCGAGAAAAGATTTGATCCGGAATGGAAGGAAAAGTATAGCATTGAAATAATAAACAGGATTAAAGGCAGGCTGTATTTCGCGCTTATACATAAAGATGAGGATAAGATAGATATAACTGCAGATCAGGAGGCGATCCCGGAAAGGACAATCAATGCAATTGAAAAGGAGCAGGAACTGATAAGGAAGAAGATTGATAATGCAAGATCAACAATTGCCGCGAATGCTGCTCTCTGGATTATGTCGCTTAATAAGGGGACCGATGATCTGGTAAGCCGGATAGAGTACTCCAGCACTGCCGAGCAGGCGGACAGATATGCTGATAATAACCTGTATGTTCTTGAAGGATGGGTCCCTGTCTCTGATGAAAGCAAATTGCAGGAACTGCTGCAAAAGAACGATTGTTATGCTTTCACATCCGCACCTGATCCCAATGAAAAAGTACCGGTAATATTAAAGAACAACAGCTTTGCCTCATTGTTCGAGGTGATCTCAAAGCTATTCTCGTTGCCCTATTATAAAGAACTGGACCTGACACCTTTCTTTGCTCCTTTCTTCATGCTTTTCTTCGGCTTCTGCTTCGGAGATGCAGGGTACGGACTTGTTTTCCTTGTCGGAGGATTCTTCATTAAAAAGAAAGTAAAGAAGGAATTCAGGCCGATAATTACATTGGGCCAGTATTTCGGTACCGCTGCAATAATTATGGGACTTGTGTCAGGAACTTTTTTCGGAATGAATCTTATCGACAGCGGTTATACTCTGACTGAAGGATCAATTGTAAAGATGAGACAAGCCGGATTACCGGAGAACACCATTGCCGGGCTGGACCAGCTAAGGGGTCAGAGTTTTAAATCAAGACAGGATTTTTCTGAAGGGATTGTCGACATTATCGGACAGGAGAATTTTTCAAGGAATAAAGCTATAATACTGAGGAATGCAGAATCAGACCTGCCATTTATTTCTTCGGTCAGGCATCTGATGCTCGATTCCCAGAGCATGTTCTACCTGGCTCTAATTGTGGGTGCATTTCAGATAATATTCGGAATGATAATAAGGATTTTCAATATTGCAAGACAGAAAGGATTCAAATACAGCCTGTCAACAATCGGATGGGTTTTGCTGATACTTACCCTGATAATATTCAAGGGCGGAGGAATACTTGGAATTGTTAATGAGCAGAAAATGCATTTTCTCTTCCTGGCCCTTTTGTCAATATCAGGGATTCTTATATTCCTTTTCAATAATCCTGATAAGAAAATCTATGTCAGGTTAGGGCTCGGCTTATGGGACAGCTATGGAATGATAACGGGAATATTCGGAGATCTTCTGTCGTATATAAGGCTTTTCGCACTTGGCGTTTCATCTTCAATCCTAGGATTTGTCTTTAACGATATCTCCCTGCGGCTCCTGTCAGTTGATTATATCGGATGGCTGTTATGCCTTATTCTTCTTGTAGTGGGTCACTCAATAAATATTGCATTATCAACGCTGGGAAGCTTTGTCCACCCGATGAGGCTTACATTTGTTGAATTTTATAAGAATGCCGGGTTTACCGGGGGAGGAATTGAATATAAACCATTTAAAATAAAACAATAGAAACTTAAACAGTAAAATAACTATGGAAACAGCGAATTTGGCTACAAGCTCTGTACCTCTGATCTTTGCCTACACAGGATTGGCGTTGATGGTCTTACTGAGCGGTATTGGAAGTGCAATGGGTTGTGCAATGGGAGGGAATGCCACCCTGGGAGCCATGAAGAAGAATCCTGATGCATTCGGGAACTATATGCTTCTCAGCGCTCTTCCCGGGACACAGGGTTTGTATGGATTTGGCGGATTCTTTATAATCAACAGCAGCGGAGTGATCAGTTCCCAGATTACAATGCTTCAGGGTGTGGCAATTCTTGCGGCAGGTCTGGTGCTTGGCATTGTGGCACTTTTCTCTGCATTCTACCAGGGCAAGGTGTGTGCAAACGGCATAGCTTCAATAGGAGCTGGCAACAATGTTTTTGCAAATACAATGATCCTTGCAGTATTCCCGGAATTGTATGCTATAATTGCTTTTGCTGCAACATTTATAATTAATAGTTCTATCTGATAAAAGAACTTGCAGGATTTATACAGTCATAATTATGGCTGGATCTGGTATCAGTTTTATCTGTTTAAGAGTCGCAGATATCTATAAGCTCCCGTAGTAAAAGATTATCTTACTGTCCTGCACGACAGTTTGAGATAATTTTTTATTTTTGTAATCTTTATTTAGATTAAATTTAATCAACAAATAAAGCTGCTTAATTGTTATATTGAGGATTTGAAGCTTTGCTCAGGTACATAAATGGAAAAAGATCAGGACAAGATAATAAATGATGCTACCTCAGGGGAATATAAGTATGGATTCTATTCCGATATTGAAGCTGATGCCTTACCCAAGGGGCTTAATGAGGATATAATAAAAACTATTTCCCTGAAGAAAGAAGAGCCTGACTGGCTTCTTGAATTCAGGCTAAAAGCATTCAGGCACTGGCTTACAATGAAAATGCCTGAATGGGCAAATCTTACAATTCCTCCTATTGATTATCAGGATATAATCTACTATTCAGCTCCGAAAAAGAATGCTCTTTCAGATAATCCCCGGGAGATTGATCCTGAACTAAAGAAAACATTCGACAAACTCGGGATCCCTCTCGAGGAACAGAAACATCTTGCTGGCATAGCTGTTGATGCTGTAATGGATTCAGTTTCTGTTAAGACTACTTTCAGGGAAACCCTTGCGGAATCCGGTATCATTTTTTGTTCATTCAGTGAAGCAGTAAAAGAGTATCCTGATCTTGTGAAGCGTTATCTCGGGACAGTAGTACCCTATGCCGATAACTTCTTTGCAGCGCTTAACTCAGCTGTTTTCAGTGATGGTTCTTTCTGCTATATTCCGAAGGGTGTCCGCTGCCCCATGGAGCTGTCAACCTATTTCAGAATAAATGCAGCAAACACAGGACAGTTCGAGAGAACACTACTGGTGGCCGATGAGGAATCGTATGTGAGTTACCTCGAAGGATGCACAGCCCCCATGAGAGATGAAAACCAGCTGCATGCAGCTATTGTCGAAATAATTGCCGAGAACAATGCAGAAGTAAAGTATTCTACCGTTCAGAACTGGTACCCCGGTGATAAGGATGGTAAAGGAGGAATATTCAATTTTGTAACCAAAAGGGGGATGTGCCGGGGAGAAAACTCAAAAATATCATGGACCCAGGTTGAGACAGGTTCAGCAATCACCTGGAAGTATCCGTCGTGCATATTGCGCGGCGATAATTCAACAGGTGAATTTTATTCTGTTGCTGTCACAAATAATTATCAGCATGCAGATACCGGAACGAAGATGATACATATCGGAAAGAATACAAAGAGCACAATTGTATCGAAAGGGATATCAGCAGGTCATGGGCAGAACAGTTACAGGGGCCTTGTGAAAGTCTATAAAAATGCCACGGGGGCAAGGAACTTTTCCCAGTGTGATTCACTTCTTCTTGGCGATAAATGCGGAGCACATACTTTCCCTTACATAGAGGTCGACAATCAGACAGCTATAGTTGAACATGAAGCAACTACATCAAAGATCGGAGAAGACCAGATATTTTACTGCAACCAGAGAGGGATATCAACAGAGGATGCAATAGGGCTTATAGTGAATGGCTACGCACGTGAAATAATAAATAAGCTCCCAATGGAGTTCGCGGTAGAAGCTCAGAAGCTTCTTCAGATAAGCCTTGAGGGAAGCGTTGGATGAAGATTTGAGTGGTTTTCATTCCCCCTTTGAAGGGGGTTAGGGGGATGTTTACCGGAATGTTGAAGAGTTTAAACAATGTAAGAAGTTTTACGAATAATATGCTTGTAATAAAAGATTTAAAAGCTGCCATCAATGGCAAGATGATCCTGAAGGGGATATCGCTCGAAGTAAAAGCCGGAGAAACTCACGCAATAATGGGACCAAACGGATCTGGGAAGAGCACTCTTGCCGCCGTCCTTGCCGGGAGGGAATTTGCCAGTGTAATTGAAGGGAGTATTAGTTATATGGGGAAGAACCTTCTTGAGATGCCCCCGGAAGACCGGGCTAAAGAAGGGATTTTCCTGGGCTTCCAGTATCCTATAGAGATCCCGGGCGTGAGCATGGTGAATTTCATGAAAACAGCAGTGAATGAGCATCGTAAACATAAAGGACTTGAACCTCTTTCAGCCTCAGATTTTTTGAAACTGATGAGAGAAAAGAAGGAACTTGTCGAGATCGACTCAAGGCTTGCAAACAGATCGGTAAACGAGGGCTTTTCAGGCGGCGAAAAAAAGAAGAATGAAATATTCCAGATGGCTATGCTCGAACCCAGGCTGGCAATTCTTGACGAAACTGATTCCGGTCTTGATATTGACGCCCTCAGGATAGTTGCAAATGGAGTGAATAAACTTAAGCGGCCGGATTCTTCAGCTATAGTGATCACGCATTACCAGAGGCTTCTCGATTACATTATCCCAGATGTTGTACATGTACTTTATGATGGCAGGATAGTAAGAACAGCCGGAAAGGAGCTGGCTCTTGAACTTGAAGAAAAAGGTTACGACTGGATCAAAAAAGAGATTGATAATGAGGTGATATCATGAATAACGAGCCCGAAACACAAAAGAGGTACATCAACCTTTACCGGGAGATTATCGGGAAGATCTTACCCTTATCATCTCCTTTTATTAACTCATTCAGGGAATCCGCAATCGGAAAGTTCATGGAACTGGGGATCCCTACAAAGAAAAATGAAGCATACAGATATACAGATCTGATGCCATTTTTCAGTCATAATTTTGGCAACTATTTCATCCCTGGAGAGAAGGACTTTATAAAAGCAGAAGAGTTTCGTTGTGATGTGGCAGATCTTGATACTCATGGAATAGTTCTTTTAAATGGTTTTTATCCGACTATAAGCGATAAGCTGCGGCAACTGGAAGGCGGCATATGGATTGGAAGCCTGAATGAAGCTGCGAATAAATTCCCGGATATAATTAAAGATCACTATAACAGGTATACAAACGGCAATAACGACGGACTGGTTCATCTGAATACAGCACTTGCTTCAGATGGCATTTTTATGTACGTCCCGGGGGGAGTTGTTCTTGAAAAACCGGTTCAGGTCGTTAACCTTGTTGATTCAGAAACTGACATATTCAACCAGCACAGGAATCTTATTATTGTCGGGGATAATGCCGAATCGACACTTATTATATGTGACCATACTCTGTCGCCAAATAAATTCCTCACAAACGCGGTTACTGAGATATATGTCGGAGAGAATTCCCGATTTGATATTGTAAGGATACAGAACGAACATAACAGCGCTGCCAAAATAACCCATACATTTATACACCAGGGAAGAAACAGCCGGACATCTTCAAACAATATAACCCTCCATGGCGGCCTGGTCCGTAACAATACTCACCATTTTCTGGAAGGGAAGGGCTCCGAATGCAATTCTTACGGCCTCTATCTTACAGACAAGTTCCAGCATGTCGATAATTATGTAAGCGTTAACCACATGGCCCCTGACAGTTCCAGCAATCAGCTGTTCAAAGGAGTGCTTGACGATATGGCAACAGGCGCTTTTAACGGGCGCATTTATGTAAACAAGCTTGCACAGGGAACTGCTGCTTACCAGAAGAATAACAGTATCCTTCTTACCAATGATGCAAAAATGGATACAAAACCGCAGCTGGAGATATTTGCTGATGATGTTAAATGCAGCCACGGTGCAACTGTGGGACAGCTTGACAACGATGCTCTTTTCTACCTTCAGTCACGAGGGATAAATAAAAGAGAGGCCATGCTTATGCTTATGTTCGGTTTTGCTCATGAAGTTATACAGAATATAAAAGTTGAAGCTCTCCGCGAAAGGATCGACAACCTGGTTATGCAGCGCCTGAGAGGCGAATTGTCGAGATGTGCAAGTTGTATGGTTAAATGCGGATAAGATTCTTCAGATGAAAACAATTGCTGAGATAAGAGCTGATTTCCCAATTCTTGCCACCAAAATATATGGCAAGCCTCTCGTTTATTTTGATAACGGAGCAACTACACAGAAGCCTGAGTCGGTGATAAACAGAATTAGTGAAGTATACAGGAACTTTAACGGGAACATACACCGTGGCGTCCATGCGCTTAGCGACAGATCCTCTGAAGAATATGAAAACGCCAGGGAAAAGGTGAGGTCTTTTATTAATGCCGGCAATAAGGAAGAAATTGTTTTCACATCAGGAACCACGGGCTCAATAAATGCATTAGCATTTTCATTCGGGGAAAAGTATATCGGAAAAGATGATGAGATAGTTGTTTCCGCTCTTGAACACCATGCCAATATAGTACCCTGGCAAATGCTGTGTGAAAGAAAAGGATCAAAGCTGAAAGTCATACCGGTTAATGATGAAGGGGAAATAATACTTGAAGAATATTATAGGTTGCTAAACAGTAAAACAAGGATTGTTGCAGTAACACAGGTATCAAATGCACTTGGGACTATTGTTCCTGTAAAAGAAATTACAGAAGCAGCTCATTTATCTGGAATTCCTGTTCTTATTGACGGTGCCCAGGGGATACAGCATGCCGGGACAGATGTCAGGGAATACGATATCGATTTTTATGTTTTTTCAGGTCATAAAATATATGGTCCGGCCGGGATAGGAGTCCTGTACGGGAAAGAGAAATGGCTCTCGGAACTTCCTCCTTACCAGGGCGGAGGTGATATGGTCGAAAAGGTGACTTTTGAAAAAACAACCTACGGAGCTCTCCCTCTTAAGTTTGAAGCAGGCACGATGAATTATCCTTCAGCAATAAGCCTGGCTTCTGCAATTGACTACGTTCTTTCAATTGGCCGGGAATATATAGCCTCGATCGAGAATGACCTTCTGTCTTATGCTACTGATGTATTATCAGGAATAAGGGGGGTGAAGATCTATGGGAGATCTGACAAAAAGATAAGCACTATCTCTTTCCTGATTGACAGGATACACATGTATGATACAGGCATGGTCCTAGATAAGCTCGGAATAGCTGTCCGTACCGGCACGCACTGCGCCCAGCCTATTATGGATCGATTTGGAATTGACGGAACAGTGAGAGCCTCAATGTGTTTCTACAATACGAGGGAAGAAATTGACGCTCTTGGTACGGGAATTGAGAAGGTGATTAAAATGTTTTCGTGAATATGACTATTGATAGTATACAGGAAGAGATCGTCAGTGAATTTTCAGCGTTTGATGACTGGATGGGGAAGTACAATCTTCTGATAGACCTTGGAAAGGAGTTGCCAGTTCTTGACCCAAAGCATAAAACAAGGGATTTTCTAATTGAAGGCTGCCAGTCAAAAGTATGGCTTTACCCCGAGTACAACGGGAATACAATAATATTTAAAGCTGACAGTGATGCATTAATAACAAAAGGGATAGTCGCCTTGCTTATTAAGGTTTTTTCAGGAAGAAGTCCGGAAGAAATCATTTCAGCAGAACTTGATTTTATAGATAAGATCGGATTAAGGCAGAATCTTTCCCCGACAAGAGCAAACGGTCTGCTTTCAATGGTGAGGCAGATAAAATTATATGCGATAGCTTATAAGGCAAAGAATACTAATCAATAATCAATTAACAGATGGATGAATCTGAGAAACTTGAAATTGAGAAAAGGCTTGTCGGTGTATTGAAGAGTATTTTTGATCCTGAAATACCGGTCAATATATATGATCTGGGACTTATCTACAGTATCAATGTCGATGATGAACATATTGTTCATATAACAATGACTCTTACTGCACCCAATTGTCCGATGGCAGATCAGCTCGTTGAAGAAGTAAAATACAAGGTTGTCGGCACCCGCGGTGTAAAGGATGTCAATCTTAAGCTGACTTTCAGTCCGTCTTGGGACAAAAGCATGCTGAGTGAAGAAGCTAAGCTGGAACTGGGTCTTCTCTGATCCCTGCAAAATGGAAAATTACGGAAAACAGAGATTAACTGCTGAGATCAGGGAAAAAGCATTTGATCTGGCTTTTGATTGCTTCGGGATAGCCAGGGCAAGAGCCCTCTCTGAACGGGAGCCCATTCTGAAGAAATGGATTGATGACGGGATGAATGACATAATGGGTTATCTTGCAAGAGACCCAGGGAAACGACTTAACCCGGCCCTTCTTGTACCCGGTGCAAAATCTGTCATCGTTACCGGGATGAATTACTATTCTGAAAGTAGTCAGAAAAAGGCAGGAGTGCCTGTCATTTCAAGGTACACTTATGGAAAGGATTATCACGATATAATAATTCCGAAGCTAAGGGAATTGTTTAAGTTCATAAAAAGCAGAGTGCCGGATGCTGACGGAAGGGTGTACTGCGATTCAGGGCCGGTTCATGAAAAAGCCTGGGCAAGTGAAGCCGGCCTGGGGTGGCAGGGCCGCCATTCGATACTTATAAACAGGGAGTTTGGCTCTTACATTTTTATCGGGATACTTATCCTTAATAAAGAGCTTGATTATGACGAACCATTCTCAGCAGATTTGTGCGGCAAATGCAGACTCTGTATTGAAGCATGCCCGACAGGAGCTATAAACGATAACAGGACAATTGATACTAGGAAATGCATTGCCAATCTTACAATAGATAAACGGGGACCGATCCCTCCTGAAATAATTCCAAAGCTTGAACTCAGAATATATGGCTGCGACAAATGCCAGGAAGTATGTCCATGGAATAAGAAGGCCAGGAATACCAAAATTCCGGAATTTAAATTGCCACAGGAAATAGCTGAGATGGAACCTGAAGACTGGCTGATGCTTACAGAAGAAAATTTTCAAAGACTTTTTTCAGGTCATCCGATCGGAAGGAAGGATTTTGATCAGCTGAAGGAAAATATCGGGAAGGTGATGGGAGCATAGGTCATGCAGGTCTTGCAGGTCGTGCAGGGGAAAAAAAAGCGCAGTTTCCTGCGCCTTTCCCCTTAAACCCATAAAAATCAAACCATTAATGTTAATCGGCATAGTCCTTAAGCATAAGCATAAGTTTTTGCCTTGTAAAAAAGATCCTGCTTTTAACTGTCCCTATCTTTAAGCCAAGCTTGTCGGCTATTTCTTTGTACTTATAACCCTGCAGATGCATCCTGAAGGGGATTCTGAATTCATCTTCAAGTGAATCAATAGCTTTCTGAATTTCAGCTTCAGAGTAATGCGACTCGGGTGAAATAAACCCCTTGTCATGAGGTTGATTAAGAAAGTAAAGATCACGCGTTGAATCCATTATAGTGTTTTCCTTTACACTCCGCCTGTAATTATTTATGAAAGTGTTTTTCATTATTGTAAAAACCCAGGCCTTAAGGTTTGTATAATCAACAAACTTATCTTTGAATGTAAGCGCTTTCAGGTAAGTATCCTGAACAAGGTCAAGAGCTGTATCACGGTCATATGTAAGACTCATGGCAAACCTGTGCAGATTAGGTTTCATGCCAATCAGATTGTTATTGAATTCGTATGGTGTCATAACTCTTTGTTTTAATTGTCAGATCAAAATTAAACAGAAAATAAAAGATAAACAAATCTTAATATCTTAAAATACGTTAATTCTAAGGCGATTCTAAATAATGGAATTTTATAAATATCATGTAATAAGCAATATATAAGTAGAAAGGAGCAGCCAGTATAAATTATTTATAAATTGATATGTATGCCTTGAGCATGTTTGTTAAACTTTCGTACTTTTAAAGAAAAAACAATGGATTTCAGTATAAAGATTGGCAATGATCTCATTTTAAGGGGATTGATCTCAAGTCCCGGAGAAAAAATACGCGCTGTGATAATTTTTGTTCATGGCCTTGGAGAGCATATTCACAGGTATTCAGAGCTGTACGGATTGCTTTCAGGGGCGAGAATTGGCTTTACCGGAGTAGATCTGCCGGGGCATGGTCAGTCGGAAGGCAGGAGAGGTCACATAAAGAGTTTTGCTGTGACTGACAAAATGATTGATATAATCCATGACAGTGTAAAAAAGACATTCCCCGGGATACCGGTATTCATTTATGGCCATAGCCTTGGAGGTGGGATAGTGCTCGACTACATAATAAGAAAAAAGCCCAGAATAAAGGGAGCTATTGTAACATCCCCCTGGCTAAGATTATCATTTGAACCGGGAAAGGCGAAGCTGTTTCTTGCCTCTATAACAAAGTCAATAATGCCAGGCTTGATCCAAAAATCAGGACTCGTTGTGGAGCATATATCGCACGATGCAGAAGTGGTCAGAAAATATAAGGCTGATCCTCTTGTTCATGATAAGATATCAGTGGCTCTTTTTCACAGTGCAATGAAAGCAGCTGAACACTCACTTGAACATGCCCGGGAAATAAGTATACCCTTGCTTCTTATGCACGGGAGCGACGACTTGATATGTTCTCCGGATGGGAGCAGTCAGTTTGCGTCAGCATCAGAAAACGTTGACCTGAGGATATGGGATGGAGGTTATCATGAACTCCATAATGAGTTATTCAGGAATGATGTGTTTGCAGCGATAATTGAATGGATAAACAGTAAGATCAGTTAACTTAATCACACGGCATGGAGCTGAGAACGACTTTCAACATTGATCCTGCAGCGAATAAGATTTCATACAATGATCCTGTAATGTTTATCGGATCATGCTTTGCAACTTACATTGGACAGATACTCAGAGCGGCTCATATCCCTGTTATGATTAATCCTTCAGGTACTGTTTTCAACCCTGTATCAGTTCATAATTCAATAAGCAGGATGATCACTGGAAAAAGCTATGATGCTGGTGAGATAAATAATTACAATGGTCTCTGGCTCAGTTTTGATCATTATACAGATTTTTCGTCTGAGAGTGCCGGCCAGACTCTTTCTGCAATAAACTCAAAACTTAAGGGGGCCGGCGCTTTTATTTCGGGAGCGCATTTCCTTTTTGTCACTTTCGGGACAGCGAGGATCTACAGGCTGAATGAGAACGGGCGCATAGTGTCAAACTGCCATAAATTGCCGGCTTCATATTTTACCCGTGAACTGTTGACTATAGATGAAATAGTACGTATATGGAATTCACTTCTTGATAGTTTAAAGTCATCGTTCCCGGATCTGAAAGTGATATTTACGATAAGTCCGGTGCGTCACTGGAAAGACGGGGCGCATGGCAACCAGGTAAGCAAATCAGTATTGTTTCTTGCAGTGGAAGAGTTGTTGAAGCATCCCTCAGAACCTTCATACTTTCCGGCATACGAGCTTCTTATGGATGATCTCAGGGATTACCGTTTCTACGATGATGATATGCTTCATCCATCACCGAAGGCTGTAGATTATATATGGGAAGAATTCTCAAAGTGCTATTTCGAAAGCAGTACAAGAGAGATCATGCAGGAGATTACAAGGATATCAAAAGCTATGTCTCACAGGATCAGGAATACAGCCCCGGATGAGATTAAAAAATTTGCTGAGAACAGCCTGGCAAGGATAGATTCTGTCTCAAAGAAAGTACAGTCTATCGATCTAACGAATGAGAGGAATTATTTCCTCGGACTCATAAGTCAGGTAACTTAGTACTCAATAGTTGCCTCATTAAGCAGTGTTAAAAATTACTGTTTTATTAAGCATCACAGAAGATTGTCAGCAGCTGTCACGAAGCTATGGGGGTCAGCAGTAGCAATTATTTTATTATCTCTTGCCGGAACATTTTCCAGAGAATCGGCAAAAATTATTTTTTTTATCATAAGCGATTTTCCAACAGTTAAGAAATATCCCGACATTTTTTCTGTAAAATCAAATCTTTTAGCGTTAACAACCAGAAAATCAAATGGTTTGATTTTGAAAATTTCTTCGATTTCTCCTGCCGGTAATATTCCACCCGGAAAGATCACTTCAAAATTTCTTTTTCTGAGAATATATTTATAAAAAAGGAAATTGACATCATTCCTGTTATCGGTAGTGTTTATCATGGCGACAATCGGACGTTTACTTTCAGCAGTAGTTCTTAGAAGATTATCTTCAGCTATAATAAGACTGCCAATGACATTTCTTATAAACTGTTCCTGCGCTCTTGATAGACTGCCTGTTTGCCAGAGGATAGCTGTTTTCTCAAGCAACGAATTGAAATATGAAAGATATGCATTTTCGAGTCCTGAGGCTTCAATATAGGGCATCAGTGCTTCCCTGAATTGTTCATAGCTGAATCTGAGGGCCGACATAAGTATTTTACCCGCGCGGAAGTTATTATCAGCATCCTCCATGCCGTTGAGTGTAATTACCCGTTCAGACAACTCATCATCAGAAAGTTGAGCAATTTTAGAAATTTTATGTCTCTTTCTGTTCAGATAGGCAATATTGAGGATCTTCCTCAATTCGTTTTCATTGTAGGATCTTATATTGGAATCACTCCTGTCTGGTTCAAGAATACCGTACCTCTTTTCCCAGATACGGATAGTATGTGATTTTATTCCGGAGAGATCCTCAAGATCCTTAATAGAAAAGACATTCTTTCCTGCTTCCATGGCATTCACTGATTTATA
>JAEAME010001127.1_pt1 | contig 20382 bp, 16 predicted proteins | sample 8958731 | NCBI WGS metagenome assembly JAEAME01 (sample SAMN16933194, study PRJNA681113) | bioreactor sludge metagenome | isolation source: anerobic bioreactor sludge (Control) | place: India:Bengaluru | collected 2018-10-24 | reverse complement strand
CCAACCCTGGGCTTTGAGACGCAGCCGCGTTGCGGCTGAACACCTTGCACGCAACACCTGCTTTCGGCGTAATCCAAAATGTAAAACTCCAGGCTCCGGCTCTGCCGGAGAGGCAGTAAAAGTTCGACAATTGCCGGATTGTATTTTTTTCATGTTCTGATGGCGGCTAAGAAAATAGTGCCGCAAAATATCGAATAACGAATGTCGAACCGCAGACAACACTTCGACATTCTGCATTCGTTATTCGATATTCTGCGGTTCAAGAAGCTGCTCAGACCTTATTGTGTGCGAATTGACCGCGATCAAGCCCCTTTGAGGGGCTAGCAACCGCAATGCCTCGGCTCTGCTGGAGGATACTTACCGGGCAAACCAGATCCACAGGCCAATTACCCGCATTATTCACTGGAATTTATCAAGGGTTTGCAATGGGCTCCCCCATCAGCCCTTTATTCTCCTCCCGGCAATTGTGTCGCGCTCAATTGCTGTTGTCTTTCAACGGTGTAGTCCTGCATCCGGAAATTCCTGATTGTGAATTTTCTATCAAACGTGCCCAAAAAACGCCGATGGATAACCACCAGGCGGGCGTCTTGAAGCCAGGCTTCATCCATCTTGAATTCTGAAGAAATTTTGTAATTAGTTCCGTAAAAACCGAGATCCCATTTCCTGTAGCGCCAATCGGCTCCGAAAAGAATCATTGGCCTGTTCATGGAAATGTTTGACACACCGCTGAACAACGGCGCCAGCGCCTGCTGCCGCACACGATTGACCAGGCAATAGAATATGCCGTCTTTGTAATTGTCCGGGGGCATCAAACCACGTTGTTCCAGATCGACATGAAGATTGCCGGCTGCCGGTTGATGATCCACACCGGTTATAACAATAGGTTGCGGATCCATATCAATGCGCCGGCCGGCGGCTAACGGTGATTCCGCCAGTATTTCATTCCGGAAAAGGTCGAATTTCACATTGCCGGAATACGTTCCCGGCTGCGCGCTCAGGTTTTTATAAACACGTGGGGATACCGACAGCAGTTGAATCTGCGGGCTTATATCACTCCCGCGGATCCATGCCAATCCCGGCAATAAGGAGCGCAACGCATGACTGATTCCAAAAGGGAAGATGGCGCCTCCATTGTAGGAAATTCGCTCTCCGTTCGCAAATTCCAGATGTCCGTCATTGCTCGTCAACACCGCTTCTTCCGAAGCGGGAACATTCTGAAACTCCATGGAAGCGATAATCGATTTGTTACTCGAGCCATCATAAAAATTTCGATAAAAACCGGCATTAGCAGGCTTGACCGATGTGATCAGGTTTATGGATGAAGCAGCTTTCCTTACTTGATGGTTGGAAGGCGCATACGGGATGAAATAGCGGCAACCCGCCCATGCGAGAACAATTCCCGCAATCAGGAAAACGATGGAACGGCGGGTCTTTCGGGTCAAAAACTGATGGATAATCGTGACGAGCGTGACGGCAAGCAGAAGCAATCCGAAAATACTCAAGCCGGAAAGTCCGCCGATAGGCACATCGGGCAGTTCAAACCAACTGTTTGCCGTAAACAGAAAAGTCAAAGCCATAACTTCCGCTATTGCGAAAGACACCCAGTTGGGCGTCACAGCCGCGAATGCGGCGAAGATAAAAAGAATGGCCAAATGAACCCTCATATTATCGAACAGGAAAGGAAGAATCTGAGATCCCTTCATCCCGTGATGAAACAACAGGATGAAATTGGCCAGGACCGGCACACAAACCAAAAACAATAAGGAATAAAGCGCTTTGGCGCCCAATAGAGATTTGCGTGAAATAGGACGGGTCAGCCAGAAAGCCGAGGTGCCGACCAGCCCATCTTCCTGGATCACCCGGACGACAATCGTCATGACAGCCAGATACAACAACAAGGAAAATGCAGTGGTAAAAGAAACATTCCGCGCATATAAAGGCTCCCGTATCTGGATATTCCATGTTTGAAACACCTGAAGCGCAAGCAGAACGGTCATCACACACAACAGCTTCCACGACGCACGCACGTCTCTTTTCAAAATATGAAACACCGCAGCCATATTAGTCTCCCCCTTCCTGCAAAACGTTCTGTTGGTGTGTAAGGGCAATGAATATCGACCGCAAAGACATCGGCGCTACCGACAGGTTCGTAATCTCCGGAAAAATCCGCCGGACTTGCGCCTCGCTCTCTCCATCACGATATTGAGTGTCTACAAAGCGGACTACACAACCGGAAACTTGCGGCACATACCAATCCCGAGGCCATCCTGAAGCAAGGTCCTGCGCATGAGAAAGCGTCACTTCCACTTCGCGGAACCGTTCCTGCAGCTGCTCCAGCTTCTGTGAAAACAGAAGCCGTCCCTTGTGGATGTAGCCGATATAATCCACAAGATTCTCGATCTCGGCCAAATCATGGGATGAAATAAACAGCGTCCAACCGGTCTGTTCCGCCAGTTCCAGCATTCCTTCAATCAATTCTTCACGCACGGAGACATCAAGTCCGCCAAACGGCTCGTCCAATACAAGCAGATCCGGATGATAGGCCAAAGCGGCCGTCATTGCGGCTTTGAGCTTCATTCCTCTGGAGAGGGCTTTGATTTTCCGCTTCAACGGCAAATCGAATGTCTTGATCAATTTCCGGCAAAGATCGTCGTCCCATGCCGGATAGAGGGGTTTGCAGAAGTCCAGCAAGCCCTGAACGGTCATCCAGCGCGGCAGTTTCTGGTTCTCGGATACATACCCGATCCGGGACAACTCCGCAGGCCCCAGCCGGAGCGCATCGACGCCGAGGACTTCGACTTTGCCTGAAGTCGGCTGCAGTAGATTCATGAGCATATGAATCGTCGTCGTTTTCCCTGCGCCGTTCGGCCCCAGGAGCGCGCAAAGGCTGCCCCGCGGAACATCAAAGGTCAAATCGTTTACGGCTTCGACATCACGGAAATTGCGGGACAGATGATGAAACATTATTGCCGAATTCATTGTCGTTTCCCCTCTCGCTCGACATAGTCCGCCGGCAGATTTTTCCCTTCTGCCGAAAGATTGCCCCAATGCTCCTTGACGGCATCGATCAGCGCATCGAGATCCAGTGATAATCGTTTGGCTTCCACAACCAGCCGTTCCAGCTCGTCTTTCAGCAAAGCGCTGCGTTGGCGGGCCGGCGCGCGCGGCACTGCGCATACAACGGTTCCGACTCCCGGACGAACTTCGAGCAATCCGCGTCGAATCAGTTCCGCCACGGCCTTATGAGCCGTATTCGGATTGATTTTGAGCGCCTGGCTCAGCGCCCGCACCGATGGAAACGGGTCGCCCGGATTCAGCTGTCCGCAAACAACACTTTTCTCCACCGCATAAATGATTTGCCGGTATGGAGAACTGCCGGTTTTCAACTGCACTTTAAAAGGTAGCATACTGTAATAGTATACCTAGTACACATAGTACGTCAAGTATTATTTGCTGATTTTTTTAACGCAAACCACCGCCTCTGTCGGGGCGAAACAGGCTTTGCCGTTACGCATTGCGATCCATAGGGACGCAATCCGGAGTTTCTACATTTTGGATTAAGCTAAAATCAGGTGTTGTATGCAAGGTATGCAGCCGCAACGCGGCTGAGTCTCAAAGCCCGGGGCTGGATGCCGCTTTTGCATCCAACCCTGGGGACAATGCGCATGATGAATCAACCCTGTCGGGATTGCGTCCATACGCAACCCTTTCAGGGTTGACGGCGCATCCATCTCCTTCCCATGGTTGAGCGCAGAAAGCGCGCTCAACCCTGGGCTTTGAGACGATGTCCTTTCAGGACATAAAATGCAGAAACTCCAGTCGCGGCACTTTGTGCCGTGCTATTTTCGCAGCGTCCCCGACGGCACGCATCGCATCGCGCCCATTATGGAAACTTCCTGATGCCAAACTGCAGATTTTGGCGACTTTGTCCATAGGCGGCGGAATTCTGTCTCGTCCCAGTTGAAAAATGCTCCAATTCCCCGGTCCTTCAGCAGCATTTTCCCAAGGGTGGTCTTGCCGCACTGGCGCGGCCCGGAAACGAATGCCATTTTTCGATGGGCAAAAGAAAAATTTTTGAGGGTGCTTTCGATATACCGGCACCGCATGTGACCAAACTGCGATGTGTCCGCAGTATGGTCAAGGATGAGCTGCGCCGTGACATCCGGGGTCATTTTGCCGGATCACCTGCACAGGCGTTGAAGTTCCTTTATGATTTCAATCATGCCTTTTGTGTCCAGATGGCAATAGGCTTCCAGCGCCTTGTGGATTGCCTTTTCCCTTGATTCTGTCTCGTTGCCGAATGCCATTTCGCGAAATCCGAGGCCTGCTATCTCTGATACGCGCCGCGTTCTCGCGTGCCATTTGCTGCAGCCGCATGTAGTCGGTCTTCACCAGGCGATTCAGAGGCAATTGACCTGCTTCCAGCAGCACGTAATGATGAGGCCTCATGTAGACCGCCAGGGCGCGGGCGTGCCGCTCCAGCTCCTGCAGGGTCAGCTCCGCACCCGGCTTCTTCTCGACGAAGGCCACGATCTCCTCGGAAATCACCGGGTGTTCCAGGCCCACAACCCCGCAGGCGCTTACTTTCTCCGTAAGCCTGCAGATGTGATTTTCTATGTCGCCCGGGAATACCTGGTAGCCGAAGGGTTTCATCACCCACTTGGCGCGCCCGCTGAGATGCAAGCCGGCGGCATCCCTGTAGCCAAGGTCACCGGTATAAAGGAAGCCGTCAGTGGAGACAGCCTTAGCCGTTGCCTCCGGATCATTCACGTAGCCGAGAAAGGTTTGCGGGCCGCTGAAGCAGACATGGCCGATCTCGCCCTGCGGCAACTCCTCGCCCGCTGAGCCGTCCTCGCCGATCGGTTTTCTGATCGACATAGGATAAGCTGGCACGTCCCGGCCCAGGCCGGCAAAAATGTCCCTGGCGTTTGCCGAATCACGCATTACGTAGGTGCAGAAACCGGCTGTCTCGGTCAATCCCAGGCCGGTGGCAACGTTCGGCGCCATGGACGCAAGCTTCTCCACAAACTCCGGCGGGACACTGTTGCCTCCATATGCGACGAATTGCAGGCCGGAGAGGTCATACTTACCAAAATCCTTCAGCCTCCACTCCAGGTTGAACATCGCCGGAATTTGGCCGAGGAAACTTACGCGATGCTCTTCGATGGCTCGAAGTGAGCGCGCTGGATCGAACATGCCGAGGAGAATAGCCGTGCCGCCGGCAAACAGCGTGCTCATCAGCAGTTCGGTCTGGCAGCCGACGTGCGAAGGAGGCAGGTTCACCAGCACGCGAGAGTTTTCGCTGAAGCGGAACGATTCTGCCAGGGCCGCGTTCTGGCAGGTTATGTTGCGGTGAGACAGCAGCGCAGGCTTGGGCGATCCGGTCGAGCCTGTAGTGAAGATAACCAGTGCCGGGTGATCCCGGTGGACTTGAGATGCCGATTGATCGTGGGCTGCGCGGAGCGAAAGGGCGGGCAAAGGATTGTCCGGCGGCAGCTGTTGCCCTTTGCCTGATTCAAATCCCGAGCCCTGAACCGACCGGTACTCTGCCGCAAGAGCACGGGCATGCGCGGCGAAAGCCTGAAACGGCTGAGCGCCTTCGATCGCGTCACCCGGGGGCGATACTTGGATGAAATGGCTTATGAAAGCGCAGTGCTTCCGCACCGCGCGGCCGAGTTCCGCAAAATCCGCAGCAGGTGACGGGCTGGGAAAAACATACCCCTTCGCCCGGATCAGCCGTAGGCTGCGGATAACGTCGGCGGCAGGAAGGCGCAAATCGAGGGGCGCGGGAATTACTCCGATTTTGAAACATGCATATTCGAGAAAGACCAGTTCGATGAGCAGCGGCAGCGAGACCGCGAGGTAATCCCCCGGCCGGAATCCAAGGTGAATCAACTCGAGTGCAAAAGCCGCGGCCGATTCCTCAAACGAGGCCCAATCTGCCTGTTGCCCCGTTTCGGCCTGGATGAGCGCAATGGCTTGCGGTTTGAGCTGCGCCCATCTTGCCAAGGCGCCATGCACAAGGTGACGGTCCGCAAGTTCGCGCTCGTATCTCTCGGCAGTCAGCCCGGGTGCGGCACGGCTGAAGTCATCCTCTTCTCTCATTCCTCCGCCCTCTCCGATATGGATAGGCCTGCATATCGGCGCATCACGCAAGAGCCTGAATATCCCGGAGCCTTGCGCTCAGCTGCCGGCCGCTTCCGGGACGCTGCCGCGGATCTCTTGCCAGCGCATCCTTCAACAAGATTGCGATTCCATCAGGACATCCCGGAACCAATTCCCGTATATCCGGCACCGGATCCGTGATGATGCACAAAAGCGTCTCGCGGACGGTTTTTCTTATCAGCGGATTCGTCCCTGCCAGCGATTCATATATAACGACTGCAGTAGCCCAAAGATCAAATGAGGGATCCGGAAGATCGCCCTGTATCGCTTCGGGCGAAAGGTATGCCGGCGTTCCAAGCAGATGTCCCGCGCGTGACTGGGAAAAAAAGCTTTTTGTGGGCGCCGTGCTGGTCGCATCCATAGCCGCGTCTGAATCGGACGGGCGCATCTGCCGGGATTCTCTCAGCGTCTCACTCAAAATTTGCGCCAGTCCGAAATCCATCAGCTTCGGTACATCACCGGGCCTCTGATAGCCGATGTTTCCCGGCTTGATGTCGCGGTGAAGCATCCCCATGGAGTGCAGGTAGTCAAGCACATCCCCGAGGATGATTCCAAGCGCGAGCGCCTGGTGAACCGGCAAAGGCGCCTTGCCAAGCTTGTCTGCCAGCGTGCCGCCCTCCATATATTCAAAAACCAGCATGGGCACACCGCGCCAGGTCTCGATGCCGAATATCAAAGCAAGATTGGGATGTCTTACGGACGCTATCGCTCGCCCTTCACGGCGCAGCCGGAAGGAGCGTTGCGGGGATGCCATCGGGAGCGTCTTGATTGCCACCTGGCGGTCCAGAGCGAGATCGATGGCGCTATAGACGACCCCCATGCCTCCCGCTCCAACTCTCCGCATAAACCGGAATTTGCCCATTAAAGTGTGCGGGACGACGGCTTTTGCCAAATCGCCGCCGCAATCCTCGCATGCCCGCATGGCCGCCGGATATATACGCCGGCATCGGATGCACTCGAAAGCCTCCGCAGGCGATATTTCGGCCACCAGCTCCTTGTTCTCTCTGAGTTCCACCGTGAGAGCCGCTGAAGAAGCGATCGCCTGGAGCAGGAGCCGGTCTTCTTTGGAGAAGGGAAGCTCGCTTTTCTTTTCACCCGCAGCCAGCAACCCAAGCAGTTTCCCGTTGGATGCAATCAGAGGAACAAGCAGCCGCATCCCTCCGTCCGCGAGCCATTGCTGTTCCTCGACGGGCAGACGGCGTACGACCGACGCTTCGTCTTCAAGGCTGATTTCAAGAGGCTCCCTGGTTTTTTCCAGATGCGATGCCAGCTCCGTGCGGCAAGAAAGCGCGCGCAAACGGCCATCGAGAGCCACCATGTTTGAGAGAGAAGAATCCGCGACCAGCACGACAAAGGATTCAAGGTGCAATGCCTTGTTGACCTCAGTGGTCAAAACCGTCTTCATTTCCTCGAGATTGGCGGCATCTTTGCACTTGTCGGCAAGGAGAGCGAGAATCTGTCGCGCATCATGCTGCTCGCGAAAAAACCGGCGATCCAGGGAATCAAATAAAACGTCTCGCCACCGAAGCACAACTAGGCCGAGAACTATCGCAATGCCCAGCCATAGGGGGTCCGGATGGGAAAAAACGGTTGCGATGGTCTGATCCCTCCGTCTGTACACGTAAAGCACCAGCAGAATCGCGGGCGTGCTCGCAGCGGCGACAAGCAATGAGCGGGCAAGGATATATTGAACGGCTTTCCGGATGATCAGCTGAACATCCATGACGTGATTCACCAGCACGGAGTAGGACGTCAGAACCGGTATGGAAAGCAATAGAGGGTAAATAATCAGCTCCCCTATCCTCCAGGCTGAAGGCTGCCTTATAAATGCCCGGTACGACGGGATCAGCGCTTCGAGAATAACGTCGATCATCAAGGGGACAGTTCCGATCAGAATGGCTGCAACAAAAATACGAACCCTGCGTTGCTCGTTGATCGGAGCGAGACGGGTCTTCCAGAAGGCAAACGGAACGGCGGGTATGGTTATGACAAACAGAATAAGCCAGTAGTATAAGGAAGGATTATCCCGCTGGAAAAGACTAAGGATGCGGGCGATTGCTTCGGAATACGGCAACAGGTGGACTATCAGCAGCAGGCAATTCATCGCGAACAGCGCTGCGCCGATGACCAAGGCCGCCAGTGTCATCCCCTTTACCAGGCGCTCCGTCCGAAAGTTTGTCGCGGCACGTGGAAAGTGCTGAATGAACATCCAGAAGGAGAAAGAGACGAATGCGTCCACAGTCACGTGGGAAAGAATCTTTCCGCATTGCATCAGCCAGCCCGGCGCCAAATATTGCAGCCGCTGAATTCCGGCGTGGGCGAATGCCGAGGCAATCAAAAGAAAGACAGCACCCAGATAGACAGACCTCACGTCACGCTTGCCGGCGAATATGAGGATCAATGCCATCAGGCTGAAAGCAAGAATCAGCACTACATGCCATTGATTCGCGGAGGCTTGATCCGGCAATCTGCGGGCAACAATGAAGCCCATATAACCGGCCAGGATTTTTGCGCCGGCCAGGAACAAATACACTACTACAACCCATTGAGGAGTCGGCAACTTGTCTCCAGCGCTCCAGAATACTCAGGGATTCATCCGGCACCAGGGGCCCGGTACAGGGCCTCCATACCTGGTAACCACCGCTTTCACCGCCAGTTCAGCATCAGGAGCCCACTCGATTGCCATCGATCCCCTGCTTATGGCCTTTTGAGCGGCCAGGCGCCCGATGCATCTGGCACACTCGAGCAGGAACAGCTTTTGCTCATTCCATTTGTCCGGATTGTTGTTAACCTCATCTTTGAAGTTATTATAAAAAGTGGACCTCAACATTTTTGCGACCTCTGCTTTAACATAGAAGCCCCCCGTGCCGGAACCAAAAGCCATGAGAGCCACATCAAACGCTTCGTCTGGAGTAATAGGCGTAGTCATTTCTTTTTGTCTCCCTTGAAAAAAGGCGGCTAAAGCAGCGCATCTTCAAGAAGCGCTATAGAGACGCCTTCGGTTTATTTTGTCTTAATCCGTCGGTTGATAAGTGGCGGTTTTAGTCGCCATGTAACGCGACCTATTTCACGTTCCCGGTAAAGCTGCCGTACAAAACAATCGTATGGGCCTCTGATTTTGTGGCCCCATGGTATGCGCACGCCCAGTTTAAGCTTCATGCGGGCTCCGGGCGGCATGAAGATTGATTTCAGTGCATTGCGGCTGAAAGGATTGAGCAGGACGCGGGCCTGTTCGAGATTCCTGGATTTCCAGTTAAAGGGGGATTCATTGCACAACTGTTTGGCTAGAGGCGTTGCTGCCTCCAGCCAGAGATAAGAACCTACCGGAAATCTCGGGCAGACCTCGATTCTGAATTCAAGTCCCCGATCGGCGGCACCCGGAACTTCGAAGGGGAGTATTACATATTCATCCGGCATATCGCGGGGGGGGGCCGGCCAGATTTGACGCTGCGGCGCAGCCGACAGGTAGTCCACCACGTTGAAGTTGCGCCAGGTAACATTGCCATTTCCCGATATAAAACTCAGAAAGGAATCCCAGTCCGAAAGCACCGCAGGATCGGGCGCGGGATCTGTTGCAGTGCCCAGCAAGGCGACAAAGTCGTAGCAGCCCGAACCCGGTATGTCACCCTTCTTCCACTCGATTGCCTCGGAGACAGTCAGGATGCCGCTCGCAGGAACCTTTTGAATTGTGGTGCTGCCTATCAGCTTCCAGTCGCCGGGCATCGAGAGCGTGGAAACAGGCGACCAGTAAGCTTTGATCTCGACATTTTCGGCTTCGTAGCTTCCCCGGTTTCTGACGCGGACGTAGATGTAGTTATCGTTTTGCGGATCCACGTCGGCGCTCAGGGTCTCGCAGTTTTCGGTGCCGCTGCCTTCCCCGTACACTTGCTGTGGAGTCTGGGGCAGCTCGATTTTGTCTGTCCGCACGATGATGTCCGGGCTGCAGGACAGGGGCCCATTGTGAGGGTCGCCTGTATCTCCAATCCAGTCGCGCATGTAGACATCCGGCGAAAGGCCCAGGACATCCGTGGCAATCTTTCTGAGGTCGGGCATTACACCGATTTCATTATTGACGGAAAGAGTGCCTGTGGCCGGATCGGATAAGATATCTCGCAGCTCCGACGGACCGTACCGGGATCCGCGGTTGTACTCCGCTAGTCCCTGTACTGCCAGCGCGACGCCGGCGATGATGGCAGACGCGGAAGACGAACCCCAGAATTTAGTTGTATAGGCGGTTGTCGGTTTCAAATCGGTTGTATCGCATGTGACTACTTTGTCGCCCTGGGCATAGCAGTCCACGCGACTTCCCCAGTTGCATAGGGAATAGCGCTGATGAGCGTTGCCGACCAGGTCCGGCTCTGCACCGCTGACCATGATTGCGCCGGAATCGCGGAATCCGGCAGAATCTCCCCCATCGCGATCAAGAATCCGCAAAAGACTGCTGTCTTGGCCGGCAATTCGTATCCTGTCGAGTTTCCTGGCGGGGGCATACACTTGATTGCCCGCCGGCTCTATTACGACGATCTCATTATTGAACGCAAGCTCTAATTGTTCGAAAATATCATCCTGCACTTCAACCGGCGCCCATATCGCCGGCCGGTCCGTCCGCTCAAAAAGGACTTGCAGCTCAATCAGCAGAACATCGCCTGAGGCGAGCTTGTTGACTGCTTCCATCACCGCGTTGGCGATCTCGTCTTGATCTTCCACGTGGACCACCTCGATGGTTTTGATTTCCGGAACGACCCCCAGACAGCCTCTGTCATTGTCTCTGGCGGCGATAACTCCCAGCACCCTGGTTCCGTGGTCTCTGTATAAGGCGTTCGTAGAATTCGGGTCATTCAGCGGGGGAGGAATATTGTGGGCCTTCAGATCTTCATGATCCAGTCTCCATCCGTATTCAATGTCCAGCAGGCGCTGCCCTTCGCCGCTTCCGCCTTTAAAGCCGCCTCCGCCCAGCTTGGGCCAGACATAAAATGCATCCACTCCTTCCGGCGCCGCCTGCAGATAATTCTGCTCATCATAATGTCCATTGTTGTTCATCTCATCGCTGTCATCAACCGGGCATGCAACACTAAACGGGAGGCTTACATAGGCTTTTTCGACAATTTTCCACTTCCTGAATGCCTTTGCCAGTGCTTCCGGTTTTGTGCCGGGCGGACAATCGACGATAAAGTACTTCAGAAAATCAGGCGCTACATACTTCGGGGATTTGCGCATAGCCCTCAAGGTCAATTCCTTAATGCGCTTGGGTTCCACTCTTGTGAAAAGCCTCCGCAGGCTCATGCGACCGTATTCCGCCATCATTTGTTTCCAGAATGACGCATTGGCGCCGTCCAGGTAATGATGAGCATTATCCTTGTAGGGCAAAACCGCTTCAGGTCCAAATTTAATGATAATTCGCGGAGATCGGAGCTTGTGTAAATTGCTTGGGCTCTTGTGACGGGAAGCTGCTTTTCGAGGTGTCATGACGAAACCTCCTTAAAAAACCGCTTATTTTTTAGTTATGCCATAAATTCCTTCTCCAAATTTAAAACGAAAACCGTGAGAGGACATCCACGCCGGCCACCTGGTTTCAATCGTTGTTTCCGAGTCTCAGAGAACCATGCTCGCGTTTTTTCATCTGCCGAATGACAGGAATCATTGGCTGCAGTTTTGGCTTTAGGTTTTCCTATTCAGCCACGGACATACCTTAATCCCTGAGCTCTTTCAGTTGCCGGTAATATGTCGCCTTGAACGCCTCGATTTGATTGCGGAAGTATTTTACTGCCGAAACCTGTCGCCGGATATGGTTTTTTGTGACTTTATTCCGATAGAACCGGTCTATGGATCCGAGGGCAGGTAAAAAAGCCGCCAATTGTTCCGTGAACGAGAGAATGCTGCACCGCCCGTTTCACGGGGATGTCCCGGATGGAAGATAGAAATTTGCCGATTCTCGTGACAACTTGGCGATGTCTTTATCCACACTGTGGTGAACATATCATCGGGAGAACGGTTCAATGAACTACAAAATAGAAAAGATTGAAGGCATCGGTCCCGGCTACGCCGCGAAACTGGTTGAAGCCGGCATTAAAACCACAACCTCCTTGCTGAAATGCTGCGGTGATCCAAAAGGGCGGGACATGATCAGCGAGAAAACGACGATCAATCCGCATTTGCTCTTGAAATGGGTCAATATGGCTGACCTGATGCGCATTTCCGGAATCGGCCGCCAGTTTGCCGAATTACTCGAAGCATCAGGCGTCGATACGATCAAGGAGCTAAAGCATCGGCAGCCTGAAAACCTCGCCGCGAGAATGGCTGAGGTCAACGCGGAGAAACGGCTATGCCGCGTATCGCCGAGTGCGCGCGTGGTGGCCAAATGGATTCAGCAGGCCGGCAGTTTGAATGCCGCGATAAGCTACTGAAGTTAACCGCAGGCCAACCGAGCAGCTTTGCCCGGGTGGGCGAATCTATAAACCCATTTTTCAAATCAGGAGAACGTATGCTGCATCTGCTCTGGACTATCATCATCGGACTCGCCGCAGGCATAGTGGCAAAGCTCATTTTGCCGGGGAAGGATCCCGGAGGACTGTTGATTACCATGGTACTGGGTGTGGCGGGATCGCTTCTAGCCACGTTTCTGGGCAGGTTGGTTGGCTGGTATCATCCGGGAGAATCGGGAGGCTTTATCGCCGCGATCATCGGTGCCGTCATCCTGCTGCTGATCTATCGTTTCATTAAGAGGAAATCGGCAGCCTAGTGTAGTGCGTCAGGAATCCCCTGACATATATTCTGCCTGAATTGCCAGCAAGCAGATGGATCAAAAATAAAAGGCAAGCAACGAATTTCACGAATGGTCACTAAATTAGTTTCTGTCGCGAAACACAAGGTCCAGGCCCGTAGGGCCGACAGAGAATAGCCCCGGGCGTAAGCCCGGGGGTGGCGGACAAGTGAGTTTCGAGCCCCGAAGGGGCGGCACAATGTATTCTGTCGATTGACTTTAGTGTCGCCCCTTCAGGGCTTTGCAATTTCGTAATCCTTACCCCGGGCTCACGCCCGGGGCTATTCTCTTGCGCCCCTACGGGGCTCAAAGAGAGTTTCGCGACAGAAACAAATTAAGGTCTGTTAATGGGCGGCAGCGCGAAGCACTGCCGCCCATTTACCTGTTTTCGTGCAATTTGTGAAATGCGTGGCCGGTTTTTGCCCGTATCCTTTTTGGGAACGATTCGCGTGTTTCGTGGTCTGTCTGGGAGCATACCAATGTGATTAGCCTGACGCGGCTATCGCTTGCGGCCCGAATGTTGCAACGCCTCAATCTGAGGCTCCCGGCCCTGTTTCCGGTTTTCGGATCTCTGACGCTATTCAACCTGATGATCCCCGACCTTATACCCTTTGCAGATGAGATTGGATTAGGGGCTCCTGAAGCTATTATTTGGAAGATGGAAGAGTCGATCGGGGGTAAAATATCTCCAATATCCATTTGATTGGAGGCAGAAGATCATGGAGACTCTTGTAAGCATTCTCGTGGGCATCGGCCTGAGCGCCGCCTGCGGTTTCAGGGTGTTTGTGCCGCTTCTGGTAATGAGCATTGCCTCCATGTCCGGTCATCTCACGCTGTCGGGCGGATTTGCATGGATTGGAACCTATCCCGCGCTGCTGGCTTTTGCGGTCGCAACAGTGGCCGAGATAGCAGGTTACTATATCCCATTCGTCGATCACGTCCTCGACGTCATCGCAACTCCTGCCGCGGTGGTGGCGGGAGTCATCGTGATGGCGTCTTCGGTGGTGGGAGTAAGCCCGTTTTTGCGCTGGTCGCTCGCCATCCTGGCCGGAGGCGGAGTCGCTGGTACGTTCCAGGCAATCAGCGGTCTGACGAGAGTCTCGTCGACAGCCGCAACTGCAGGCCTGGGCAATCCGCTCGTAGCCACGGTTGAAGCAGCCGGCGCGACTGCATTTTCCATTCTGTCCATTGTCGTTCCGCTGTTTGGAATAGTGGCAATAGTACTGCTTCTGGTTTTCGTATACAGGATCAGGCGACGCAGACTCCGGCAAACACAATCAAGCTGAATGAGTGACGGCCGCGCGGGCGGACAAAGCAAGTATCCTCGAGCGGAGCCATGGCTATTGCCCACTAGTGTAATGCGTCCAACAGATCTTTGCATTTCATGGAAAAAACCAACCAAATTGCACGAAAACAGGTAAATGGGCGGCAGCGCGAAGCTCTCCCGCACAGCTCAGGCAATCACTCGAGGCCGGAGGCCCGCCCATTAACAGGCCCCAATTTAGTGACCATTCGTGAAATTTGTGGCTTGCTTTTTATTTTTGATCCATCTGGTTGCTGCCAATTCAGGCAGAAAATATATCAAGGGATTTCTGACGCACTACACCAGAGATTGAGATGCGAACGCACTTTCTGAACAGGATGCCCGCCGGTGGTAAGTCATACATCCAAAAGAGAACGGCGGAAAACGGTGCCAGATATCCCTTACCGTTATCCTTCATTTGCCGTTGTTCCGCCGCACTCCTGCACCTATAGACATCAAGATTGGAGTAAAGTCACAAGAGAAACGGCGGAAGGGCGGCGAAGCGCCTCGTTTTGAAGGATGAAATGCTGTTATGCCTGAACTTTACTGTCTGGCAACATTATCCAGGAATGTTCCATTCGACAGGCTGATGCTGGACTCATCCTTTTCGAGGATGGTATGGGTTGCCGTGATGGCCCTAAGGATTCCCTGCTGGCCAACCACGTCAACCGGCTTGCCCACCTGCAGGAACTTGCGTGCGTAGAAACCCGCCAGAATGTTGCGGACGATATCCCGCGCGCCAAATCCGAATGATATGCCGAAGGCAAGGGCGCCCGCCGCAAGAACGATGGCCGTAACGGTCCTCAGCATTTCTGTGTCCACTTTGAGCTGAGCGATTGCCATAACCGCAACGATGAAAAAGATCAGCCCGGATACGAGGCGACCCAGCGCGGGGGCAAAATCGAGCCCGGAATTATCCGCCGCCTGGCGCACCGTCGTGCCGACAAATTGAGAGACGGCGCTGCCGAGGAGGATCAGGAGGAAGGCGGCGATCAGGTTCGGCAGGTAGGAGAAGAACGCGCCGAGCGCGTCGGAAATTGCCACCAGCCCCAACGTATCGGCCAGGGTTTTTGCCAGCAGGCAGAGAATGAGGTAGTAGACCAGCCGCGGTATAAAGAAATCGAGTTTCTGGCGAATTCCAATCCTTGCCAGCGTCTTGTCTAATCCTGCCTGCTGCACAAGGTTGTCGAGTCGCACCCGCACGAGCAACAGGCGCAGAAGTTTTTCGAGCACCTTGGCTACCAGGATGGAGATTATCAAAAAAACGATGCCCACAACCACCTTGGGGGCTGCGCCAACCACCATGTTCACCAGTCCCTGAAAGGACTCGTAGAGTTTCTCTTTCACCGGGATTCTCCTTTTCGGCTCTTCGCCGGGGCAAAGATGTTGAAGGCGATCTGCAGGAACTCAATAAAAATAACTTTCGGCAGATTCCAGGAAAAGGACACCACCTGCGCGGTTGCGACGCGGCGGTCTATCTTCTTGTGCACGCGCGACCAGAATCCGTCGGAGGCTTCCAAATCCATCAAAGCCAGTTCTTTGACGGGCTGCTCGCCTTCATCGGGCGTCGGGCCGCTTACGTCCGTTCGGTCGTCCATAGTTGAGCCTCAGGATTTGAAGGCGGCGTGCTGTGCCCTATCATCGCTCAGTTCGAGGTAACGGCGCCGGAATTCCTCTCGTCCGCGTTTGATGCGCATTTTGACCGCCGAGAGGCCGACGCCGAGCGCTTCCGCCACTTCCTGATAAGAAAGTTGATCCATGTCCCGCATGAGCAGAGGGACGCGCAGGCTGTCGGACATCGCATCGAGGACGACGGCAATTCGCCGGCGCTCGTCCTTATTTATCATGTCCTTTTCCGCAACCGGTTCCCGCACAAGCTCCCTCGCATTCATGACCCTCTCGTCCTCGGGATCGAGAAAGGCTTTACCGCTTTGTTTCTTAATAAAATTGAGACAGTGGTTGACTTTAACTCGCTGCACCCAGGTGCGGACGCTCGATCGGCCCTCAAATCCGCCCATGCTGAAAAATATCTTTACAAAGACCTCTTGAGCCAGATCTTCCGCATATGCCGCATTTCGCGTCAGATATCGGCAGTTTGTGATCACCTTTTTTTGATACCGGCGCACCAGCTGCTCGAAGGCCCGATAATCTCCTTCGGGAGCCTGGCGCGCATTTTCCAGCAGTTCTTCGTCCGGCCCGCTCGTATCTTTCAAGGCGCCCTCACTGCGTTGTATGGATCCTGTCGGATTGATACATTGGCACCTAAGGATACTTGCAAGTCCCTATTCGGTCAAGTCCGGCTCCCGTGCGGGCAGTATAAAGAGACTGTCTCTCGGATTCTGATATTTCCAACGGCCATATCCGGCATGTTGCCGCGCATGGCATATTACTTGAATTCTTTGAGCACTTTGAACTCTCTCTTGCGCGTTGATGGCTCAGTTCCTTTCAACAAACAGACAAAGCGGCGGCAATAATGTCTCACGCAACCCGGCAGGCGGCTCCGCAGGCGTTCCAATGATTCCAGACCCTTTTGCAGTATGGAAAGTCACATCCGCAGCCCCTTTCGGCGTCGGAAATATATTGCCATGCACTCTCTCCCCTTCCTCTCTCCCAAAGCATTGAATTGTGACTTCCTGTGTTCAGGCGTGGTCTATTATTAAGGAGGCGATTAGTCTGCCGCATTGCCGAGTTCCAGATCGAACGATCTCACCCTCTCTACCGGGACTCGGCTGAATATTGCAGGGCAGAGAATAGTGCACAAAAATATGTCCCATAAACAGACATTTCATTTTCAGGAGGCATACGCTTGAACGGGCTGGGCTCGTTTCGGCTATGAAAGAGATATGCAAAAAGGCATAGTTTTGTTTTTTGCGTTGTTCTTGGCAGCGGGCGCCGCTCTGGCCGATACGATATATCTCAAAAGCGGGAGGGAGGTGTCGGGCACCTTCACCGGCTTTGAAAACAACGAATTCATTTTTGCCGACAGAGACGGCAACCAGTTGAAATTCAGAGCAAGCCGTGTGGAACGGGTAGTCATAGATCGAGATGCAAGATGGCGCGGTCAGGAAAGGCGCTCTCAGAGAGAGCAATGGGAGAGCTTTGATGCATTTAAGGTCGGCCCGGAAAACACATGGGTGCAGTCGCCGGTCCAGGTCTACAAAGGGCAAAAGCTGCGGGTGGAAGCCAGTGGAGTCGTGACGCTGGAGGGACGGACTAACGTGAATCCGGAAGGATTAAGCGGGCAACGCAGGCGCAATGCTCCCATGCCGAACCAAAACGCCGGCGCGTTGATCGCCAGGATCGGCGCGAGCCCCAGTTCGCCTCTTCTTTACATCGGACGTTCCCGCGAAATCGTCGCAGATCGCAACGGGATTCTCCATTTTGCGGTCAACTACCCCAGAGCGGCAAATTCCCGGGGAGCATTTGTTGTCAACGTCGAATTGAATCGGGGGACGGAAGGCTCGGGCGACGCATGGTCCGATCGTTTCCGGGGAATTGATAAAACGATCTCCATCAACGGCAACCAGCCCTGGACGGATACCGGCATTGACTTGGATCCCAATATGACCGTCGAGATTGTTGCCGATGGCCAGATCGCTTACGGTTCTGGTTCCTACGTCGGTCCCGACGGCAATCGAAACGTCGATCGGGAGAGCTATCCTGTCAGGAACGTCGGCGTCGGCGCCGTCATCGCCAAAATCCGCCGCAACAACGGGCGCGAGTCCAATCCAATTTTCATTGGCGCACGGAATCAGGTGACTGCCCGGCAAAGCGATAATGGACGTCTTTTCATCGGCGTCAATGACGATAATTTCAGCGACAACAAAGGAACGTTTCGCGTGACGATACGCAGCGCCTCGGCGGATCAAAGCCCCGTCTACTGGTCGGATCGTACACCCCGCGCCGTCACCGGAGGCGAGAAATCAATTACCATCTATGCGAATCAACCCTGGACCGACACGGGAATAGACCTCAATTCCAACGCGGTAATCGAAATTTCCGCCGAAGGAGAGATTGCATACAGTGCGAGCGGCAGCGCCGGCCCAGGCGGAGGACGCAGCCTTTTTCTTAACAACTATCCCGTAAGAAACGCAGGCGTCGGCGCCATCATCGCAAAAATACGTTACCGGGACGGTCGCGAATCCAATCCCGTCTTCATCGGTGCAGGCAACAAGGTGAGTGCCGGGCAAGACGAATCCGGGCGCCTCTTCATCGGCGTCAATGACGATAATTTCAGCGACAACAAAGGATCGTTTCGGGTGACAATCCGCTGGCAATAGAAAAGTGGAGCCCGGGACGGAAGAGATTATCCGATAAAATCGGGGATTGGCGCTTTTGGCAAACTTTCCATGAACGGCGTTCCATTGGCCTATTTCCGGGACGCGTTCAGGTTTACTGTGAAGTTTTTCACCGGCGAATCGCCCCTGTCCGGGAACCGCGCGCAAAAGTCCGTGGCGCCTCTGCCGTTATTGTATTCCGTTGAATCGGATTTCCGACAAATAAAAAATGCAATATGCATGCATATGGCATACTATATGCGCTGTATTCCGGATATAAAGGAAGAGCGTCAGAGGGAGTTGAACTGCCCGATGTGTGGCGATGGAACGCAACCGGTGAAGTATTGCCTGGCCGGCCGTTCATCTTCCGGAAACAGCCTGGCGACATTAGCGTGGCAACAATTAAATGCCGAATCTTTAAGATTGGAGGAATCTAAAATGTTTCAACGGATTTGCTTGCTGATATGTGCAATTAGCCTGATTGCGGCAATCGCGGCCGCCCAGCCGGCCCCCGCTCAGGGGCCGCCGGCGCCCCAGGGCCCGCCGCCCACTGGTTCCGGACCTTACCCGGCAATCATTGAAGGGGATCCCGGAGTGTCGGGGCACACGATTTACCGCCCGGAGAACATGAGCGCCTTCAATCAAAAGAATCCCCTGCCTGTTGTAGCCTGGGGCAACGGGGGTTGCGCCAACTCAAATCGGTCTTATGCGCCGTTTCTGGCTGAAATCGCATCCCGCGGTTTCCTGGTTGTGGCCATCGGTCCGTTTACGCCGGGAAGCGCCGCCGGCCGTGGCGGTGCGGGCGGAGGCATGGGGATGGGTGGAGCGACGAAGTCGGCGCAGTTGCTGGAAGCCCTCGATTGGGCAACAGCCGAAAACAAACGCCAGGGCAGCAAGTATTATCAAAAACTGGATCCTTCCAAGTTCGCCGTTTTCGGCCACAGCTGCGGAGGATTGCAGGCGCTGGAAGTATCGCCCGACCCGCGCGTGACGACGACCCTTGTCATGGACAGCGGCGTTGTGACGCCCGGAGCAATGCCGAAGATGCAAGCGCCTCCGGGAGGAGCGCCGAAAGCAGGAGGGCCGGAAGGAAAAATGCCGGCAGGAGCTCAGCCGGGAGGAGCGCCGAAAATGCCGGCGATGGGAGGCGCAATGGCGGTCGGGAAGGATATTCTCCAAAAATTGCATTCGCCCGTTATCTATATCAACGGAGGAGAGAAGGATATTGCGTATGCAAACGGCATGGACGATTTCGCGAAGATTGACAAAGTTCCCGTTGCCATGGCCAACATCGATGTGGGTCACGGGGGAACCTATAGCCAGCCGAACGGAGGCGAATTCGGGAAGGTTGCCGTAGCATGGCTGCAATGGACCCTGAAAAAGGATGAAACCGCAGGAAAGATGTTCACGGGTCCTTCCTGCGGGCTCTGCAAGGACACCAACTGGAAACTCGAAAAGAAGAAAATAGATTAGAAATCACCGGATGGGTGTTGTCAGAGGCGAAGCTTTTGGCGTGCGCAAGCTTGCTTGCGCTTTTTGCCGACTCTTCGAAAATGGGTTGCCTGCAAAAGCGGCAGCAAGCTGCCGCACTCCGGGGCGCCTGCGGCGCAGGAGGACGGATATGCTTTCAGGGTTCGTCATGACCGGAGCCTTATTCATTCGGACTTGTATTGCCGGATATGCACAGGAAGAAATCCGCCTTTGGGAAGGGAAAGCCCCTGGATCTGAGAATTATGCGCAGCGACATATATTCATGCGCACTGATTGGTCATTGGTTAATGGTGATTTGTTATTTATAAAATGACAAATCACCAATCACAAATAGTTTCTGTCGCGAAACACAAGGTCCAGGCCCGTAGGGCCGACAGAGAATAGCC
>JAEAME010001125.1_pt1 | contig 20410 bp, 17 predicted proteins | sample 8958731 | NCBI WGS metagenome assembly JAEAME01 (sample SAMN16933194, study PRJNA681113) | bioreactor sludge metagenome | isolation source: anerobic bioreactor sludge (Control) | place: India:Bengaluru | collected 2018-10-24 | reverse complement strand
TTTTAGAGTCTAGACTTATTTTGTCACCAATTTCAATTTTTTGTTTTTTTAATTTTTCTTGTATTAAATTTCTTGCTTTCATAATGCTGTATGAACAGTATGTTTTATCTTTTTAAAGAATTATCCTATATCTGATTTTTATGAGAGTTGCTTTAAAATTTGCCTATGTTGGTAAAAACTTTTATGGTTATGCTCGTCAACCAAAACTTAGGACAATAGAAGGAGAAATAATAAATTTATTAGTAAAATATGAGTTAATAAAAGATCCTAAAATATCATGTTTTAGATCGTCTAGTAGAACTGATAAAGGTGTTTCGGCATTAGGTAATGTTATTGCTTTTAATACTGAAAATTTTAAAAAAGAAATACTAAATAAATTAAATAAAAAAAATGAAGACATACAATTTTATGCTTTCAAAATTGTTAATGATGATTTTTATCCAAGATATGCTTGTCTTAGACAATATCGATATTATTTAGATATTACAAATAAGGATTTGAAAAAAGTAATAAATGGGCTTTCTTTTTTTACAGGTGAGCATGATTTTACTAATTTTGCAAGAGTTGAAAAAGATAAAAATCCTATTAGATTAATCGATAATATTATTATTAGTAAATTTGAACAATTCTTAGTAATTGATTTTTTTGCACAAACTTTTCTTTGGAATCAGATTAGAAGAATTATTTCTGCAGTTGAAAAATTAGGTTGCGAAAAGATAACTCAAAATGAAATAATCAATGCTTTAAATAATCCAAAAATAATTGTTGATCTCGGGGTTGCATCTCCTGAACCACTTATTTTAAAAGATGTTTTTTATGATTTTGAGTTTGAAATAGATAAAAAAATAAAATTAGAAAAATTAGAAAATAAGATAATTTCATCAATTAAAAATCATTAAGATATATTTTTTTATTGCTATGTAAACAATATATGCGAATCTGCTATAATATAATGTAACATCGAATATTAATATAACAATTATTGACAGAAAACAACAATTTTTAGGATAAAATATTTTAAAAAATCTTAAAATAAACCATTTTTACTAGCAATATTAATGTAATATTATTTGATTTATCAGTTTTGTGAAACCTAACTTAATAATAATTAGATATAGTGAAATTAGCCTTAAGGCAAGATTTACTCGTAAAACATTTGAAAATATACTTCAAAAAAATATTAAGGATATTTTGAAAAAAGAAAACATTATTTTTAATCTTAATAAAACCGGTGGGAGATTTTTTATTTATACAAAAGAAATCAAAAAAACAACTAATATTTTAAAAAAAATATTCGGAATAAAATCAGTTAGTCCTTGTTTTAAAACAGATAGTAATATTGATTCTATGAAAAAAATTGCTCTTAAAGTGATAAAAGATAAAATAAACAAAGATACCTCTTTTGCATTAAAAGTAAAACGCGAAGGAAACCATGAATACACAAGCCAAGATGTTGCTATAATATTAGGCGATAAAATAGTTAAAAAAACAAATGCAAAGGTAAATCTTAGTAAACCAGATATAAAACTATTTATAGAAATTCGGCAAAACAATGCTTTTTTCTTTTTTGAAAAAATTTTTGGGCCTGGTGGTTTACCACTTGGTTCTCAAGGTAAAGTATTGTCTCTTATTAAATCAAAAGACAATAAATTTCTTGCTACTTGGTATATAATGCGTAGAGGTTGTATACCTGTTTTTTTAACTCTAAAAAAAGAGTATATAAAAAATATAAATACTTTTACTAATAAATGGCATTTTAACGCAGAAATAGTTAAATGTAACAAAAACAATTTATATGCGACTATTAACAAAGTTATTTATGAATATGGTTGTGAAGCTATTATAACAGATTATTTTTTTTCAGATGATTATTCTGAAATATTAAAAGATATCACAAAATTAAAAAATTGTGCTAATGTACCACTGCTACAACCTTTAATTATAATGGATGATGCATTTATCCAAGAAAAAAGTAAGGAGATAGATTTGTAACTATGAATATCGTTATTTTTGGTGCAGGTGCAATAGGTTCATTGTTTGGAGGCATTCTTGCTAAAAATAACAATATTTATTTAATCGGCAAAAAAAATCACGTTGAACAGATAAGAAAAAAAGGTCTTAGAATAAAAGGTAAAACAAATCTAAATGTTAAAGTTTTAGCATTTGAAAAAGTTGAAGATATTTTGTTTTCCCCAGATCTTATTATTATTTCTGTTAAATCTTATGATACAGAGAATGCAGTATATGAAATTAAAAAAATCATAGATAAAAATACGTTTGTTATGTCTCTACAAAATGGTCTTGATAATATCGAAAAAATTGAAAATATAGTAGATAAAAAGAAATTATTTGTTTGTGTTACTACACACGGTTCTATTTTTTATAAACCAGGTGTTATTATTCATACAGGTATTGGGAAAACAAAAATAGGGGCAATTGAAAAAAATTTTTTTGACGAAAACAGGTTTGTTGAAATGTTTAATAAATCTGGCATCAACACATTTATTTCTGATGACATTATGCATGATATCTGGTCTAAAGGTGTAGTGAATTCTAGTATTAACCCTTTAACTTGTATTTTCAAATGTAAAAATGGTTATATTTTGAAAAACCCTATTTTAGAAAAACTCATGGAACAAGTTTGTTACGAATCTGTAAATGTTGCAAATGCATGTGGTTTTAATCTTATTTATGAGGATACACTAAATTTTACAAAAGAAGTTATTAGTGATACTAGTGAGAATTATTCTTCGATGCTTCAAAGCGTCCAAAATGGATGTAAAACTGAGATTGATAGCATTAATGGATTTATTATAAAGGCAGGTAAAGATTTTAGTTTAGATGTTACTTTAAATGAAGTCATTGTTTATGTCGTTAACAACCTTTGTTAGTTTTTATTTCAGACAAAAACTTATTTATTAACAATTTTTAACTAGTTTTGTTTTCAAAAATAGTAAAAACAAAATATCTATATAAAATATACTTAATTGTTAAAAAGTGTAAAAAAATGAAAATATTTGTTACTAGAAAAATACCAGAACCTGGACTTAATTTTTTAAGAAAATATCATAAAATTGAAGTAAATCCTCATGATAGAGTACTTTCAAAAGATGAAATAATACAAGGACTTAAAGGAAAAGATGGACTACTTTGTCTTCTTACAGATATAATTGATGCAGAAATAATAGAATCAGAACCAAAACTTAAGATGATCGCAAACTATGCTGTAGGATATAATAATATAGATATAATAACTGCAACTAAACATAAAATACCTATTAGCAATACACCAGATGTTTTAACAGATGCCACTGCAGAAATGGCATGGGCTTTACTTTTCTCAGTAGCTCGTCGAGTTGTAGAAGCAGATAGATTTACTAGACAAGGTAAATTTAAAGGATGGGCACCGATGCTTATGCATGGACAAGATATAACAGGCAAAACTCTTGGCGTTGTAGGTGTGGGTCGTATTGGTTCAGCTTTTGCATTGAAGAGTAAAGGATTAAAAATGAATATTTTGTATTATGATCAAGTAAAAAATAATGAAATTGAAAGAAAATTATCTGCAAAAAAAGTAAAGTTAGATATATTATTAAAAGAATCAGATTTTATATCATTACATATTCCACTTCTGCCATCGACTCATCATTTAATCGATGAAAAACAACTTAAAATTATGAAAAAAACAGCGATATTAATTAATACATCGCGCGGTCCCATAATAAATGAAACAGCTCTTGTAAAAGCACTAAAAAATAAATGGATTTTTGGTGCAGGTCTTGATGTTTATGAACACGAACCAGAGATTAATAAAGAACTTTTTAAATTTAATAATATAGTTTTGCAACCTCATTCAGCTTCTGCAACAACAGAGACGAGAACCAAGATGGCAATTATGGCTGCTGAAAACATGATAGTAGGTTTAAAAGGAGAAATCCCGCCTAATTGTATCAATACTGATATATTTAAAAGTTAAAGAGTAAAAGCCCAAACTTCAGGTTTTTCAGGTAAATCTTCTTTTTCTATATCTATTTCATTACCTACATGAATTATATTATAAGGATTTTGTTCAAGAAATGCATCAATTCCTGCAATTGGTAAAGAAAGCCCACCTATTTTAAAATGCATAGGGATAATAATTTTTGGCTTAATTTTTTTAATAACACTCCAGGCTTTTTTATCATCAACGGTAAAAATTCCACCTATTGGTATAAATAAAACATCGACATCTCCGATTTTTGAAACAGTTACATCATCAAGTTTGTGACCTAAATCCCCAAGATGACAAAAAGTTATGTTATCGACTATAAATTTAAAAATTATTATCTTACCACGTTTAGAACCATTTTCCTCATCATGAAATGCATCAATACCATAAATTTCAATATTATCTATATTACGCTTACGACCATCGGTGATAATTTTACTATCAGGTTTTTCAACGGTTTTTACACTGTTATGATCATAATGATTATGCGAAACAAGAATAATATCACCTTGTACAGTTGGTGCAGGTATACCGATACTCTTTCCGTCGTGTGGGTCAGTAACTATTGTTTTGTCATTAGTTATTTCAAAACACGAATGCCCGTGCCAACGTAGCTGTAACATAATACTATTTTCCTCCCAAGATAAGCAACATGTAACACAAATAGATTATAAAAAATTATGGCTTTAAGCGACCAAATTTGATATATTCAATTTTATTTTTTTCAACGCAGGCAAAAATAATTTCTTTATTTACAGAATGAGCAAGTCTAATTGCTCGACTCATCTCCGGCCAAGCACTTTTAAATTTTTCATCTATAATATGAATCAAATATTCAGCATGAATTTCGTCAGGATTTCGTGTATAACAGCGAAAATCTGTACCAAATTTAAAACCAGTTTTAGTAACAAGTCCACGTTTTTTTAAATCACAATATACCTTAAATCTATCATCAAACATAGGGTCTATATTAATTACTTTTTTAACAAAATCCTTACGAGAAATATCAATCTCTTTTATATTTTTTATATTCAATATTTCTTCATCATAAAGATATAAACTTTCGGCATAAGAAAGACGTAAACCACTACCAAAAAGTTTTCCAAAAAACTCTTTTTCAAACAATGCATCTTTTAATTTATCGTCAAAAACAATAACTGAATTTTCAAATAAAAATCCTTTATTTTTTGAATAATTTCCTTTTTTATTATAGCCTTTAAAATCAATAATTGAAACATCATAATATGTAACATCACCTTCACAGTCAACAACTGCAAACCAAAGTTTTGCATTTTTTTTTGTGGCTCCAGCTATAATATCAATTGTTTCTTTTAAATCAAAAAAACCATTTTCAGAGAAAACGCAGACAAAAAATTCTCCTTTATAATCCGAGAAAGTAATGCCTTTTAAATCATTATAAAGTTTTATTGAACATCCTCTATTTTTAAGTTCTTTAAAAACAATATATTTAATATCAAAATTATTAATTTTTTCAGAGGCAATACATAAAAGTTTCTCAAAATTTATTTTTATTTCATCTTTTTTTAAGCTTATTTTATCTTCATCGATTAAAAAACAACTTTCAATAAGGTCGAGTTCAAGTTTGTTGCTACTAATGGGTTTACCAAAATGACTTTTATTAAAAAGTCTACCTATATCTTTTGGTTTTTCAATGATTATTTTTTCATCTATAAATTTACCCTGAACTTTCATGTTTATAAAAAACCATTATTAAAAACTAGTATTATTTGTTTTTCCCGTAATAGTCTTTAATACTTTTTGGCACTTCATTATCTATATTAATAGATACTCTGTAACTTTCATAATTATTATTTTCTTTTTTAACTTTAACATCATTTTTTGATGATTTGTCATTTAATAATATAGCCGTTACAAGACCAATGCCTAAACCTCCAATTACACCTAAAATAAAAACTATTAGTATTATACTAAACTGTGAAAAAATATCTATAAAATGCGTTGATGAATTACTTTTTAGAATACCTTCATATCTTGAGGAAGTAGTTCCTTTGCTAACATTAGTAAAACTTAGAGCACCGGCTATCATTCCGCTAAAGCGATAATAGAAAAGTGCTGCAGTAAGATCCTCTTCATCAAGAAGACTATCAGCATATTCATAATAACATACTGGAAGAACGGGTTTAACACCATAACCTATACTTTTTAAAATATTGGAGTTAGCACTATTATTAATTCTATATATTTTATCTTTGTATTCGTCTGCGCTACTTACATCTATTGTTTCAATTTCAAGATTAGCTTTTGTTATTGCGTCAAGTGCTTCAAAAAGTGCTGCTGCAGGATAACCATTTTCTCTTTCATCTTTTGCAATATCAAGCATGTTTTGAGCATCAGATAGATAATTAGAACCGGAATTCATTTCCTCTAACAGAATACTAGAATATGTTATTGCCTGTTGAGCTTCTTCTATATATTCAAGAGCAAGGTTGTCTATATCACTACTGCTAATATGACCTGATTCATTAAAAAAATTGGTTATGTTAAGCCACCAACTAATACTTTCACTACGTTCTTTTGCTTTTGCAAGATAACTTAAACTAGATAGATAATCCCCTGCTTGATAGCTATTATTGGCATTTTTCAGGTAATCGCTTGCTTCAGATGCACGTTTCTGAGCACCACCAACACACTGCAAAGATACAAAACCAGTAATCTTACTATTTCTAGCTTCATTGTTTTTTTCATAGCAAAAAAGATTTATTTCATCAATAAGATTTGTTATATAATTTTGTCTATCTTCTTCATATGTACTGAAATAATTACAAGCATATTTCACATAAAGCGAGTTAATAAGAGATAAAAATGATTTAGTTGTACTAGTATAATACATTTTACGGTTAAACCATGTTTTTGATTCTTCAATTAATATTTTTGCGCTATCTAATTCATCCTCTATTTCACTACGATAATAAATCCAATTAAAACGATCCCAATCCCAAACCTTATTTGGAATATTAGAACGGGAATCATTAAACAATTCCATTGATGTTGTATATAATTCTTGAGATTTTTCAAGTAAAGAATTTGAAAGAGTTAAAAATGCATTTTTATACTCTTCAGTTTTTAATTCCTTATCAGAAATATAAGATGAAAAACTATATCCTGTAAAGTTATTAACTGCTTGATTAATATCTTCCACTTCAATAATTTCTATATCATAACCTTTACTTGCTACATAGTCCTTAATGTTTCTTGTAACTGTTTTAATTTGAGTCTGAGTCCAGCCGTTATTTATTACAGTTTCTTGTATTGTTTCAAGATAAGTTGTTTGGCCTTTCGGAATCAAAAAACGTTTTGCGCCAATTTCGTATGCAACATCTACTTTGTATGGTATACCTCCAATAGGACCAATGCTTCCATCTGGGTTAATCATACCTGTCATAATAGTATGTTTATCTAAAGACCAATTCTCAAGAAGGGCAACAGTTGCAACAGTCATAATGCCTCCAGCACTTGGTCCACCTATAACCGGTGCATCAGTACGAACAACAAAAAAATAATCAAAAAGATCAGGATTAATATTGCAATTAGCATCATTTTTTACAATAGCACTAGCAACTTTAACTCCAAGGCGAGCAGAGCCTTGCATATCCACTTGTGTTAAAGGAAGTGTATCAACAAAAACCTTACCGCTACCATTGCTTTGAATAGCAACAGTAATAGTTGACATAACACCAATATATCCGTCTTCAGTACTTGCAACAGCAGGAGCATAGACTGTTATATTACGATAAGTAATAGATGAATTATCTTCATAGATTTTACCCGGTATAGTTGCTGAAATAGAACTATTTATGTTTACTGAAATAAGAAGGATTAACACAATTCCAATAATTACAATTTTTTTTACCAATATTATGCCCCCTAAATTAAACGTTTAATTTAGAGGTACAATAAAAAAATTCTACTATAAAACTTTATTCCAAAATACTTAAAAATAAATAAAATAATTTTTTATTTTATATCCAATATTCTTAAGTAGGGCAACCAGATACCATTTCACATTCTAAGATAAAAATTTATTGTAAAGTAAATAAAAAAAATTATAAAACGGAGGCAAAAAGTAATGGTAAAACTGCATGAAATGATATTAAGAGATGCACATCAGTCAATGCTTGCAACTCGAATGAGAACAGAAGATATGCTCCCTATAGCTGATAAACTCGACCAAGTAGGATTTTTCTCAATGGAAGTATGGGGTGGCGCAACATTTGATGTATGTATACGTTATCTTAATCAAGATCCCTGGGAAAGAATAAGATTACTTAAAAAAGCAATGCCAAACACACCAATGCAAATGCTAGAACGTGCAATGAACATTGTAGCATACTGGAATTTTCCTGATGACATCGTTAAAAAATTTATTTTTCTAGCAAAAAAGAATGGTGTAGATTATTTTCGAATTTTTGATGCATTAAATGATCTTCGCAACATGGAAGTACCAATGAAATGCGTAAAAGAAGAAGGAGGGCATGTACAAGCATGTTTAAGTTATACTATCTCCCCAATTCACACTGTTGATTATTTTGTTGAAAAATTTAAAAAACTAGAAAAAATGGGTGCTGACACTCTTTGTATAAAAGATATGGCAGGTATGATATCACCACAACGTGCATATGATATAATTAAAGGTGTAAAAGATGAAGGCATTAAATTACCAATTGATCTTCATAGTCATTGCACTAGTGGTATGACAGGTATGGCTTATCAACGCGGTGTTGAAGCAGGTGCTGATATTTTGGATACTGCAATAAGTTCCATCAGTGGTGGAACAGCTGCTCCTGCTACAGAATCTATAGTTGCTGCATTACAAGGTACCGAATGGGAAACTGGTTATGATTTAAAATTACTCATCGATATTCGTAAATATTTCCTGGGGGTATGGGATAAATATAGGCATTTACACAGATTTAATGCACTTAAAGTAGATCCAAGTGTTACACTTCATCAAATCCCTGGAGGTATGCTTAGTAATTTAATATTTCAATTAGAAGAACAAGGTGCTCATGGTAAATATCAAGAGATCCTTTTAGAGACGGCACGTGTTCGTGAAGAACTTGGTTATCCACCTTTAGTAACACCAACAAGTCAGGTAGTTGGTGTTCAAGCTGTTATGAATGTTCTTCATGGTCGTTATAAAGTTATAACTAAGGAGACAAAAGATTATTGTAGAGGCATGTATGGTAAGTCACCTGCTCCTATAAAACCAGATATTCTAAAAAAAGTTCTGGGGCCAAATTGGAAAGATGAAGTAATTGACTGCCGTCCATCTGACCTTTTAAAACCCATGTGGTCTCAACGTAAAAATGAACTAAAAGAACATTCTGAGATTAATCTTACAGATGAAAATATTATGACTTATTGTATTTATCAGCAAGTTGGTCTTAAATTTCTAAAAGGCCAGGCGCAAGCTGAATTTACTTCAGAACAACTACCACTTTCAATTGATCATCCATTAACTCGTGGTATGGTTAAGCAGAGTTTTCCAGAGTCTAAACAAATATGGATTGAAACAATACCTCCAGATGAACGTAGAGGTCCTGCCCAAATTCCAACAGAATTTGAAGTTGAAGTTGATGGTGAACCTTTCGAAGTAAAAGTAATTCCCTCTGGTGGATTTTTAGTTGTTGGTGGGGCACCTGGAAGTACTTCGATAGTTAAACCAAAAGATGTTGAGGGCGGAGTTAAATCAAATATGCAAGGCACAATTCTTTCTATAAAAGTTAAAAAAGGTGATAAAGTAAAATCAGGGGACATCTTAGTAACTATTGAAGCAATGAAAATGGAGCAAGAGATTAAATCCGATATTTCAGGAGAAGTAAAAGATATCTTTATTAAGGAAGGTAATTCTGTTGCATGTGGCGATATTATAATGCAAATTCTATAAAATCTGAGGTTTTTATATGCTTAATAAGGTTTTAATTGCAAATCGTGGAGAAATCGCTGTTCGTATAATGCGTGCTTGTAAAGAACTAGGGATTTCGACAGTTGCAGTGTATTCTGATGCTGATGAAAAAGCTCTTTTTGTGAAATATGCTGATGAAAAATATAATGTTGGTTCTGGCCCTGCAAGCCAATCTTATCTTCAGAAGCAAAAAATTATCGATGTTGCATTAAAAACTCAGGCTGAAGGCATTCATCCAGGATATGGTTTTATGGCTGAAAACTCTGAATTTGCAGAACTATGCCATAAAAATGGTATAGAATTTATTGGTCCGCCAGTATCAGCAATGAAACTCATGGGTTCAAAAATTGATTCTAAAAAATCCATGATTAATGCAGGTGTTTATGTAGTTCCTGGAGTTACAGAAGCCATTTGTGATCATGAAAAAGCAAAAGACATTGCTCATGAGGTAGGTTATCCTGTTATGTTAAAGGCATCTGCTGGTGGGGGTGGTATAGGTATTCAAAAAGTTGATGATGAAAAGCAAATGGAGAAAGCGCTCTCTACTGTTCGTCAACTTGCAAAAAATAGCTTTGGCGATGACTCTGTTTTTATTGAGAAATTTATTGAGGATCCACGTCATATAGAATTTCAGGTTATTGGTGACAAACATAATCATTTGATACATTGTTTTGAAAGAGAATGTTCTGTTCAGAGACGACATCAAAAGTTGATAGAGGAAACACCCTCTTGTGCACTTACACCAGAGCTACGTGAAGAAATTGGAGCACAAGCAGTTCTTGCTGCCAAAACAGCTGGTTATTATAATGCTGGTACTTGTGAGTTTATGTTTAAAGATGGTAAATACTATTTTTTAGAAATGAACACTCGTTTACAGGTAGAACACCCTATAACCGAAGCTATAACTGGTGTAGATTTGGCTCGTGAACAACTTCGAATTTCATCAGGATTTGAACTTGAATATGAACAAAAAGATATTAAATCAAGAGGGCATGCAATAGAATGTAGAATAAATGCAGAAGATCCACTTAATAATTTTATGCCCGCGCCAAGCAAAATAATTCGTTATGCAGAGCCTTCTGGTCCAGGTATAAGGATAGATTCCGGCGTTTATCAAGGTTTTACAATTCCACCTTTTTATGATAGTATGATTGCAAAGCTTATTGTTTGGGCTGAAGATAGAAATAGATGTTTAGCACGAGTAAAGCGTGCTCTTTGGGAATTTCAAATAGGCGGTGTTCGTCATAATATACCTTTTCATCAGGTTGTAATGAATAATGAACAATTCATCAAAGGTGATTATAATACTAGTTTTATACCAAAATATAAAATCCTTGATCAAGTAGTTGAACATGTTAAAAATACAAAAGCTCAATCTACTACTCCTAAGACCGCTGCAGCAATTGCAGCTATTCAAGCTGTAATTATTGCAACAAATAATATTCAGAAAAAAAATTAAAAAAGAAATTTTTTATTTTTTAATAAGATCTAAAGATGTAAGTTCTTCAGAAAGTTTTTCTACTGCTTTTGATACATCTTCTGTTTGACGTGCTCCGGTACAAACAATTTTACCTGAACCAAAAAGTAGCATTGCAACTTTTGGATCACGAATACGATATACCAAACCTGGAAATTGTTCAGGTTCATATTCGACATTTTCTAATCCAAGACCCATTGCAACTTCGTTTAAATTTAGTTCTGTTCCAAGATCAGATATGGCTACGATATTTTGTATAACTATTTTTAAATCCTTATCTTTGTAAACTTCTACACCAAGTTTTCTTAATTTATCAGCAATTATATCCACAGTTTTTTTAACATCCTCAATGTTTTTTGCACCTGTACAATTTGCTTTTCCGCTTCTGAATAGCAACGTAGCTGTTTTTGGATTACTTAAGCGATATACTAATCCCGGGAACTGCTCTGGCTCATATTCTGCTTCTTCTAAAGACTGTGCAATTACGTCTAAATCTAGCTTATCTGCAAAAGATGTAGACGCAACAATATTTTCAACTATTACTTCAGGCATAAATTATTTTTCCTCCTCTATTATTTTATAAAACTCCTATTGATGTAAACTTTTCTTCAATTTTTTTAATTGAATTAGTTGCTTTTTCAATACTTTTTGCACCAGTGCACACTATTTTACCAGAATTAAAAATAATTAAAATTGTTTGAAAATCATCCATTTTATATATTAAACCAGGGAAAGTTTCTGGATGATAATCAACATCTTGGGTAAATAGCTTTTTTGCAAGTTTTGCAAGACTAGTGATATTAAGTTCTTTTTTAAAATCTATAGAAACAATAATATTTTCTATTATTACTTTATATTCTTGTATTATATTAAAACCAATTTCTTTAATTTGAATTGCAACTTTTTTAATTTTATCCGCCGCATCATTAATTTTTTTAGCACCCGTACAATAGATTTTACCTGATTCTAAAATAATTATGGCTATTTTTTCATTATCATATTTTATAGATAAACCATCAAATTCTGATGGATTATAAATGGAATCAGTAATTTTTTCAGATAAAAGTTTGATGTCCAAAATTTTTGAGATTTGAGCGAATGCGATAATATTTTCAATTTGCATGTTTGTCATAAAATACCAACTTAATAGGCTCTAAAGTATATAAAAATCTTTTATAAAAGTTCCGATAGATAATATGGAGAAAAAAAGAGTTTAGTATTTAAACTACCAAATATCATCAATATCGAGATCTTTTGTGTTTTCTTCTTTAATGTTTTTTTGTTTCTTTTTACCGTCGTTTACATGATCTAGCATACCACGAAATTCACTTGTACGATACTCAATACGTCTTTCGCAACTTGCTACAGCTAGTTCACCTCGTGTTCTTTCAATAAGTCCTCTGACCATATCTTGCTTCTTTTTAATTGGAATAAGCCCTGATGGGTAATCAAAACGAATAATTACATCGTATATTTCTTCCATCATATTAAGACATTCATCTGCTTTTTTACTTTGACCATTACGAATACTATCTAATGCTGTTCGACGTAATTCACCGACAAGATCGCAAAGTCCCATAAGATAACTACTATATGTTGTCTGTAGATCATCCGGATCAGGAAGCTCTTTTCCTTTCATAATATTATAAAGGCAGCTTGCTTCAACTAATTCTTGAGCAGCATTCTCAACAAAACCCGCATGATAAAGCTCTGGATGGGGTTTTGTCATATCATAAAGTATTTGCAAGTTTGAAGATGCTTTTTTAATATTGTTTTGTGCATCTTTCATTTTCTTCTGATGTACACTCTGTATTGCTTTACGACAGAATATTATTATTTCACGACTGTAGCGAAGTGCTTGCTCTCGAACTTTATCTTTTCCATCAATGTTTTTTTCGATTTTATTTACGATTTTATCTAAGTTTTTCATACCGTAAATAAAAACAGTATCCTCTCTTTAAGGTTTTCCATATAAAATCAAAAAATTAATAAGTAATAAAAAAAAGAAAAAATAAAGTATTACAAAAATTTTTTATTTACACAATAATCAGGTTTTTTACCTTCAAGAACTTTGTTCATCTGCTCAGCACAGATTGTGCCTGCTTTTATTTGACCTTCTTTTGTATTCGCCCCTATATGTGGAGTCATTACAACATTGTCAAGTTTAAATAAAGGGCTTTTATCTGGTGGTTCTTTTTCATATACATCAAGTGCTGCACCTGCAATTTTCCCATTTTTTAAAGCATTATATAATGCTTTTTCATCAACAGTTCCACCACGAGCACAATTAATTAGAAATGCAGAAGGTTTCATTTTTTCAATCATCTCTTCATTAACAATATGATGTGTTTCGGATATATGAGGAATATGAAGACTTATGTAATCAGATTTTTCCATTATTTGTGTAACTTCATCAACTTTTTCAATGCCATCTTTTTTCATATTTTCTTTTGAAATAAATGGATCATAACCAATTACTTTCATTCCAAAACATTTTGCTAATTTTGCTGTATATTTACCAATGTTTCCAGTCCCAATAAGACCTAATGTTTTACCATCCAATTCAAAACCTTTAAGTGTTTTTTTTGCCCATTCTCCTTTTTTCATAGTTTTATCAGCATAGCTAATATTTCTAGAAAGTGCTAGAATATGTCCTAATGTTAACTCCGCAACACTAGCAGTTGCACCAGTTGGAGCGTTTACAACTGGAATTTTATGTTTTCCTGCGGTTTCAATATCTACATTATCAACTCCAATTCCTGCTCGGCCAATAACTTTAAGATTTCCTTTTGCACCAGCTTCAACAACTTCTTTTACAGCTTTTGTACGACTACGAATCATAAGTGCATCATATTTTCCTATTTCTTTTACAAGAGTTGATGCATCCATTTCATTGTAGGTTACATCGTGGCCTGCTTTTTTTAAAACTTGGATTGCTTCTTCTGCCATTTTATCAGTAATTAATATTTTCATAAAAATTACCCCGAAAGACAGGAATAAAAAAGGATATAATAATGTTTATGCTAAATGAGTAGGCTTAAAATCAATGCCCTGGTATTCTGCTTTATCTCCGAGTTCTTCTTCAATTCTAATTAGTTGGTTATATTTTGCGTTTCTATCTGAACGTGCGGGTGCACCTGTTTTTATTTGGCCTGCACTTGTTCCAACAACTAAGTCCGCGATAAAACAATCTTCTGTCTCACCACTTCTATGAGACACAACAGCAGTCCAGTTTTGGTCATGAGCCATTTTTATAGCGTTAAGTGTCTCTGTTACACTACCTATTTGATTAAGCTTTATAAGAACAGAATTTGCAGCAGCAAGCTCTATTCCTTTCTGTATTCGTTTGGTATTAGTTACAAAAAGATCATCGCCTACAATTTGAACCTTATTTCCAAGTTTTTTTGTTATTAAAATCCAGCTTTCCCAGTCATCTTCTGCAAGGCCATCCTCGATACTTATAATTGGATAATTTTTACATAAATCTACATAAAAATCAACCATTTCTCCGCCAGAAAAAGATTTTTTACCAATTTTGTATTTTCCATCATAAAAAAATTCGCTACTTGCTGGATCCATAGCAATTTTAATAAGTCCTTCATATCCTGCATTTTCAACAGATTTAAGCATAATATCAAGTCTTTCTTCAACTAATGCCATTTTAGCAGGTGCAAAACCACCCTCATCACCAATTAAAACACCACATGCACCAAATTTTTCTTTTAGAAGTTTTGCAAGATGATGATAAGTCTCTGAAACCATACGGATTCCTTCAGAAAAACATTTTGCGCCAGTAGGCATTAACATATGTTCTTGTATGCTATTTTCTTGACCTGCATGTTTTCCACCATTTATCACATTACACATTGGTACAGGTAGCATATGTGGTATTACACCATATAATTCACCAATATATTCATATAAATAAAGACCTTTTGAAGCAGCACCTGCTTTACATATTGCTATGCTAACAGGAAGGATTGCATTAGCACCAAGTTTATTTTTATTTTCAGTACCATCAAGTTTTAACATAATATTATCAATAGTTTCTTGTGCTATAGGATCTAAACCAATAATTTTTGGAACTATAATTTTATTTACATTTTCTACAGCTTTTAAAGTTCCTTTACCAAGATATCGTAATTTATCACCATCGCGTAACTCAAGTGCTTCATGTTGACCAGCACTTGCACCGCTAGGAGTCATAGCTCTAAAAACACCGTTATCAGTTACGACATCTACTTCAACAGTAGGGTTTCCTCTTGAATCAAGCACTTCTCTTGCTTTTATCTTCTTTATTTCTGACATATTATCACGATTCCACACCAATGATATTTAAACCTTTAATAAAACTACTCATCTACATAAAAATTTTTTTTCAGAAACGCTTAATAACTATATATTGTTTTTTTGTTAGAGGAAAAATTATGGAAATATGGATTATATTATTATTTATAGTTATAATTTTTTTGGTAACGATACTTATTTCAGCCATTAAAATAATGGCAGAATACGAAAGAGTAGTGGTATTTAGACTAGGAAGATTAATTGGAATAAAAGGACCCGGAATTGTATTAGTAATACCAATATTAGATAGAGTTATTAAACTCGATTTAAGAACCAGGGTAATAGATGTTCCAAAACAACGTATTATCACCCGTGACAACGTCACTGTAGACGTTGATGCTGTTGTATATTTTAGAATAACAGATCCTCAAAAAGCAGTGGTGGAAGTTCAAAGATATGATATTGCAACAAGTTTACTTGCTCAGACAACATTAAGAGATATAGTCGGTCAAAAGAATCTTGATGAACTCTTGTCACAACGAGAAGAACTCAACAAAAGTCTTCAAGAAATAATAGATTTTGGTACTGATCCTTGGGGAATAAAAGTTTCTGCAGTAACAATAAAAGATGTAGCGTTACCTGAGGAAATGTTACGCGCTATTGCAAAGCAAGCTGAAGCAGAAAGAGAAAAACGATCAAGGATAATAATGGCTGAAGGTGAACTCGAAGCATCTACAAAAATGACGGAAGCAGCAAAACTCTATGAAAAAACACCAGTTGCGTTAAGATTGAGAGAATTACAAACATTAACAGAGATAGCACGTGAAAAAAACCTTATAATCGTCCCAGGTGGAGAAATAGGTAATGTCGCAGGTATAGCAAAAGCGGTTACTAAGAAGGGATAATGAAACTAAAGTTATCTATTATTTTTTTATTTTTTATTTTTCTTTATTTGACTATAGGCGTAACTGCTCAGACTTCAAATATAATTATCGTCGAAATAACTGATACAATTGATCAATCAACTGTTGAACAAATTAAAGATAGTTTTCAACTTGCAAAAAAAGAGAATTCACAGGCAATTATTTTATTACTTGACACACCTGGTGGTGGTTTAAAAGAGACATTTGAAATTGCTGAAATGATAAATAATAGTAATATACCTGTTGTTGGTTATGTTTATCCAACTGGTTCAGCTGCATGGTCCGCTGGAACTTTTATTTTAATTAGCACTCATTTAGCTGCGATGTCTGATTATACAATTATTGGTTCCTGTCAGCCTGTTGAAATAAACATAGAAGGTACTCATCTAATTAACGATTCTAAAACAATTAATGCTTTGACAAAATGGATTGAGACGCGCGCTGAGATGTATAATCGTAATAAAACAATTGTAAGTAGATTTATAACGGAGAACCTTAATTTAAATGAAACCTCTGCATTAAAATATGGTGTTATAGAATATAAATCATCATCTATTGAATCACTTATCCAAGATATTAATGGTACGGCTATACACACCTCTAAAGGACAAGTTATTCTTGAAACGAGATATGCAAAACAAATTCGATATATACCATCTATTGGTATTCAATTTACAAAATTTTTTTCAAATCCAATTCTTACTTCTTCTTTATTTATAATTGGTATTTTTGCAATAATCTTTGGTATATCAACACCTGGGCATGGTGCTGAAGTTTTTGGTCTTATAGTTATACTATTATCACTTATTGGATCGGGTTTTTCTTTGCCTGTTTTAAGCATAATTTTTGTTATTATGGGCAGTCTATTATTAATAGTAGAGATATTTGTAATACCTGGTTTTGGAATAGTAGGTATAGGTGGAATTATAAGTTTAATAATAGGCGGTATATTACTTATACCAAGCTATCCAAATAGGGAATGGTTGATATCGAGGGATTATATGACAGATGCAATTCTAATATTATTAACAGTTTGTATAATTATTGTTATATTTTTTATTTTTTTATTTTATAAAGCTTTGCAGGCAAAAAGAAAGAAAATAACTGCTGGTATTTTTATTGGTGAATCAGCAAAGACAATAGATAGAATAACACCTAATAAACCAGGTTTTGTTCGATTCAAAGGTGAATATTGGAAAGCAACATCTGATATTGTTATTGAACCTGGTACAAAAGTAGTTATTGAAGATAAAGAAGAATCGATTTTAAAAGTTAAACCTGATAAAAATGACTGACAAAACATTAATCAACTCTTTTCTTTTCTCGAGTTCTGTCATATATGAACAATAACATAAAATTTCAATTCCTCGGCGGAGTAGAAGAAGTCGGTAGGCTTGCAATGGTTTTAGAATTAGATAATATAAGACTTTTATTTGAATATGGTATGAGTCCACGAAAACCCCCTAGTTATCCAATGCAAACAAATCCTGTCGATCTAGTACTTCTTACTCATGCACATCTTGATCACTCTGGTGGAATACCATTGCTTTTTTCGAGAAATAACCAAAAAATTCTTACTACAAAATTGACAGGTGAATTAGCAAATCTCTTGCATAAAGATAGTATTACAATTGCAAAAAGCGAAGGTTATGCAATACCATATACATCTGAGGATGTTAAAGAAGCTAAGCATGCAGTAACTCCTGTTACTCCTAAACAGAAAAAAGAATTAGGTGATAATAATGAAATATACTTTCATGATGCCGGTCACATACCTGGTTCTATTATGTTTGAAATAATTGGTGATAAAAAGATACTTTTCACTGGTGATTTTAATACAGTTGATACTAACATCGTAAGGGGTACAAAACCTGTATCATGTGATATTCTTTTTCTTGAGGGGACATATGCTGGGCGTAATCATCCAGGTAAAAGACAAGAAATTGAAAGAAGTATGCTAGATAAAATAGATGAGGTTATAAATAGAGGTGGTATTGTAATACTTCCTGCTTTTGCTGTTTCTCGTTCTCAGGAGATTGCAATGGTTTTAAGAAAATCTGGTTATAATGTTTGGTTTGATGGTATGGGCCAAAAAGTTTCAAAGATTTTTTTAAAATATCCTCGTTTTTTAAAATCACCTGATGAATTACGTAAAGCTATTAATAAAATTAATATGGTTCACTCTGATCACGGAAGAAAACTTGCTATAAAAAAAGCAGAGGTTATTCTAACATCTAGTGGTATGATGGATGGTGGTCCTGTTCTTAATTATATGAATAAGCTAAAAGATGATAAAAAAAATGCTGTTCTTTTAACAGGTTATCAAGTCCCAGAAAGTAATGCTCGTCTTCTTATTGATCATAAAATGCTTAATTTTTTTGGTGTTAATGAAAAAGTAGATTGTGAGGTAGAATATTTTGATTTCTCTGCTCATGCAGGACATAGTGAGCTTGTTGATTTTGCTAAGAAATGTAATCCTGAAAAAATTGTTATTATGCATAGTGATAATCGTAAAGCATTAGTCAAACCTCTTGGTGAGTTTGCTGAAGTTTTAACTCCTGGAACAGGAGAAATAGTGAATTTGTGACGCATTTGTTTGTAATAAGTCTTATATTTGAATTTACTTCATATTTAATATTTTATGAAAAAAAGGTGAAATAAGAAAAATGGCTGAGATGACACAAAGACAGAAATACGATCTTAAACGAAAGCTTGAAGAATTAAAACAAGCAAAAGGTCGTCATACTGAACTTATATCGTTATATGTTCCGCCAAGTAAACAAATTTATGATGTGACAGCTTATCTTCGTAACGAGTATTCTCAATCACAGAATATAAAATCTAAGACTACTATGAAAAATGTTCTCTCTGCGATAGAATCCATCATGAGTCGTCTTAAAAATTTTAAAAAACCACCTGAAAACGGCATCGTTTTTTTTGTTGGTCATAAAAGTGTTGGGTCTGATAAAACTGAAATGATTGCATTTGTTATTGAACCGCCACAGCCTATTACTATTTTTCTTTATCGTTGTGATTCTGTTTTTTATCTTGAACCATTGGAGGCTATACTTGTTGAAAAAGAAATTTATGGTCTTCTTCTTTTAGATCGTCGTGAGTGCGCAATAGGGATTCTTAAAGGTAACCATATTGAACTTTTAAAATATATGACCAGCCAGGTTCCGGGTAAACATGGTCGAGGTGGTCAGTCTCAACGTCGTTTTGAACGTCTCACAGAGATTGCCGCTCATGAATGGTTTGTTAAATGTGGTGAAGTAGCAAGTGAAATTTTTAAACAAGAACAAAACCTAAAAGGAATTCTTGTTGGTGGGCCAGGTCCCACAAAACACTATTTTGTTGAGGAAAGCTATCTTCATTATGAGATTCAGGATAAGATTATTGATACTTTTGATACTGGTTATACTGATGAATATGGTCTTAGGGAGCTTGTTAATGCCGCTTCTGAAACCATGACAACATTGAAGATTTCGTCTGAAAAAAAACTTATGAAACGTTTTCTTAAAGAAGTTACTAAAACAGATGGTAGTCTTGCTGTTTATGGGGAATATGAGATTCGTAGAGCTCTTGAGATGGGTGCTGTTGATACAATTCTTCTTTCTGAAAATTTGCGAAAATATAGAATTAAATTAGTTTGTCCTACATGTGGTTATTTTGAATGGAGAACAATTTCAGAAGAGGATTTGGAAGAGTTTGAACCACCAAATTGTTCTAAGTGTAATAATCCTGTGAGGATGGAGATAAAAGAAAAAATAGATCTAATAGATGAGTAT
>JAEAME010001123.1_pt1 | contig 20459 bp, 11 predicted proteins | sample 8958731 | NCBI WGS metagenome assembly JAEAME01 (sample SAMN16933194, study PRJNA681113) | bioreactor sludge metagenome | isolation source: anerobic bioreactor sludge (Control) | place: India:Bengaluru | collected 2018-10-24 | reverse complement strand
GTACGACAAAAGGTGTCGGGGTGGGAAGAAGTTGGGGGCGGGCCGAGTTGGGGGCCGAGGCGGGGCCGGCGATTAGTTGTGGGCAGAAAACACGTCCGTTCGTGCGATATCCTGAATGGTGATCAGCCCTATAATTGACTCATTTGATTTCCCGTTTTCCGTAATGAAAAGTGCATCCAGGTTCCTTTTTTTCTTCTGAATACATTCTATGAACATATCGTATGCATGATAAATAGACGCTTGTTTCTTGATAAATCCGTAATTTTTGGTGTGTTCGATCTCAGGGATAAGATCTTTTACCTTTACGTTTACTGCTAAAACACCACCTCTTTTATCCAAGTTATTTGAAAGCCAACGTGCAATCGTATTGCTGTTGATAAGTTCAACAACTGCATCCTGTTCATTGTAAACCGGAAATTGAGAAAAGGAATTCTCTTTCATTTTAATGAGAATCTCATTGATATAGTCTTCTTCCCGGGCGCCAAGTACATTACAGCAAAATTTTGGAAAAACTTTCGGTGGAGCGGTTATTTCTTCATATAATTTTCTGATCCGTTCCACTGTACTGGGATGAGGTTCTGCTATCGGCTGCCCTCCGATTTTTGGGTTATGGACAATGGCGTTGCGCAATTCTCCCAGAGTAATAAGTTCTTCCTTGTAGTATTGTACAACCCTGTTCGTTGATTGTTTTACTTTCTGGGAATAGCAAGTTTGGGGGAGGGAACCTTCACTCTTGATCAGATGTTTGTCGATTTTGTTGTAGTAGTCTAGAAAAATATCTGCGTTTGACATGGTGGTTTAGTAATATATTTTCTAATTTTTTTTAATGACTAGATTGTATCCGGGAAGGTGATATCAAAAAGTTTCTCAATCTGTTGCCAAAATATATATCCAATAAATGATTCTTTTGCTCTTTTAACTAATTTATCATCTCTGTGTGGTAGGTTGGCTTTGAAATACTCTTCATCACGGTACTGTCCCATTCTTTGGGAATATATACCTTTACCAAACTCTATTTTGTCTAAGATATAAAAAGAATATATTTTCTTTTTTTGATCTAACAATGCATCAATATGTCTGATTAATTGGTCTCTATTCTCGGACCATACAGTTGTTGTTGTGATATTGGTTTCTGTCCGTTTAGCTTCACCAACAAAAATGCTGTCAGTGGTTTCAATGTAAATATCAGGTTTTGTATGGCCTTCAAAAATATACCATGCTGTTTTGGGAAGTTTACCAATTTTACAAATTTTAGTTATGGCTTCAAATAATGTTCCTTGATGACCTTTAAATAATTGTTCTCGTTTGGTAAAAGTTGTTGAGTTTTTTGTATTAGCTCCATAGTCCTTTACTCGGGTTAATATATCTAAATGAATAAGCATCCATAGTAATCGTGATTTTGAGGGTGGGATACTTTTTTCTTTAGTTCCATATTTGAACTCTATAATGCTTCCTTTTTTAATTATTTCAATTTTTTCGTGTTTAAATAGTTCAAATAATTGATTTAATTTTACTTCATCTTTATTAATAAAATCAAATAAAGGCTTTACCCTTGTTAATGAACTGTCATTTTTCCCCATAATAATATTTTTTCATGTTATTAATATAACGTACTTACGCTCAATAGTTTCTATTATTCATCGTACTCTTCTGTTTCCACATATTCCCCTTCATCCGTTTTCTGTTGATCTCGGTTGATCGTTTTGCCCATTGCTTCTTCAATTTTTTGGAGTATGCTTTCTTTTCTTTGGTTGAAAAATCCATAAAAATCATCACTGTACATGTATTGTGGATCTACTACATGTGACATCAATATCTCTTCAAACTCTACATCATTCACTCCCGCATTTTTCTTTAGCCTATCCAGGTATTTACTCGGTGCATCGCCACTGACTATTCTGTTAGTTCTGCCTGACAATGGCGTCTTATTGATAATACAATCGTAATCCTCTCTTAAAATATTGTTTTTATTACACCAGGCAACCGGGAAGATGTGATGTATATCTATGGCTTCAGAAAAATAGGTGCTGAAGTCGATTTTTGTACCTGAGAGCCAGTCCCTGGTGTTTTGATCCATTAAAACAGCATAAACACCTTTATAAGCGGCACTGTTTCGGGTTCGTAATGTGTGAAGTCGTGTTGGTGAGAAAATGGCATCATATATGGTTTTCGGTTCGGCTCCGTCATGCATGATCCAATCCACCACCTGTACAATATCCAATGCATAGCGCGTTTCATTAGCCGATCCATACAATTCTCCAAACACTCCACACCAAAACCATTGCATTAATTTGGCTTTATTGCCCATGTTATCAATATTCTTATCCAGTTGTGCCAATATAGCAGACATAGGTATCAACTGGGTTGTATATGGAACATCACTTGAATTGAATATATGATTTTCAACAAGGATCTTGGAAGCTTTCTTAAAGCCTGTAACAATTCTATCCCGGTATTTCTTATAATTCTCCAATTTCAGATTTAGCATATCTTTCCTTTTAGCGCTTACAGCCGGTAAATTCTCAGTAAGACCTGCATTCTCAAGATATTTACGGTATTGGTAAGTTGAAAAAAGAGTAATTGATTGGATCAGATCTGTATCACTTGTTTTTTCGAGGACTTTATACTCTTTAAACGCTGCCCTGACATCCATCCAATCTTTTTTCAAATCAAATTCTTCAGCGGCAAAAGTTGCTGTCAAAAGCTGAAAAACAGAAAGGGAAACACCCCCAGTATTGACTTTTTCAAAAACCTGGCAAACCGCTTCCTTCGGGTTCGTATTTTTCATTTCGATTACAGGAAGCATATAATGATTGAAGTTATTGATGATTTTGGCCTCAAACTGATCCCAGAATTTCATTTTTTCTTTGTCGTACTCCCAGAACTCGTTAAAGCCACTTCTCCATGTACTGTACTCATCTATCATCGATACAGGATACATCAGATTCTCGTATTCCTTTTCACTGGCAGACAGATCAAGTTCTATTGTACGACCAATATTGGAAGTCATAATCTTATTTTCGTTGATAGAGAAAATAGCTTCTTCAAGATCGGAATCCGTATCCATGGCAATTTTCATATCTATGTAATACCATCTTTTTATCTCGTACCTTTTCGAATTCTTTGTTTTAACGACCTTGTTGGTTATAATAGCCTGGTACAGAGATGTTAACCGTTGTTGCCCATCCAGGATCAGTAATTCAGGTTTTACTCCGTCCGGAACATGAGCTCCTTCTACCGGTGTTGTTTTGAAGTGTATGGACTCGTTTCCTGTTTCCAACAGCATAACTGCTCCAATAGGAAAAGATTTTGCTACGCTGGCTAAAATGCCTTTGATGTGATTGTCATCCCAGACCCATCCCCGCTGGAAATCTGGTAGTTGAATTTTACCTTTTTGAATGTCTTTTAGTAAGTCGTAGAGATTGGTTTTTCTTGAATCAAATGTTTCCATGGATCAGTATTTATGAAATATTTAATACGCTATTTGTGAATGCCAATTGATCGCAGTTCAATGATTTTTCCCACAACATTTTTCCATATTCGTCCCATTGAGGATGTCCAGATTTCTGTTGTCGGTATTTTTCAAAACGATTATGGATAAATTCCAGTACCATATCCCATGTTATTTGTGGTACATTTTCATATCTGGTTAATAGATCATAATTCTTTTCGCTTCCAAAACAAATATGTTCAATTATATATGTATCGTTTTTATAAAAACCTTGATCGTACATATGACTGGCTATTTCTTCAATATTTGTCGTTTGGAAACACCCAACTGAAAAAAGAACACGTTGCATGTTCTTTTTTATAGGTAGTGTCCATGGCCCATTTAGATTACATCTGCCTGATTTCACTTCTGCAAGAACAATTAAGATTTTATTGTCAATACTCTGAAAAATATCGTAATCCTCCATTGGTTTTGTCAACAACTCTTTTCGATAGGGAAATCTGCATCCAAGAATATCTACATCTGTTCGTTGTTGATGTCCTTCGTCTGGGTGAACAACAAAATTAGTGATTGTAAAAAAGCCGTTTAGACGTAAAAACCAATATGCCAATTTTTCGGCATCAAATGCTTTTTGTTGAAGTGAGTTCATAATTAGTTATAATTAACAATCCCTTCTTCAATTTTGTGTTTATTTCACTAGATTAAAGATTTATTTAGTCGCTTCCACGCTTCCATAACAAGCCGACGGGTACGGTATTCACCATATTGACGGATTTCTTTTTCCTTAAGAACACGGAATGTTTCTCCAGGGAAATCAGGTCCATACACATCTTGTGGATCCAGCATGTATCGTAACTCTTCGGTGGTGAGACCGTAGAGTTTAGCATAAATGGCATCAAGTTCGGCTTTGAGTACTGCTCTTCTATCTTCATCCCATTTAAAGGGTGGTAACGGACAACCATCCGGATCAATTTCACACCACTCAGGTGGAGACCAGCTATGTCCACCAGTCGCTATTTGATTTTCTTTCCATTGTTGTTCAATAGCTTGCTTTAACTCGGTATTAGCTTCTTTCCAGACATCATCGGCAAATGATTTGATGTCCCAGGAGCAGTAAATTAGCTCAATTGCTTTCGATATAATTTGAAACTTTAATCGATCATTATATCTATTGTAATTGATTATAGGCAATTGATTTACATAGAAGAAATTCATATGTGTTCCAGCAATTTTATGCCTTGTTGGAAAATCAAATATATGTGTTGAAAAATTAGCTTGAAAAACAATAGAACCTACTGCTCCATATTTTTGAAATATTAAGGGATTATTATTGCCAACAGCTGAATATGGTTCTATTGAAATAATCGCGGTTCTTTCATTTGTATTATTTGTAATATCTCTAAATCCAAGAAACCATTTATATTGCCATTCCCACAGAACATTTCCTTCTGAATCACATTTAACAAGTTGTTCAAGTACATCATTCTCTCTCACCCAATACCACGGAATTATTTGATGATTAGGATCTTGATATTGTTCCAGTGATGGTGTAGGTGTATGAGTAGAGGTACGGCTATCCACTCCATCATATGAACCAAATCGATGATCATAATTCCATATCATTTTTGCTTCATACAACGGTAGCCAAACTTCTTCACCCCGTTTCATCCTGTTTCCCCAGAGTTTGAATCCTTCTGACTCCAATTGATGGCGTGTCCGAAAAAGGTAAGAATCGCTTGACATATTGAATAATCCTTGCTTAAACCTTACACCCCATGGGTTTTCACCTGTTGTTTCGTTAATCAGTACAGGAACACGTCTATAGATTTTTGTGGTTAATTCTGCATCCACACTGGTTCGAAAAATCGGACAGGTTTTGGTATTGGGATTAAGACGCAGAAAATCATCTTTACTCAGACTGAAAATTCTAAGTTTATCCTGTAAATGTTCTGTCCGCGTGAGAAAAAACCCAAATTGAGCTTTCTCTTTACCAATATCAGAACCGGATAGGGTTAACAAACAAAATTTATAACTTCTATGAACATCAGGAAAAATTGCCTCTTTGTTTTCAAAATCAAATAGACTGACCAAACGGTTTTGCTCCACCATTGCTCCGAAAAAGGCTTTGTTGCTATCATCAGTAGCAATACCGGTTGGAACAATTATACCTGCTCGTCCTTTTTGATTAATCAAATTTGAATAATTTTCTGCAAAAATTGGATACATATTTATTCTGCCTACTGCCGTCATTGGATTTCTTCTACTTGCTTGAAGAAATTTTCGTGATGAATCATAAGAATGACTCTCCGACATATATTCAAAATAAAGATCTGGATTTTCATTGCTTAATTTATCAATGAGCTTTGTTCTTTCAGCTTTATTTTCTGCGTTAGCAATTCTGATATCTCTTGTTGCAAAAAACTCTTGTTCCTTTAATTCGATAATCTCCCAAGGCGGATTTCCAAGCATCACATCAAAACCGCCCTTTTCAAACACATCCGGGAACTCTAACGGCCAGTGGAAAAACATATGTTCCAATGCCAACGATGTGGCGCTACCCACCACTCGTCCGTCAATACCTGTGGGAGTCTTGAGATAGGTTTTCAGCTTAGCCGAAGTGGGGGCTGATGGATCGTCAACCTGTATATAATGATGGAAATAGGCTGCAGTCCAGATATTGCAGGCGTTCCAATCATTAAACCATTTTACGTTGCTGCGAATTTTATGAAACCGCTTGGCTTTTTCAATGGTCTGATCCACGCTGTTTTCCGGTAGATTTTCCAATTCGCGATATTCACCGGCAAAAGCCCTAGTTTCAATTGGAGTTTCTGCTGGCATGTCGAAATCGATCAGTATCTGATACTGGGTTTTGTTCTCTTCACGCGCAAGTTTCTTATACCACTTACACACTTGTTTGTCATCACCGGTAGCAGGATTGTATGCTTCAACCGGGATTCCCTTTTTCAAAACGCTTAGATCGGCAACACCGACAATACTATTACCTGTGCGTATCTTATGATCTAAAAAGCTAAGCGGTTTTCCACTGTTGTGACCTTCAAGCCATAAGGCTAGTTTGCAAAGCTCCACTGCATCGGGATTATAATCCACAGCGTAAATACAGTGTTGAATTACTTCACGCAGGCATTGTCGGTAAATGCTTGGAGCTGGGTTATCTTCTCCGGTTTCTACCCGTGCCAGGTACCAGGCAATGGTTCGGGCTGCTGCAAGAATCATGTGACCGCTACCGGCTGCGGCATCGCACACTTTTAAATTCAGCAACGCTCTTGTTTGTGCTTCCCGGGGTCCAGAATGTTCTTTTAAGCGTTCTTCTATGACCGGAATTAGTGCCGATTTTATCAGTTCATTCACAAGTTCAGGCCTTGTGTAGTACGATCCTGTAGTTTTTCGTTCCGTTCCTTCGTGAAAGGTGAAATTGATATGTGCATAATTCTCAGTTTCAATGTTCTCTATAACGGGGTGTAGCTCAAGCAATCCTTCGTACACAGACCCCAGTTCTTCCACATCCAGCGATCGGTAGTTGATGTGAACCAGATTCCTGTTCTCATCACGAAATTCGTTCATGTTACGTATGCATTCCAGCAATAGCTTGTTGCTGATCAGGCATGTTTGTAAATCCTGAATGGTGCTGCTGTTGAAAAGTGATCCTGCAAGGGGTTGAATACCCAACCTGGTGCCGTTACCGTTACCTTCAAAAAGCTGAAAACTTTGTACCAATCCCTGCCATATGTCGTTAAATTGCGATTCATAAACATATCGGCTCTCACTCAACTTGCGCAAACGTGCAATGCTGTAATATTGCCAGTAAATATCCTTGAACCGCTGGGTCTGTTCAGTTTTATCTTCCGGATCATACACCAAATCCCGTTCTTCTGTAACCATCAAAAAGAGCAATCGGTATATGATGCGAAGCAATTGACGATAATATTCCTTTGAACTAAGTTTTCCCTGTTTTATTTTTTCTCTCAGAACTTCGTTGCCTTCGTGTTGAAGAAATCCATTGCCTAAAGAGAGTAGCGATTCTTTAACTGCCTGACTCAAACCATCTCTTATGCGGTTGCCTGCTTCAATACTGTCCTGGTAGTATTTCTCCAATAAGCATTGGTCTGCTTCAACCTTGCTATGAGGGAAACGGCTCGAATGCAGCAATCGGAACAGCAAGGTGAACTCACTATACTTGTCCTCATCTAGCATTCGTTTGAGGTCAAATTCAATGTAGGTAAGCTTGATCAAACGTCCGCTGTCACGTATCAACCGCAGATGCAATCCATTTGTTGCAATACCGAACAGGTGCTCCGTTACATTCAGGTACTCTTGTACGGTGGCGTGTGGGGATAGACGGGTTGTCCCCCCGCTCGTCCTGATATCCAATGTATTTTTTTCTGGTCTGTCCGGCTCATTAAAACCCACAATATGTATGGGCAAATCGTCGAGGTTGTCAGCAGTGTGACTGATGGCATAACCCTGGTTGTTACCTCCAATGAGATTACTTTTTTGCCGGGTATGATTAAAACCAAGTGAGTTGAAGAACAGTTCCATCCATCTTCGGCTCAACGTGGTCCCGTATGGGTCGCTAACCGGCAGATTCGTGCTTTTTTCCGAATAATGTTTCCAGTCAAGTTTGATGCGACTCCACGCATATTCTATTTCGCTGCGCAGATTGCTTCCGGGTTCATACCCAAAATCGACCGGCTTCTGTCCTTCTGCTTCCCCTGATTCAATTTTTTGAAGAATCTCTTCTGATAACAGATTACCCTGTATATTGATGGTTGAATATTTCATTGCACTCTAATTTATTTCCGGTAACAAAATATAGATGCCCAGCAGATCCATGGGTAAGACCGGTTCAACCACTTTATAGTTGTTTCCACTTACCAGCTTTCTGAAGCGGGTATGGCTTTCAACCAAGTGTTCTGCTCTTTCCAGGGCCACTTCATCGGTATGTTCACGGAACGATTTTTCATCCAATACCCATTCCATTTCCTCATTCAACCAGTATGTCTTCTCTCCCTCTTCTATGTTTTGGGTTGGTTTCAGGTTCATGAGCAAATCCATGGCTTTTTCTTTTTCGATGAAATTCTTCTGATTCACTTCTCCTTCATAACCCCACAACCACATCTCTTCAGCAACAATTTGTTTGTTTTTGGGTTGTTCGGCAATCACGTTTCGTACGCGCAATTGAAACAAAACTGTTTTCTTCTTTACAAATACACTTCTTAAAACTGCGGCCCTAGCTGCTCGATGTGCTCCACCTTGTAAGGCACTATTGATGATATGTTGTGATAAATGCTCTGTAAAAGGATGATTGCGCCCAATGTATTGATAACCTGCCGGAGTGGGTGATCTGAATGATATTTTAATATGGGATTTGTCTGTCAGCAATTCTTTTAAGCGTTGTGGAATATTGGTGGTGTAGATATTATAGCCTTCTTTTTTTGTTTCAACCTGCACACCCATGAAGCGTAATGAGGCCACAACAAAATTTTCGACAGCTTTAACATCACCAATTGCTTCATCCACCTCGCGGAGATCTGTCTCTATTTCATTTGCTTTGATAGCGTTCTGGGCAAAAATACTCCTTGATGTTTTTTCTCTTTCAGCAGCTATGTTGAAAGCTGATTCAACCTTTTTCTTTTCTTCTTCAATTTCTTCTTCTTCAAATAAAGAAAGTTGTTTTGCTTCGTTTTTTACCACTACCGATGGCTTTAAAAGTATGGCATTGGTTACAGCCTCCATCACCGATGCACTATTCTCTGGAAAGGGAACAGAGATGCCAATTGAACGTCTGATCTCTCTGGCTTTACGAAGCAATACATCAAGTACGACACCGTCTATAGGGTTGTTGCTACCATATAACAAAGCTACCTCTACCAGTTCTGATCGTTGACCGAATCGGTCAATCCTTCCTTCACGCTGTTCCAGGCGATTAGGATTCCATGGCAAATCATAGTGAAGCAAGGCATTAAAACCTTCCTGTAGATTAATGCCCTCGCTAAGGCAATCGGTGGCTATCAACAAACGCCTTTCCGACATGTTCATCTCTTCAATTTTTTCCCTTCGTAGTTCGTCGTTCAGTTCACTGGTTACCACCTCAATGTGCAAGTTCTTGAATTTTTTCCCTTTCAGGTTTTCCTTGAAGATTTCACCCAGGTAGTTGGCAGTTTGAATGTATCGGCAAAAGATGATGGGATTATAGCCTCTTTCTATGAAGGTCTTAATTTGAATTAGCGATTCTTTTGCTTTTTGGTCCTGTTCAATCCCATGTAATGCCTTCATTCGTGTTGCGAATCCTAGCAGTCGTCTGTTCTCGGAATCTTTTACTGGTTCAGACTTCCCTAGAACAGATAACGGCAAATTATCGTCGGTTGAATAATCCGTATCCAGAACACTCTCTTCTTCAGCTGTGATGCTGCTATCACCGTTTATCTCAATACTGTCTTCTTCATCTATGATGCGTTTCTTCTCCGCTTTTTTTGTCAACATGGAAATTCCTGCAGCAGGGCTGCTCATCACTCCTCTCAACAATGCCAAGGCATCCCAGTAGCTATAACGTTGTTTCCTACTATCACCTTTGCTTTGAGCTACCACCTCACGGGCATATGCTAAGATATCATTAAAAACATCAGCATATACTTTTCCGATCTCATAATCCTTCTCTATTGAGTTTCTTTCCGGAAATGTTGTCTCTTCATCCAGCCATTTCATCACATCGGCTCTTCTTCTTTGAATGAAGTGCCTAGCTATTTCTTTTCTCTCCTCCTCACTGGCAGTGATCACATCAATTTTCTCAAAATCAGGTTTCAGCAATCCCAACAATGACTGAAATTCTGCCTGTTTCCCGCTATGCGGTGTGGCTGTCAGCATTACCAGATTCAGATCTTGTTTTCTTGAGAGATCATGCAGCAAGTGATAACGCAGTTGCTGTGCATTGTTTGCACCGGCAGGCTTGGCACAGGTGTGTGCTTCATCTACCATGATCAGTTCAGGGTAGTGGTCGATGAAAACTTGCCGCTTACTTCCTGTTTTGATATAATCTATTGAGATAATTTGAAATGGGAATGCCCTAAAAATATTCTCGTGCGATCGAATCTGCCTTTCTAAAGCTGAGGTTGTACCAGATCGGATGATTACGGCTTCAATTCCGAACTTGTTCTTCAATTCATCCTGCCACTGGTCGCACAAGTGGGGCAAGCATACAATAGCGAATCGTTTTATCTCCTTGCGCTCATACAATTCTTTTGCAATCAACAGTGCTTCAATGGTTTTGCCCACACCCACGTCATCGGCAATCAACAATCGGGTTGTCTCCTGTTTCAATGCCATAATCAACGGGACCATCTGATAGGACCGGGGACGAAATGATAGTTTCCCCAGGCATCGGAATGGTCCGGCGGCATTTCTGAATGATAGTCGGGCAGCATTGTATAAAAGCTTGGCAGAAGTAAAATCGCCCAAGTCACTTGCGGATGGCTTAATAAAATTAAAGGATTGTGGCCTATCAGTCTCTTTAGTTACAGGTAGAAATATGCCGGTAATTTCTTCGTCAGAACCACCCAGTGGTTTCAATAACAGCAAATCGCTGTCTTCCGATGGCAACACTACCCATGGCCTGTTACGCAATGTGACCAGGCTACCTGGCTTATATTCGAATGGTGTGATCATTTTTCTTTCACCTTTTTAAAAATATCGGGTCTTTTAGCTACAAACTCTTCTAGTGAGTCCATGTAATACCATGAAAGAACCTGATAACCCGCATTCTTTAATGCAGATCTTTTCTGGGTATCATCTTCTTGTACTTGAGAATCATCATGTGGCGTTCCATCACAAAAAATACAGACGTTCGGTTTGTAATAGAAATCAGGGCGCACGTACATTTTCTCCACTTTGGGTTGTGCCTGATCGGGAAGTTTGATTCCATGCTTGTATAGGTATTTTAAGAACTTGTCTTCTGTGCTGCTGTTTGGATCTCTGTTCGCTTGCAGGAAATAATACTGTTCGTCATAACTAATGAACGATTTATTGGTTAATATTTCAACCTGTGATTCCCTGAGGTTTCGCAATGCATTGCGGACCAGATTACGATCAATCTGCTGATGGTAATATTGGTTGTAATAGCTGAGTAAATCGTCGTAAGTTGCGGGCAGTACTTCTCCTTCTACCTCTTCTCCGTTTTCATGGAAGCATATTTGGTATGCCTCTGTCATGATGGCTTTGTAAATGGAAGGATTATCGACGATTTGGGATAACACGCCAAGACTTCCTTCCGATGATTCGTATATAAAAATATTGGGTGCATCCTCATCTCCCAAAATAGTTGTTCCGATTTCATTTGATTCAACCTGGAAGTAGTTTTCTATGGCTCTCTTGATAGCGAACATCAGAGTGATCACACCATTTTTTCCACCATCCAGCCCAAGTGATTTGATGGGTTGAATGTACAGGGCATTGGCAGTATCTGAGGTGAACAGTTTCACATCTTTGATGTTATCGGCATCACCCGCCTCAATCCTACTCTCCTTTTGTGTTTTACTTTGCCAGTATCCGGTATTCATGTTGATACTGTACCCATATTCTTTTGAAGCCCGCCATTTTAAACTGAGCTTGAATATCCGGCAGGTTGGCAAATAGTGCAAATGAAGGAGTTTCTCATCTCCAATACTCACCAAGCCTTCGGTGGTGTTGTCAAAACCGGCATCTACAGCAAAATAGGTTTGAATGTCATAACCTTTCTTAGTTCTTTCTTCTTCCTGGCAGGTAATTCTTTGCAGCTCGCATGCTCTTGTCTCGGCCATTTCTATCAATGTAGTGTGCACATGTTTGTTGGCGTCCAAATGCAAAGGCTCATTGATGATCGGGTCAACTTCATAACCGTACTGTTTGTCGTAGAGGAAGTAACCAGTTTTAGGGCATATCTTTCCTTTCTCCAGTTTTAGTTCAGCCTCGGTTAAAATCATGCGGTCAATTCTGTATTTTGCGCCATCGTGGTAAATGACGTTTCGCGGACCAAATTCATTCAAAGCTAAAAAACGAGCCCTTGATACATATTCACCTCCACCATCTTCGCTTTCCATGAAGGAACGTACGGGAAGTCTGGTAAAGTTGTAACCGGGGAGAAATCCTTCTGCCGCAAAATAGCGATAGGGATAAAACTCTGATTGGTCTTTGTTATTCCGATTTCTATCAGTTGGCTCTTTTAACAGTAGGTCGCGTTGTCTTTCAGCCTGTCGTAAACTCTTGTATGCTTCCCTTTTCTTCTCATGATTGTCAGCATAAATTCTGTTTTCGATGATGGAAGTGGCTTCCACAATTTGGCTCTGTGCTGCTCTGTACAGCTTTCTCCAACGATCCAGAGATCGATCAAATGACACCGGAAATGCATCAATGTTTCTTAGTATCCATTCATCAGAATACCAGGATGGTTTTCTTTTTTTAAATTCGTTAATGAAATAAGTATCCTCGATAACTTTCTTGTATTTCATTAATATCAATGCCTTTTCGTCTTCATTAATTTGGAGTATGTCAATGATTTCCTGTTTAAATGGGAGCTTTGCTATGTTGCTTTTATCGACCAAATCACCGAGTGAATCATTAAGCACGCTTAAAGGTCTTCTAGTTAAAATGGTCGCATTCAGATGACTTAATAACAGTTCCTCATTAATCAAATCAATTCGTGGAGCGGTTACACTACCCGCAACCATTTGGGTTGAGTGTTTGAAATAATGTCTGTCGTGAGCACTGAAATTTGAACAATATACCAAAACCAATGCTGCCTGACCGCTTCTGCCTGCACGACCGCTTCTTTGTGCGTAGTTGGCTGGAGATGGGGGGACGTTTCGCATGTGCACAATTGAAAGATCTGAAATATCAATACCCAACTCCATGGTTGGTGAACAGAACAACACACCGATTTTCCCCTCTCTGAACTCATCTTCACGTTCTTTTCGCTTCGCATTGTTGATTTGTCCGGTATGCTCCCTTCCTTCAATGGGCTTTATGACGTGGAAATTAGTTTGATAGAACTTCTGAAAATACCTGTTTGGTTTTGTATAAAGCGGTCTGTAGGAGCGATTTCTGATCAAATCCTGAGTTATGTCCTCTCTATTTCCTTTATGCCATACAATGTTGTCAACTTTCAATTGATAAATACTGACCTCATCATTACTTGCATTCCTTATTGGTTTTTTTGCCAACCAGCCGGCTTCACTTAGAAAGTCAAGTAATTTATAAGTAAAGTCATTGTAGACTTGTTTATTTCGGATATCGATTCCGTACTGATCAGCTGTTTTTCGAAGGTATCTTCCGAACACACTTGTATAACCTGCACTTTCCGAGTACATCACACTGGCTGTGGTAGATAGTCTCTCCAATCTGATGTGATTCGGTACCTCAAGCTTCTCATTGGTGTCCAATGTCCAGGGAGATTTGAGCTTTTCTTTTATCTTATTGGTGTTGGTTGATATTACTCCCGGTTCCAACATCGAAAAATGTAGTGCATATGACTTTCTAAAGAAATCATAAACCTGATGCAGAAACTCCTGTCTCTCATGAGGTTTCATTGCATAAAGTAATTCATTGGGCTGCCAGAGAGAATCATCAACAACAGATTCTGCAAGATGCTTGTATTCGATAGAAAGCAAAGCACATTGTTCCAGGTTTGGCAATACAACTCTCCAACTTTTCCTCAAGTCATGGAGTAATCGATACATGACGAAATCCTTGAATGCATCTTCATTTTCTTTTTTTGGGCCAGGGAATGTGGCAGGTAGTTTTGCAAATTGTACCTGACTAATATTCAGGGATTCGAATACTTTGTCTGTAATGTTAGTGTAATCTAGGGTGTCATATTTTTCAAGTGCCCTTGATATAGCAGCCCTCAATTGTCCTACTTTTACAAAATCATTGAAGTGACCGGCTTGCAGTGATGCATCCTGTCTGTTGTCCGTGAAACTAAGCAGCTTTTGGGAGTTGGATGTTTCTCCGAAGTTTTGAAGTTGGGTGATTGTTTCAAATGACAAAACCGTAGTGGCAGTACTACGCCCTTCACCGCCAAGTTTCATCACTTTTGTCCACTCTGCTGTCCTTGCATCAAAGATTGTCCCCGATGTGGGATCAAACATCAGCGGGGTTGGCATGAACCAACCTTCGAAGTCAAGCTCCTGTGTAAAAGAGAAGTCTCCTTTTATGTTGAACCAAATCTTGCGTGGCAATCGTCCGATTCTTTCTTTTTTCAATTTTCTGGTTCCATCTCTACGCGGTGAGGAGAACCATGTTTCCGGCAGATCAGCTAAATCTCTCTCTTGATCCCAGATGAGTTCCTCGTCTTCTTTGTGTTCAATAAAAATGTAACCCTCTTCTATTGAGGATTCATCTTCTTCATCCACAATATCATAAAATTCTCTGGGTTGTATCGTAGAATCATTTAAGTTTAATTTCACACAAGTGAACTCATGCCCCGATGTTCTGCTGAATACCATAGGATACAAATTGATTTCCTTATCATCAGCATACAGACCGGCATCCAAATATAACTCCCTGGTATCCTGATTTCCTAGTGTGGAGTAAACTGACCCCGTTTGTGCTATGAATTGGTGAATGCGGTAAGGGAGATAATTTTTCTGTTTATCTGGATTCGTATTTAATTTGTTAGCCCATTTCAGCAAACGCTCTAAGTGCTTTATAGCAATCTCATAGTCAAAGCCCGTGCATATCGCAAGCTGTTCGGCTATTTTTGTAAGTTCAATGGGTTTCCTTCTAACCAATACACCCTCTTTTAATTCAAGTGCTATTTGTTCTTCAATCCAATTAGCAGTTGGATGTTTTTCAAATTCCTCCCCGTCGTAAGAATCAGTAATTTCTTTGAGAATGGCCTCTTTAAGTTCATCTGATGATGGAGAATGGCCCAGGCTAATGCTTCTTACCAAGTATTCATTCACCACCTGTTCAGGTTCAATATTTGAGCCAAATATTGTTGAAGCAACCTCGGCAACTTTTAGTTTCTGTTCAAAAAGTGAGGTTGCATCGCTTGAAACCATGGTCGCAGAGGTTCCAATGCAAGTGATAGCATTTGATGCACCTGACTTGATCCTTCGAATCAGTATGGAAACATCTGACCCCTGTCTTCCCCGGTAGGTATGCAGTTCATCAAATACCAAGTACTTGATATTCTCCAGAAAGTTCTGACGGATTTCTACATCCCTGCCACTTCTTGTCATCACCAGTTCCAACATCATGTAGTTGGTTAGAAGAATATGGGGAGGATTTGCTCTTATTTTTTCTTTTTCATCCTCACTCTCCTGACCGGTGTATTGACCGAATGTGATTGGAAAGCTTGTGTTGAATGTTTCTTCGTATCGAATTTTATATTTTTCAATCTCTTTGTATTGGGAGTTGATAAGAGCATTCATGGGATAAACCACAACCGCTTGAATCTTATTGGTCGAGTTAGCATCCTGGTTCAGTATATGATTGAAAATCGTTGCAATAAACGTCAATGATTTTCCGGATCCTGTTCCCGATGTAACAATAAATTCCTTTCCTTGTGCACCAAGAAGAATTGCTTCTTCTTGATGTTTATAAAGATTATATCCACTGAAAATTTTGTCCAGTTCAGCGTTCAGATAACCTTCCCCAACCAGGGCTGCAAGTGGTTTTCCTCTCTCAAAAGTTGGATTAAATTGAACAAGTGGTTCCGGCCACAATTTCTTGTTGCCAATTTCATAATCCACGAATTCCAGAATCCCAGGATCCTTTATATTCAGAAAGCTCTGTATGTAAGACTTATAATTGTTTATTAACTCCTTGTGAAAACTAAATATGTCCATACTTCATTATTATTGTTATCATTTACTTGTTCTTTATAGAACATATTAATTTTCACTAGTTTGATAAACAGCTGAATGGTGAAAAAATATCATAATTTATGGTAAAACTGATAGTAAATACGATAATATTCTGGCTGTTTAAAAAAATGGACTATTTGTACGGACATAAGAACAATGTAACTGTTTCTGAAACAGATGCATGTAAAATTAGTACTTATTCAAGAGAATTCAAATCTTTGTGAGCAAAAAATAAATATGGGAGCAACTATTTTTCTCTTCTCAAATAACATCCCAAATCCATCCAGCAATTGTCCTAATATCAATATTACTGCTAACATATGTCTTCGTTAAAGATGTTCTGATAAACCGGGGAATAGTTCTCTCACTCGGACAAGAAAAGTATTTATTACGTCAATACATGACGTAATGGACAAAAATCACTTCAAAAAAGATTGAAAAATGGAAAAACCAGAGACTTGACCAATACCAATTAGATATCAATCATTCTCTTTCAGCTCCAGCATAGATCGGTATTCGCTCCGCTCATGATTCTTAACCCCACCCAGCGAACTTTGTTCGCCTCCCAACCTGAAAACAGCGGTGTTCGCTTCGCTCATTCGTCGGCACAAATGATTTCCCTCCCGGGACCGACACCGCCTCCCTCAATAAAATGAACCCTTTCTACACAATTCCCTTCCCCGCACCTTTCACTGCCCCCTGGGCGTACGTTCATTTCCACCCGGCTACCTTTTCTGTTCGGGCGTCGCTCAAGAACACAAGCCGGCGATGGGCTGTACCCTGTGTTATCGTTTCGGGCTTTATTTTTTCATACATCTAAGTGCTTTTTCAGTTTGTTAATTAATTGCTTTTTTCGGTATTCAAAGAAATCATCAAATTTTGCTAAATCTCTTAGTCTTTTGTCTAGTGGCAGCAAATTGTCTTTAATAAATTCAGCCCTTTCTTTTGTTGTCTTTGCTTGAATATATTCGTTAAGTGTTTTTGATCTTTTGTTATTATTGTCTTTGTCTCCTAATAATTGGAGATTGGGTAACTGATTACATTTTTCGTTTTTCCAATATTCTATGGTTTTTTCATCGGTTATTCCAATGCTGTTTAGATTGCTTCTATTAAACTTACTTCTGGGATGTATATGGTCAACTTCATATTTTCTTATTTTGAAATCAACTGTTGGATAGATTAGTGATAAAATGAAATAAGCATGTGGACTTCCATAACTTGTATCTTCAATTTTTTCGTTTAACTCTTGAATTGTCAATTTTAATGATTTACCACCAGGTAATTTTGTTTCTGATAACTCTTTAAAATTTAGGTTTTTATCTTTTGATAATTGCTTTTTTATTTCTGCTCTTATTTTTTCTAAAATTTGGTCGCTCTGTCCTCCATATATACCATTTACTTGAGAAACTACATAATATAATTGAAGTGCTTTTTTAGCTTTTATCGTTTCAAATTTGCCACCTTTCATTATGTAATACGCGATAGGAATTAAAGCATTGTCAGAGAGATTCGGTAAATCCTTGTATCCAATTTCGGGTAGCAAATCTGTTAATTTCAAAAGACTTTTTTTAATGTCACTCCAGTTCTTTTTAATTAAGACAATATTTTTTTTCTTAAATGATTCAAGTTTATATTTAACTGGCAAGTCCGACAAAACTAAACAAGCTCTCATTACAAAATCTTGACTTATATTAATATTACTGTCACGCAATGATTCAACTAAATCTTTAATCTCGTCTCTGCCTTCATTCCATTGAGCTATTAATATTGAAAATAATAAGTCGGATTTTTTGAGAGTCATACCACCACTATTTACACGTGTAAATATGTCAACTACTTCATCTATATTTTGGCTATTGACGTCAAAGAAGTAAATTCTATTATCATTTACCATTTCATACAAGGCTTGCAAACTATTTATAATTCGCTCTTTTCGTGCTTTAAATTTTGAAATTAGCGTCTTTTTGTTAGTTACATTCACCTTTTGTTCAATTTCCTTAATGTAGTATTCTGCTTTATCTATTGATTTCCATGTCAGTATGTTTCCTACTTCAAACCACAGATTTCTATCATTTAAAAAAGAAGCATCTTCAATGCCCAAAAATTCAAATAATTGGTCATTATCTTCTCCTCCTTCTTTTGCTAGTAAATTGAAGTATAATTTCGATGGAATAAAATTTGATTCAATATTTTGAAGCCCTTTTCCACTTTTTTTGTATTTGTAAATTCCTGCAAGTCCTATGAAAAAGCTGCTTAGTCTTTGTTGTCCGTCAACTACAGCATACACATCTTGTTGCAACAGGTTCTGAGGAACATGTTCATTCTTTACTGGTTTATTTTTGTTTTCTGTAAATTCTTTGATAAATTTATATAGAGGATAATGCCTTGAAGTTTCAGGTTTTAATCTCCAAAATATACAGTTACCTATTGGATAGTTTCTGTAAAGTGAGTCAAAAAGATTTATTATTCTGTAGTAGTCCCAAACAAAATTTCTTTGAATCGGAGGTAAGAATATTCTTCCTTCTTCTATGTCAATTACAGCTTTTTTAATGCTAATAGCTTCAAATTTCATTTATGTTCTTATTAGTTGATGTATTGTCTTTTAGCCTAACTGCTAACGGTTACGTATATGAAACGTTTGGCATTTCGAAGCACTTTCTTGTCAAGTTACAAGTACTTTTGATACGGGCTGAAACGTTCGATAACGCACTGACTGCCAAATGTTTTATATACGATGTTATGCGTTTGCCATTTTTATTTTCTATCATATTGTTCGTCAAATTTGTTCATTATTTCAATGTATTCGTTCGGAAGTTTGTCAACTACAAAGTTCATTATTTCTGTTGGAATGTGTTTGTAAAATGCCGAAGCAATTCCACCTGTTATGCAAGCAATAGTGTCGCTGTCACCACCAATTGAAATTGCAAGTCTAATAGCATTTTCAAAGTCTGAGCTTTCAAGGAACGCTACAATTGCTTGTGGAACTGAACCCTGACAAGTTACGTTAAATTTATAAGTAGGTCGTATTTCGTCAAGTGTAAAGTCAAGATTATAGTCAAAAGTCTGTGTTATATAGTCTTTAATTTCTTGTTTTGATTTCCCTTGCCTTGAAAGAAATATTGAAGTCGCTGTTGCTTGTGCTCCTTTAATTCCTTCGGGGTGGTTATGTGTTACTTCTGCTGACTGTTTTGCCACCTCCATTATTGTTTCAATGTCATTATATGCAAAACCAACAGCACTTGCTCTCATTGCCGAACCATTACCAAAACTTCCGTAAGGTTTTAAATCGTCTTCTTGTAACCAATTTCTGAAACTACCACCATAACCACGTCCACGATATTTTCTGCCATATTCCCAAATTGTCTTGGCAAAATCTTTCTTGTTCAATATGCAGTCAGCAACCGCAATTGTTAAAACTGTATCGTCAGTAAAATCACACTTTGGGTTGAATAAATCAAAGTCTGTCTTTTTAATATTGTTCCATTCAAACACGGAACCAATTACGTCACCGATAACTGCACCAATTATTGTGTTTGAATTTGATGTCATAGGTTTTTTGAAGCATTTGAGGTCAAAAATTGATTTTATGTAGTTTGGCGTTTTAGTCATCACTGCCCAATGTAAAAGACTTCCTAAATCATAATCTGTCAGGTCTTTTGTTTTAAGTTTTAAGCAACCACCATAATCACCTAAGAAATAATAATGTTGGTGGTGCGAAACAATTCTGCTGCCTAAACACGAATAATGATTGCCAATTCTTGGTGTTTCAGGGAAGAATGCAGGGTGTGAAGTTTTGTCGTCTTTTGCTGTGCTTTTAGGTTCACTGTCAGGATTAAAATTTCTGAAAACAGCACATTCTTTTTCTAAGTTTACCCAAACTGTATTATCAACTTTCTCAATAGACAATTTGTCCCAAAAGTGCATTGGGTTGTAATAAAAAATCAAATCTTTTCCGTCATTTAAAGCAAAAAAGTAATGGGACACATAAATAGTATTTGTGCCTTTTGTCCTACGCAAGTCATCTATGAGTAGTCCATTTACTTTTGTGTCATATCCTGAATATTCTTTCATTCGGTCGTCTTTTTATGGTAACGCATAACGTAAAAGTGTTTTATTCATTGTTCCCATACAAATATAACAAGAGCAAAACT
>JAEAME010001122.1_pt1 | contig 20466 bp, 18 predicted proteins | sample 8958731 | NCBI WGS metagenome assembly JAEAME01 (sample SAMN16933194, study PRJNA681113) | bioreactor sludge metagenome | isolation source: anerobic bioreactor sludge (Control) | place: India:Bengaluru | collected 2018-10-24 | reverse complement strand
CCGTTTTTGTGGTTTCCAATTTTATTGACAACTGGGTCCTTCAACCATTGATCTTTTCAAGCAGTGTGAAGGCGCATCCCCTTGAAATATTCTATGTGATCATCATCGGAGGCAGCCTCTGGGGGGTGCCGGGAATGATCATCGCCGTTCCGATTTACACGGTGCTGCGGATTATCGCCAGGGAATTCCTGAGCGAATTCGAACTGGTAAGGAAACTGACCGGCAACCTCGACAAACTGGAGGAAGAAAAGCCGGGAGATCCCTGAAAAACAAACGATGGTTTTATTATTTTTGTAACCCTTGCGGGTCCTCCGGTTGCCTGCCCTGCACCGGATCGCTTGCCGCCGGCAGGCGGCAGAAACCGGCTCCCCCAGGGCGACGGAAAAAATATCAAATCAGAAAATGAAAAAGTATATTGGTTGGTTGCTCTTCATCCTCTTTCTTCTGCTGGCTTCCTTTGTTTACTGGAAGTACTTTTTCACCTACAGTGAAGGTTACCGGGCGGGATTGCTACAAAAGTTCTCGAAGAAGGGAACCCTGTTCAAAACCTATGAGGGGGAAATGATCCTCAGCAGTGTCCAGTCGCGGACCGACATAGCCATCGCATCGGAAAAATTCTTTTTTTCGGTGACAGATGAAACCGTCGCCGGCAAGCTCAACGACCTGCAGGGGGAGTACATCGTGGTCCATTACCATGAAAAAAACGGGGTATTGCCCTGGGTTGGCGATACCCGTTATCTGGTGGACAGTGTCAGGGTAAACGATAAGAATCCGTTCCGGCTGAACACGGTACTGGAATAAGGCGGACTGAAGGAGAGACCGGACAGTCACACGGCGGCCGGACGGGCCGGTTTTCAGCGAAGCATCCGCATTTCGCTTGATTCATCAAGCGTTGCATACGACTCATCCCAGGTGTCGGTCACCCTGACGGCCCGGTAAGGCGATCCGAGAAGCAGCTGGATGGTGGAGGCAATTTGCTTCCTGAGGGGATCAAGCACCCATTCCAGTTCTTCCGGCCCGTTCTTCACCTCCTGATGGGTTTTAATCCGGAGGTCCTCCTTAATCTGCCCCACCAGTCCTTCCAGTTCGGCCGAAACCCTCCATTGCCCGGAACCGATCCATGGTTTTTTGTATTCCATCACCTCGGCGATCTTCCATTCATAGTCAAAATCGTTGAACGACAAAAACCTGGGATTCACATTGGCCACCAAAACCTCGTTCTTCTCCCGGTTGTATTTCAGGCGCAGCTCTTTCAGGTCAATGCCGTACCGGGCAATGATTTTAACCTGCAATGCTCCGATAAAATGGAGCGATTTATTACCCTGCTCGAATTTGTCGTTCCAGGTCCGGGTGAAGTTCGTATTTACCTGAAGCAGTCCAAGATCCAGAATATCTTTAACTTCTGCGATGTTAAGCCTCCGGGTGCGCAATTCGTTGTTTTCTTCCTGCAGCGCAGAAATGAGGCTGGTGTTTGTTTTGAGCTGTTCCTGGAGTTCCCCGATTTTTTCCTCTTTGGTTCTTATAACCAGTTCCCAGAGGGTGCCGGCAATTCCGGCAATCCCGATGAATATGAGTCCGTACACGATTGCTTCGTTCGAAATGAGAACAATCCCGATCAGGACAATGGCAAACAGGATCAGATACATCCTGGAATTTTTCAGCAGCTTCATCCGGCAATGTTATTTGGGCATCCTGAAATAATCGTTAAAGATACCCTTTTTTTCCGCCGCATCAAGTACAAGGTCGGCAATGACGCCGTTCGCGAAAACAGCCCTGTTGAAGGTGAGGTCGAATAGTTCTTCTTCTTGCGACGGCTTTGCCATTACGGCATGCCGGTAGGCAATGCGTTCTTTTTCAACCTTTTTAATAAAGCGGATCGATTCTTCCCTGTTCCAGTTGTTTTTTTCCATGATGGTAACAATCCGCTCGGCCAGCGGGGCTACCAAACGGATGTGGAGGGAGTTGCTGATGTCGGCGGCAACGATGTTGCTGCCCCTTCCCACGATGATGCAAAAACCCTCTTCAGCAAAGTTTCGGATTACTTCCACCACCGTCTTTTTAATTTTCTTGTCGGTTTTGTATCTTTTTTCGCTGAAAGCATTGAGGATTTCATCAAAAGCCGACCGTTCCGACTGCTTGAAGATCTTTTCCACCTTATCGGGGTGCACGTCCAGTTCCTGTGCGCTCTGGGAGAAGATCTCCTTGCTCAGTACCCTCCATTCGCGTCTGCTGATCTGGTTCAGTTTGGCAGCGAGGGTATAGGCCAGTTCCAGGCCCGAGCAGCCAACTTCGCGTGAAATGGTGATAACCGGACCCGGCGGTTTTACCTGTTTGCCGGGCGAACGGATGTTCCCCATCCGCATGTTAAGGTAATTTTGAAGCAGATTGCCCATACCCTTTCCGTTTACGGTTCTTTACAATGATACGATTTTTTTTCGGACCCTTCAATGGTTTTTTGCATTCCTCGTGCGGAAACCCCTTCCGGGAAGCAGAAAACCGGCGGGTTTGGAAGATGTGCGAAAAAAAACTACTTTTCGGGAATCATAAAAACCAGATCAGAATGTTCGATAAAACCATCTACAGGGAGCGCAGACGAAGACTCTGTGAAACAATCGGGGAAGGTATAGTTTTGTTTCCCGGGAACACCGACATGCCCATGAATTACAAAGACAATCCATACCTGTTCAGGCAGGACAGCAGTTTTTTGTATTTTTTCGGGCTTGATTTTCCGGGGCTTGCCGGTGTGATGGATACCGCCGGAGGCACCTCGTTGTTGTTCGGGGATGATGTTGACATCGAAGACATCATCTGGATGGGGCCACAGGAACCCCTGGTGGATAAGGCAGCCCGTTCGGGTGTTGAGAAAACGTTGCCTTTCGGCGCCTTGTACGATTATGTCGCGTCGGCCGTTCAGAAAGGCAGGAAGATTCATTTTCTGCCCCCTTACAGAGCTGAAAACAAGCTGCTTCTTCAGAAGGTGACGGGGATAGCAGCTGAGCGGCTGAAAGACCATTCCTCCCTGGAACTGATACTTGCCATCTCGGAATTGCGTTCGGTCAAGCAGCCGGAGGAGATCCGGGAAATTGAAAATGCCTGCTCCACGGGCTACGAGATGCATGTAACCGCCATGAGGATGGCTGTTCCCGGGGTGCGGGAACAGGAGATTGCCGGGAGGATCGAGGGGATTGCGCTGTCGGCGGGGGGAAGGGTTTCTTTTCCTGTTATTCTTTCGCAGCATGGGGAAACCCTTCACAACCACAACCACGGTCTGACGCTGGAAAGGGGCAGGCTTTTGCTGGTGGATGCCGGGGCTGAATCGGCCCTGCACTATGCAAGCGATTTTACGCGCACCATACCGGTTGGGGGGCGCTTCAGCCCGATGCAGCGTGATATTTATGATGTTGTGTTGGCTGCCAACAACCGGGCAACAAAGCTGGTAAAACCGGGCGTGACTTATCTGTCGGTCCATCTGGCCGTTTCGGAGGTTATCGCCGGCGGGTTAAAACAGATGGGACTGATGAAGGGCGATGTGCAGGAGGCGGTGGCGGCGGGCGCCCACACTCTTTTCTTTCCTCATGGACTGGGTCATATGATGGGGCTGGACGTTCACGACATGGAAGACCTGGGGCAGATTCACATCGGTTATGACAGCGAAACGCGCCCGGTCGACCAGTTCGGCACCGGTTATTTGCGCATGGGCAGAAAACTGCGCGAAGGTTTTGTGATTACCAACGAGCCGGGCGTTTACTTTATCCCCGCCCTTATTGAGCAATGGAAAAACGACAAAAAGCACGAATCGTTTATCAACTATGACCGTTTGGAAGTCTTCGCCGGCTTCGGGGGTATCCGGCTGGAGGACGATCTGTTGGTTACGGCAGAGGGCTCCAGAATCCTGGGCCCCCGGGTACCTATCCTCCCGGAGGAGGTGGAAAGCCTTGCAGGAACAGGAATCTGATCCACCCCGGGAGGATAAGGATCAGTTCCTTCCGGATGCTTCCCCCGCCTCCTTTTCCCGTTCCATGGCTTTCAGGATGATCCGGGTGTAGAAATAGTCCAGTTCCACCATGATCTCATCCCTGATTTCGCGGCAGGCCTCCCTGATTTCCCCGGAATCAAGGGCAGATTTGAAAGGATTCAGAAAGCCGAGATGCATCTTTCGTTTGGCCTTCACAGGCGGAAGGTTCAATTGCTCGGGAGTGCCATCACCCACCGTAATCAGAAAGTCGAATTCCATTTGGGCATAGCGGCTGAAACGCTCGGGCTTCTTCTGTTCGATGCAGATGCCCACCTCCTTCATGATCTCGATGGCAATCGGTTCAATCTCACTGACAGGATCCATCCCGGCCGAATAAATTTCAAGCGTAGGATCCATTTTTCTGAGAATAGCCTCTGCGATCTGGCTGCGGCATGAATTGCTCTGGCTTAGAAACAGGATTTTCACAGGTAGTAATATTGGCGTGCATGTTTTCCGCCCAAAAAGTAATCATTTTGAAAATACAAAAATAGATGGAGGCCGGTTTTGTAAAGGAATATATCGGAAAAGTTTGAGTATTTTTGTGAAATGTCTATTTTCGCCGTCTGTCCGGTGAAAACCGGCTTTGCCAGAAATAAAAACTGAACTACATGGTACCTGAAGATCTGAAAAACTCTCCGGAGTTAGAACCTGCCGCCAACAAAAAGCCAAGAGGCCGTAAAAAAGCGCAGGCGACTACTGTGGACGACCCCGGGAACGAATCTGAAAAAGGCCTGCATTCCGGAGGGAATGAAGGAGAAACAGCTGTTGCAAAGGATGACACCGAATTAAAGCCAGCCGGGGAACCGGCAGAATCTGTTCGGGAGAAGGAGGAAGCACTTATCGCATTCCAACCGGAAGAACCTGTCGCGGAAGCGGAAGTCCTTGAGTACGGGCTGCTTCCTGAGACGGAGACCGGGCAGAAAGAAGTGATTCCTCATTTGGAGATCCCGAAGGAAGCGATGGCTGCGGAAACGGAGATTCCGCAGGGGGAGGTAATCCCCGAAACAGAGGTTCCTCAGCCGGAGATGACCGTTAGCCAGAATATTCCTGAGATGGAAATGATTCCGGAAGCGGAAAACCCGGTGGAGGAGGCAGAGAGCGCTGCTGGGGAAATCCCGGTGCCTCCGGAGGCATTGTTTCAATCCGGAGAGGCATCAGCAGAGCCGTTGCGATTGCAGGATGAGGCCGTGGAGGCTGAAGAAAAGGAACCCGGTGATGCAGAAAACAGCATAGCGGCAGAGGAGGTTAATGATACAGCAGCGACCCTGCAGGAACCGGTTGACATGGTAGAGGCGGTTGCGGAAGAGCATGTTGTTGCGGTGGCAGAAACAGATCTGCAGGGGGGGGACTCCGGAGTTAAGGGAACAGTCCCGGGACTCTCTGTGCCGGAAGAACAGCCTGTCGCGGAAGAGGCGAAAGTGGAAACGACGGTGGAAATGCCTGCCGGAAAAAGGGAACAGACAGAAGGAGAATCCACGGAAATCCACCTGGAAGAAGAGGTGCCGGCAGCTGCAGCGGAACCGCAGGCCCTGCCGGATGCCGTTGAACCCGCAGCTGGCTTGCAGGAGCCCGCCTCAATGATAGAGGAAAAGAACGGGGAGGAGGTAAAGGATCAGACAGTGGCTTCAAAGGAGGAAGGGGAGCCTTCGGGGGATGGAAGTGCTGAAGAACCGGGAGAGGAAGACCATGGGGTTTCGCATGTGACAGAGGAGCTGATGAAACTTTCGCAGGAGGAGCTGGTTCAGATCATGCGGAAAGCCGTTGAGGCCAACGGGGAGTCGGAATACAACATCGACGCCGTGGTTGCCGTCTTCTTTCAGAAATCAAAAGAGAAAAACCAGGAACTCAAGCGCAATTTCCTGGCATCAGGCGGAAAACCGGAGGAGTTCGTACAGGAGGAGGATCCTGATCACCAGGAAGTGCGGGATTTGCTGAAACGTTTCCGGCAGCTCAGGTTCGAACAGTCAAAACGGCTGGATGCGGAAAAAGAGGCCAACCTCCGGAAAAAATACGAAATCATCGAAGAGATCAAAAATCTCCTGAACAAAGAGGAGTCGATCAACCGGACTTTCCAGGAATTCAGGGACCTGCAGCGCAAATGGTACGATATCGGACCGGTACCGCAGGCTAAGATGAAAGATCTTTGGGATACTTACCATTTCCATGTTGAGAATTTCTATGATTACATAAAGATCAACAAGGAACTGAGGGATCTGGATCTGAAAAAGAACCTGGAAGCCAAGATTCTGATCTGTGAAAAAGCAGAGGAGTTGCTGATGGAGCCTTCTGTTCTGCGCGCTTTCAACGCGCTCCAGAAGTTCCATGATGAGTGGAGGGAAGTCGGACCGGTCCCCACGGATAAGAAGGATGAGATCTGGGAAAGGTTCAAGGCAGCCACTTCCCAGATAAACCAGAAGCATCAGGATTATTTTGAAAAGCGGAAGGCTGAGCAGAAGAAGAATCTCGATGCAAAGGTTGCCTTGTGCGAAAAGGCGGAGGAGATTGCTTCGGCCGTTTTAGAATCGCACCGGGACTGGGATGAAAAATCGAAGGAGCTGGTGGAGCTCCAGAAGGTATGGAAAACCATCGGATTTGCTCCCAAGCGGGATAACAATAAGATATACAACAGGTTCAGGGAGGCTTGCGATAAATTTTTCACCAACAAGCGGGAGTATTATTCGCGGAACAAGGATGTGCAGCAGACCAACCTGCAGATGAAGGTGGACCTTTGCATGGAGGCGGAAACCCTCAAGGAAAGCACCGACTGGAAGAAGGCCACCCAGCAGTTTATCGACATTCAGAGGCGCTGGAAAGAAATCGGGCCGGTGCCCCGCAAAAGTTCCGATGCGATCTGGAAACGGTTCCGTGCGGCTTGTGATTTCTTTTTTGAGCGCAAGTCGGCTCATTTCAGCGACATCGACGGGGAACAGTATGAAAATCTGAAGCTCAAGGAACAGATTATTCAGGAGGTCGATAATTTCAGTCCCGACGAGGATCCTTCGGAATCTTTGAGGATGCTGCGGGATTTTCAGCGTCGATGGACCGAAATCGGGCATGTGCCTATTAAGAACAAGGATGTCATCCAGAAAAGGTTCCGCGATGCCATCAACAAGCATTTCGATGCCCTCAAGATCGACAGTTCCAACCGGACATCGTTCGATTTCAGGAACAAGATCGAATCGCTGGCCGACAACGCCCGCGGGTTGATGAAAGTAAGGTCGGAACGTGAAAAGTACATGATCAAACTGAAGCAGCTTGAGACCGATTATTCCCTGCTGGAGAACAACATAGGTTTCTTTGCCAACTCCAAGAACGCACAGGCGCTGATCGCCGATGTGAACCAGAAGATTCAGGAAACCAAGGAGAAGATCCAGCAGTTGAAAGAGAAGATCAGAATCATCGACGAGCTTGACAAATCGGAATATTGATGATGGGTTGCGGCCCGTTGTCCGGTGAAACGACCGTAGGAGGCAGCCGGGCAGATCCCCCTACCGGTATCTGTCCGGCTGCCTTACAACCTTTGTTCCGCAGGAATGCCATGGTGGCCGGGATTCGTCAAGGTCCCATATGGGGTTCATATTTTTCCGGTGCAATTCCTGAAAAAGTATATTTTTGTGGTTTCCGAACCATAAAAGAAACCGATTGTGCTTGATACCAGGTATGTATTTGTAACCGGCGGCGTTACTTCTTCCCTCGGGAAGGGGATACTGGCCTCTTCGCTGGCCAAGTTACTGCAGGCCCGGGGCTACTCAGTGACCATCCAGAAACTGGACCCCTATATCAACGTGGATCCCGGTACATTGAATCCCTATGAGCACGGGGAGTGCTTCGTCACGGAAGACGGTGCCGAGACCGACCTTGATCTGGGCCATTATGAGCGGTTTCTGAACATACCCACCTCGCAGGCCAACAACATCACCACCGGCCGCATTTACCAGACCGTCATCAGCAAAGAGCGAAGAGGGGATTACCTGGGAAAGACCGTACAGATCATTCCGCACATCACCGATGAGATCAAGCGGAGGATCAAACTGCTGGGCTCCAAAGGGAAATATGACATAGTGATAACCGAGATCGGGGGCACGGTGGGTGACATTGAATCGCTGCCCTACATTGAATCGGTGAGGCAGCTGAAATGGGAGCTCGGCAACAAGGCCCTGGTCATTCACCTGACGCTGGTCCCCTATTTGTCGGCCACGGGTGAACTGAAGACCAAACCGACCCAGCATTCGGTTAAACAGCTGTTGGAGAACGGAGTGCAGCCCGACGTTCTGGTGTTGCGCACCGAGCATGCGATTGATGAGAACCTGAGGGCCAAGGTGGCCCTGTTTACCAACGTGGCCATTGAAGCGGTGGTTCAGTCGCTCGATGTCCCGTCGATATATGAGGTTCCCATCCGGATGCTGGAAGAGAAACTGGACGTGACGGTGCTGAAGAAGCTGGATCTTCCGGTGCGGGAAGGCATCGACCTGGATGCCTGGAATGATTTCCTGGGCAGGCTGAATAATCCGGAACGGTCGGTAGACATCGCCCTGGTGGGGAAATATGTTGAACTGCACGATGCCTATAAATCGATTGCCGAAGCGCTGGTGCATGCCGGGGCTGCCAACCGGGCAAAGGTAAACCTCAGGTGGGTGCATTCTGAGTCTCTGAACAACCAGACCATCCAAGAAATGTTGGGAGAGGCCCAGGGAATCCTGGTGGCCCCCGGCTTTGGCCACAGGGGAATAAAAGGGAAAATCCTGGCGGTGAATTTCGCCAGGACCCGTAACATCCCCTTTTTCGGCGTTTGCCTGGGCATGCAGATGGCCGTCATTGAATTCGCCCGCAATGTTTTAGGAATGGAGGGGGCCGATTCGACCGAGATAAACCTGAAAACTCCTCATCCGGTCATCGACCTGATGGAACAGCAGAAGGAGGTGATCGATTTTGGCGGTACCATGCGGCTGGGTTGCTATGACTGCCGTCTTACCACCCGGAAATCGAATGTTTTCGACGCTTATAACAAGTTTACCATCCGTGAGCGGCACCGCCACCGGTTTGAATTCAACAATGCCTACCTGCATGCGTTCGAAAAGGCCGGTATGAAGGCCACCGGCATCAACCCCGAAACCGACCTGGTGGAGATTATGGAAATCCCCGGACATAAATGGTTTGTCGGGGTTCAGTTCCATCCTGAATACCGGAGCACCGTGCTGAATCCCCATCCCCTGTTCGTCGAATTCGTCAAAAATGCCTTAACCTGACCCTATGGATAAAAATACTATCATCGGCATTGTACTCATTTTTGCCGTTTTGATTATCGCTTCGCTGATCAACCGGCCTTCGAAGCAGCAGATTGAGGCGCTCAGGAGGCAGCAGGATTCGTTGCGGCGGGTGGAGCTGGCTGAGAAACAGAAGCTTGCCGAGGAGTTAACCCCGGAGGTTGCCCCCGGGGAAGTCCTTCAGGATACCCTGTCGGAAGAGGAAAAGATCAGATATGCCGAGAGTCAGCTGGGAGCTTTCGGTCCCTTTTCCATCGGGGAAGAGCGGTTCATCCGGCTCGAAAACAACCTGGTCAGGCTGACCCTGTCAACCAAAGGGGGCAGGATTTATTCCGTGGAGCTGAAGGATTATAAAAGATACGACGGCAGCCCGCTGGTGCTTTTCGACGGGCCTGCCAACCAATTCGGACTGAACTTTTTTTCGCAGAACCGGATGATCCGTACCGAGGATCTATACTTCGTGCCCTCGGTGACAGCGCCCCGGCAGGTGACAGGTCCGGAGGTGAAAACCAGGGACAAAGGGAATGAGGATTTCAACCGGGAAAATCCGGGCGACAGCAGCAGCGTTGCTTTCCGGCTCGAGGTGGCTCCCGGCAGTTTCGTGGAGATGGCCTATACCCTGAAGTACAATTCTTATATGGTCGGGTTTGATATCCGCACCGAAGGAATGAACCGCTTCATCGCCAACAACCAGCCTTACCTGAACCTGGTGTGGGCATACGATGTGCCCCGGCAGGAAAAGAAATCACAATACGGTGAAGACCGATATACCAATATCTATTACAAGTTTTACGAAGATGAGGTTGAGAAGCTGAATGCCAGCAAGTCGGACGAGGAGGGACTGAGCACCCGGACCCAATGGATCGGTATGAAACAGCTCTTTTTCACCACCACGCTGATTGCCGGACCCTATTTTCCCGTGGGCCAGGTATCCTGCACGCGGAAGGCCGAAGATGAAACTCACCTGGCACGTTTCTCGTCCGAAGTCTCTCTGCCTTACGAAGGGAAGGGATCCGACCGTTATGACATGGCGGTTTATTTCGGTCCCATCCATTTTCAAACCCTACGGCAGTACCGGATGAACCTGGAAAGCCAGGTCAACCTCGGATACTCCATCGTTCGTCCGGTGAACAGGTTGCTGATCATCCCGGTATTCAATTTTCTGCGGAAATACATAGCGAACATGGGAATCGTCATCCTGTTGCTGACCATCTTCATCAAGGTCATCCTGTTCCCGTTCACGTACAAATCATACATTTCGCAGGCGAAGATGCGGGTGCTGAAACCTGAAATGGATGAGATCAACGCGAAGTTTCCGGCCGACAAGGCGATGGAGAAACAACAGGCGATCATGGCCCTGTACAAAAAAGCGGGGGTAAGCCCCATGGGGGGCTGTCTGCCCATGTTGCTGCAGATGCCCATCCTGATTGCCATGTTCTTTTTCTTTCCGACTTCGATCGAATTGCGGCAGCAGGGATTTCTCTGGGCGCACGACCTTTCGACCTACGATTCAATTCTGGACCTTCCCTTCAACATTCCCTTTTACGGCGACCATGTAAGTCTCTTCTGCCTGTTGATGACCATCACCACGATAATCTCCACACATCTGAACTCTCAGGCTACTGCGGGGAATACGATGCCGGGGATGAAAACCATGATGTATCTGATGCCTGTGATGTTTCTCTTCATACTGAACAGCTATTCCTCAGGGCTGAGTTATTATTATTTTCTGGCCAATGTGATCACCATCGGCCAGACCTATCTGGTGAGGGGCATGGTCGATGAGGACAAGATCCGAATGCAGATCCAGCTGAATAAAAAGAAACCGGCAGCCAAGAGCAAGTTTCAGCAACGGCTTGAACAGATGGCAAAGGAAAGGGGAATAAACCCTCCGCCCCAGAAAAAGCGTTAATAGAGCGGAGAAAAGGATTAAACCTTTTGCTCCCTGGCCAGTCAAAACCGTGAAATTTAAATTCATGGTACAATGAAAAGACTAGGTTTGATTTGTTTTCTTTTTGTTTTCGCAATCAGTGCCGGGTGCGGACAGCCCGGGAACAAAGGAGGCCAGGGAACTTCGCAGGTTCCGGAGGGTGCCCCTCAGATGCAGGAACCGCGTACAGGCCCCGGTGGTCCGGGTGGTCCCGGCGGTCGCGGACAGTTCTCCCCTGAAGATATGGCCAGCCGACAGACCGACCAGATCGGCGAGTATGTTACCTTTACCGAAGGACAGAGGGATAAAATCTACCAGCTGAACCTGAAATACGCCCGGAAGATGCAGGAGTTGCGCAGTGGGGTTTCGTTCAGGGATATGTCTGATGAACAAAGGGCTGAAATGCGGAAAAATATGGATCAGCAGCAGGCCGATAAAGAGGCGGAGATGAAATCGATCCTTTCAGCTGACCAGATGACGCAATACCAGAAGTACCAGACCGAGATGCGCGAACGCTGGCAGCAGCGCCGTCCGCAGTAACCAGTCAGGACCTGCGGCTTTTCACAGCCGGCAGAAAAAAGGCCACCCGCACGCAGACGGGTGGCCTTTTTATATCGTAGCCGCAGAAGTATCTTTGCATCATGTGAATGCGACTTCCGGCTGCCATTCCTTCAAAGCCTGGAACTGCGCCATAGCGGAGACCTTACCTTTCGGGCTGCTTCTGATACCGTTCCGGATGCAACAAGCGACAGGCCGGGGAGGGCGAAAAGACAGGAAAACTCCGGTGAAGCATATTCGGCCGGGCCGGCGGAATCTCCGGGGGTCTTCAACAGAAAAGGGATTTAGTTTTCCGCAGCGATCATCGTGTTAAGCCGGGAAATGTACTTGTCGATGGTGCGGCCTTCGGTCGAATTCGGGAATTCCTTCTTAATGCGCTGGTAATGTTCCACGGCTTCCTCCGGTTTGTCCATGATCTCTAGAAGTGCGCCTGCCTTCATCAGGTAAATGGGGGTTGTCAGTTCGTTGGCCGAGAGAGCGATGGCGTTTTGGTAGCATTTGAGCGCTTTTGCCTGATCGCCCAGCTCGAGGTGGGCATCCCCCAGGGCGCCCTGCGATACGGGGCCCAGTACCGCGTCTTTTGCCTTGAAACGCTTAAGGTGATCGAGCGCCTCATCAAACTGACCGAGCCTCAGGTGGGAAATACCGGCATAGTAGTGCGAGAGACGGGCCTGCCTGGTTATGCCGTATTCGTCGATGATGTCAAGAAACCCCAGGTAGTTGCCGTCGCCGTTCAGGGCAAGGTTGAAAGAGTCTTTTTCGAAGTACTGCTCAGCCATGAACATCTGCGACTGTGCTTCCTTTTCGCGCGGCTGGATATAAAAGCGGGTAATGGCCAGGTATCCCACCACCACCAGAACAATCGCCCCGATGGCATAGAAAATCTTATTCTGATGGTCTTCAATGAACTGTTCAGTTTTTGTAAGAGCACTTTCTATTTCCTGTAAATTGTCGTGCTGCGCTTTTTTCTTGCTTGCCATGTCGATTTTTCAAAATTGTGCCGCAAAATTAACGTAATTTTCAAATTTTGGCGGAAGGGGCGGCCAGAAATTTGAATAATATTCAACAACACGGGGTTTATATCCTGGCGGCTTCCCCGTTTTTTGGCTAATTTTGCATTTCCAAAGAGAACCCTATGTTCCTGCGTTCGCTGTCGGTGATCAATTTCCGGAATATCCGCGAGGCTGCGGCTGATTTTTCGCCCCGGCTGAATACCTTCATCGGCGACAATGGCGCAGGAAAATCCAATCTGCTGGATGCCCTGTATTCCCTCTCTTTTTCCAAAAGCTTCCAGAATACCCCCGACACCCTGAATGTCGCCTATGAGGAGCCCTTTTTCATGCTCCAGGGCAGGTATGTGCGCAAAGGAGAGGAGGAAACGGTGGTCTACGGCTTTCAGCAGGGACAGAAGAAACAATTGAAAAGAAACGGGAAACCCTACAGGAAGATGTCGGATCACATCGGGTTGCTGCCCCTGGTGATGGTGTCCCCCTATGATGCCTCCATCATTCTCAGCGGCAGCGAGGAACGCAGGAAATTCCTGGATGGGGTTATCTCGCAATACAATCCCTCATACCTCTCCGACCTGATCCGCTACAACCGGATCCTTCAGCAACGGAACAACCTTCTGAAACAGCCGGGCGCTATCGGCCAGTTTTCCGGGGTCATCGATTACTACGACCAGGAGCTTGACGATACCGGCATGCGGATCCATGCCGAAAGAAACGGTTTTGTCAGCAACCTGGTGCCGGTGTTCCGGCACTACTATGAAACCATCTCCGGCGGCAGTGAAACGGTCAGTCTCCGCTACGAATCCGAAATGCATGATTGTGCATTGTCTTCGTTGCTGGCCAGAAACCGGGGCAACGATCTTGCCGCCCAATACACCACCGCGGGCATTCACCGCGATGACCTGGCAATGACCCTGGAACGGTTTCCTCTGAAGAAAACCGGTTCCCAGGGGCAGCAGAAGACCTTTGTCGTGGCCCTGAAAATGGCCCAGTTCGAATATATCAGGGAAGCGGCCGGAATAAAGCCCATCCTTCTTCTGGATGACATTTTTGACAAACTCGACAGGAACAGGGTGGAGCAAATCGTCAGGATCGTGTCGGGTCCGCTTTTCGGACAGATTTTCATAACCGATACCAACCGCGAGCATTTGGATTTCATCCTCAGGGATGTTTCTGACGAGTACAGGATTTTCAGGGTGGAAAGCGGAAGGGTGGGGACGGTGCGGTAAAGCCGGAATTACCGGTTTGCCCAACCGGGCCGGTGAAACGGACGGACGCCAGCCGGAAGGCGCCAACGCACGGCGGCGGTCTGTAAGCTTTGAACGGATGAAGCGAAGCAATACCAAAAGCATCGGGGAACTCCTGGAGGATTTTTTCAGGGAGTATCCTTTCAGCGGCCGGCTGAAGGAGGCGGAGGCCATTGAATCCTGGCGGGAGTTGCTGGGGCCTTCCCTGGCAGATTACTGCAGGAGCGTGCGGATTGAGCGCGGGGTGCTCTATGCCGAGATCTCCTCGTCGGTAGTCAGATCTGAACTGATGATGAACCGCGACACCCTGGCAGCGGAGATCAACAGAAAGATCGGAACCGCTCTGGTGAAAAAAATCGTGCTTCGGTGAACCGCTCGTCAGAACCGCTCCGTTCCTGAAAAGAAGAAAGAGGCTTCGATGAGGGCATTCTCATCGCTGTCTGATCCGTGGATGGCATTTTGCTGTACATCGCTGGCGAAGAGGGCCCGTATGGTGCCGGGTGCGGCCTGTGCGGGATTGGTAGCCCCGATAAGCTCCCGGAATGCCGCGATGGCATTCTCCTTTTCGAGAAGGGCGGCAACCACCGGACCTGAACTCATGAATTCGACCAGACCCTCATAAAAGGATTTTCCACGGTGAACTTCGTAAAAAAGGGCTGCCTGTGCGGGGGTTAACCGGATGTACTTCATCGCGCGGATTGTAAAGCCGGCTTCGTTGATCATTTTCAGGATCGCTCCCGTATGGTTGCCGGCTACCGCGTCGGGTTTGATGATGGTAAGGGTGTTTTTTCCTGCCATGCTTTTTCATGTTTCGGTTCAGGGGGTAAAATAACAAATTTTATCTCTCCGTTCGACCGGTTCCTGCAGAATTCGTATCTTTGCGGCTTCAGCAGTTGGATATTGGTAAATACTGTAAAAGAAATAATTAGCAAAATCCGTGTGTGGTTGTCCGAAGATCCGGGAGCGGTGGCGGTGATACCGCATTCCAATCCCGACGGCGATGCCATTGGTTCTGCCTACGCGCTGGCGGTCGTTCTGAAAAACAGCGGAAGAGAGGCCCGTGTAATAACCCCGAACGACTATCCTTCGTTTCTGCAATGGCTCAAAGGGGAAGTTGACATACTCAATTTCCTCAGGAACAGGCAACAGGCGGTGGAGTACCTCAACAGCTGCAGCCTGTTGTTTTGTGTCGACTTTAACGAAGCGGGCCGTGCCGGCGACATGGAAGGTTACATCGCATCTTTCGGCGGGAAAAAGGTGCTGGTGGACCACCACCCTTCGCCCACCGGCTTCTGCGATCTGGAGGTTTCGGAACCCACTTACAGTTCCACCGCCGAACTGGTTTTCGACCTTGTAACCGCCCTGGGGCTCGGCTCCTGCATTGACAAAAGGGCGGCGGAAGCCCTCTACACCGGCATCATGACTGATACGGGCTCTTTCAGTTACAGCACCTCCCGGCCGCAAATGTACCACGTTCTTGCCTCCCTGACCGCCCATCATCTCGATACCGATCAGATTCATGCACGGGTTTATGATAATTTTTCGGCCGAGCGGTTCAGGCTGATGGGCTATTGCCTGTTGAACAAGATGGTCGTTCTTCCCGGATACCGCACAGCCTATATTGCCGTCGGCCGGGAGGAACTGAAAAGCTTCGGCTATGCACCGGGCGATACGGAAGGTTTTGTCAACCTGCCTCTTAGCATTGCCGGGATTGTTTTCAGCGCCTTTTTTATGGAGAAAGACAGCCTGGTGAAGGTCTCCTTCCGTTCGCGTGGAAGCTTTCCCGCCAATGCTTTTTCCTCCGCCCATTTCAACGGAGGCGGCCATCTGAATGCGGCCGGCGGTGAATTACGGCTTTCGCTCGGGGAAACGATTGAGTACTTCAGGGAGCTGCTGCCCCGATACCTGCCGATGCTTGAAAATACCGGAGGGTGAACAAGGACTGGCAGCAGGGCCTCCCCTTTATCTGTTGAACAGCCCGATAGTAAGAAAATGAAAATAACCTGCATGAAGAACGTACCTAAAACGAACCCGTCACTTTGGGCACTGCTGCTTGCAGCCGGCATGGTTTCCTGTCTCAGCCTGGAAACGGAAGAGGCCTATACCCCGGAAAAGGAGATGCTTATGCTGAACGACTATGTCAGGCGGGTGGAAGCGGAGGGCTATAATGTCGATACCACAGCCCTGGGGGTCTTTTACATCCGGGTGAAGGAGGGAACCGGTCCTTTCCCCGAAATGGAGGACACCCTGTCGGTGAAATATGCCGGTTACCTGATCAACGGCGCCGTTTTCAACACCTCCTTCTCGAACATGCCCGATTCGGCATGGAGCTACATTTACGGACAAACAATAACCATCAGGGGGTGGGAGGAGATGATGGCCCTGATGAACCAGGGCTGCCGTATGGAATTCATCGTCCCTTCCACCCTCGGGTATGGCGATCAATGGGTGGGAAACATTCCGCCTTACAGTACCCTTATCTTCGTTGCCGACATGCTCCGGGTGGGCAAGAAGAGTCCCTGACGGGTTATCTGCCGCAATCGCTTTTTGAGGAGGGAGGCGGAAGAAAGGTCTGCAGCTGTTATTCCTGCCGGCCGGGCTACGGGAGGTCTGCTGCGATCCCAAGGATGAAAATCGAGGGCTGTTTGTCCAGCTCCGGGATGTTTTCTTTCCACTCCGCGATGGTTCGGGTCCTGATTTGTTCCTGACCGGTTGTCAGGTTGCTGGCAATACAAAGGCAGGTGGAGGGATGACAGCCGGAGAGCAGGTCTTTCAGGAGCGGGTTGTTCCGGTAAGGAGTTTCAATGAAAATCTGGCTTTGCCCGAGTCGCAGCATGGCTTTTTCCAGTTCTTTGATTTTTCGGATCCGGGCTTGTTGTTTTACCGGCAGATACCCTGCAAAGGCGAAACTCTGTCCGTTCAGGCCGGAAGCCATGAGCGCCAGCAGAATGGACGAGGGGCCCGCAAGGGGAATGATCCGGTAGTTTTTCCTGTGTGCCATTCTTACTGCCATGGCGCCCGGATCGGCGACTGCGGGACAACCCGCTTCGGAAATCAGTCCTGCATCCTCCCCCGATTCAAATAACCGGTCCAGCCTCTCCCGTTCCTCCCTGCCGCTGTTTTCATTCAGTTCGTAAAAGGTGAGTTGGTCGATGGCTGTTCCGGGGTCGAGTTTTTTCAGGAACCTGCGGGCATTGCGGCTGTCCTCGACGATGAAATGGCCGAGCGAAGCCAGAATGCCGGGCAGGGTCGGGGGGAGCACCTCTTGCCAGGGAGTGTCGCCCAACAGATTCGGGATAAGGTACAGACGGGCCATGCCTCAAAATTTGGCTAAAATTAAATAATTCTCCCGATTTGTTAATTTTGCTGCAATCGAGAAGGAAACGGCATGAACAACCGGCTGCTGAAGCTTACTTTTCTGGGTACCGGCACATCGCAGGGGGTACCGGTAATCGGGTGTCCCTGCCCGGTTTGCCGGTCGGACGATCCCCGGGACAGGCGGCTTCGCACTTCAGCCCTTCTGAATTTTGAAGATCAGAACATTGTGATCGATGCAGGGCCTGATTTCCGTCAACAGATGCTGCTCCACCGGGTGGAGAGCCTCCGGGCCATCCTCCTCACCCACGAACATGTGGATCATATCTTTGGTCTCGACGATATCCGGGCTTTCAACTGGCTTCAGAAAAGGCCCGCCGATATTTATGCCGATCCGCGGGTCCATGAGGCCATCCACCGGATCTTCAACTACGTATTCTCACGATGGCATTATCCCGGAGTTCCCAGGATGGAACTTCACCCTGTTGACAATGCCCCTTTCCGCATCGACAACCTGACCGTCGTTCCCATCCGCTGTTTCCACCACAAGCTGCCGGTACTCGGCTTCCGGTTCGGAAACCTGACCTATCTGACCGATGTCAGCCGCATTCCGGGACAGGAGCTGGAAAAGATCAGAGGTACAGAGATTCTGGTGGTCAACGCTCTCCGTTTTGAAAAGCACATCTCCCATTTCAACCTTGAAGAGGCGCTGGAGCTGATCAGGGAGCTCCGTCCTGCCAGAAGCTATCTGACCCATATAAGCCACCGGCTGGGATTCTTCCGAGAAACCTCCCGCATCCTCCCCCCCGGGGTCTTTATGGCCTACGATGGTTTGACCATCGAGTCGGAATACCAGGAGCCCGACTGACATCCCGCCGCTCCTCCGGCTCCTCTGGTGTGCCCGAAAGGACTCCCGGCCGCCGATTCCAGGTTCCGACCCTTCTCTCCGAAAATGCCTCCAATTCCTTGCCGGCAGCCTTTTAGAATATCATAGTGTTATGTTAACATGCAATAATAAAAAAATATGGCAAAATATACATTCATTACTGTCATAATGATGGTAAAACGTTATATTTACTGCCAAATCAACAGAGAACGACATGCAACTTTTCTTACCTGAGAAATATGAATCCCTGCTGGATGTCAATGCCACTGAGCAGGCTATCAAGCTGGTCAAGGATTTTTTTCAGCTGAACCTGGCGTCGGAGCTGCGTCTGCGCAGGGTGACGGCACCCCTTTTTGTGAAGTCGGGGCTGGGGATCAACGATGATCTGAACGGCGTGGAAAGGCCGGTCTCCTTTCCTGTGAAGGAGATCAACGATGCCCGGGCTGAGATTGTCCAGTCGCTGGCGAAGTGGAAAAGGCTGGCGCTTGCCGACATGGGAATTCCGGAGGGGTATGGGATCTATACCGATATGAATGCCATCCGTCCCGATGAGGAGCTTACCAACATCCATTCGCTGTATGTGGATCAGTGGGACTGGGAGCGGGTGATCAGTCCCGGGGACCGCAGCCTGGCGTTTCTGAAGAAAATGGTGCACAAGATCTATTCGGCCGTGGTAAGGACCGAGAACCTGGTGCAGGATTATTATCCCTCCATCCGGCCTTGTTTGCCCGACGAAATCACCTTTTTCCATGCCGAAGAGCTGGCAGAACGCTTTCCGGCGTTGTCTCCGCGTGAGCGGGAGGTGCGTATGGCCCGGGAGTACCGGGCGATATTCGTGATCGGCATCGGGGGGGTCATGCCCAACGGGGAGATCCATGATGGCCGGGCCCCCGACTACGACGACTGGATTACTCCCACGGGAGAGGGTCGCCGGGGGCTGAACGGGGATATCATCATTTGGAATCCGGTGCTTGAGAATGCCTTCGAAATCTCTTCCATGGGAATCCGGGTGGACAGAGATTCCCTGCTCGAGCAGCTGAAGATCCGGAACCTTTCTGACAGAAAGCAGCTTTACTGGCACCGCATGCTGCTCGACGGAAAGCTTCCGCTGACCATCGGAGGAGGAATCGGCCAATCGAGGCTTTGCATGTATTTTCTGAGAAAAGCCCATATCGGCGAAATCCAGTCGAGCATCTGGCCCGATGAAATGATCGCCCGCTGCCGGGAAACGGGCATTCGGCTTCTCTGAAATCTTCCGGTGGCTTTTCCGCGGTCGTGCCCACGGCCCTGGCGGCGATGAACAAATGCTGCCGCGCGCATACGAAGGCCTGTTCCGGTTTTTCCTTTTCCGTTTACCGGTCCGGGCGGTCCCTTTCTTTTAGCCCCGGCTAACTTTAACCCGTATATTGTGTATATTTGCACCCCGTCAATACATCATGCCCTGATAGCTCAATTGGATAGAGCAGCGGCCTTCTAAGCCGCAGGTTATGGGTTCGATCCCCGTTCAGGGTACTATTGCAAAGTAAGCATTTACAAGGGTCTTAGTAATAAGGCTCTTTTTTTATTTCTTGTTATTCCGATGAAAAACGGTTATTTTTTTGAGGTATTTGTTTATGAATAGTTTTAAAAATGGCCACTTTTCAAGCTGTAATTCTCAAGGGAGACATCCACGTTAAACAGGACAAAACAACCAACATCAAAATACGCATCACCCATAACCGGAAAGTGGAATACATTTCCACCGACCTGTATGTGCATCCTGAATTGTTCGAAAAAGGTCAGGTCAAGGGCAAAAACTCCTCTTTCATCAACAGCAGGATCAGGGATGAACTCAGTATTCTCAATACCCGGTATCTTAAAATGGGTTTAATTGTTAAAAAGTTAACCGCTAAAGAACTAAGGTTAAGATTATCCAGTGATACCCAAAGCGAGGACATTGACTTTTTGACATTTGCAGAAACGTATCAGAAAGAATTAGTCGATAAGGGGAAACTTGGTTCTGCACGCAGTCTGAGGGGCATCATTTCAAACCTGAAAAAGTACAAGCCTGAAATCTGTTTCCATGATATTGACCTTCAATTCCTGAATGATTTTGTTGCTTTTCTGAAAAAAAGAGGAGTTAAGAATGGAGTGGATAATTACATGAGGGCATTCAGGTTGCTTTTCAAGGCTGGCATTGATAAGTACAACGATGAAGACCGCGCCATAATCCGGATCCCCCAGTATCCCTTCAAGAAATTC
>JAEAME010001121.1_pt1 | contig 20468 bp, 21 predicted proteins | sample 8958731 | NCBI WGS metagenome assembly JAEAME01 (sample SAMN16933194, study PRJNA681113) | bioreactor sludge metagenome | isolation source: anerobic bioreactor sludge (Control) | place: India:Bengaluru | collected 2018-10-24 | reverse complement strand
TTCCCACAGAAAAAATTGACGCAGTAAAAACCACTACTAACAACAATGCCATTATCTTCCTCATAAATATTCTCCTTTCTTTATCTTACATTCCCCTAATATTATTTTAATAAACTCCCTACGCGAACCTCATAAAGATCGTAAATTTCATCCTCAGTCAACTCACGCGAATAAATATTACAAACTCCTATAAAACCACCATCACCGCAACCAATTGCATCCGGGGCATCTTCCTGCGGTACCGAATCGCCTCCGATACAGAAGAAATCCACATTGGGAGCAAGCGGTGCCCGATTATAGTTCATTATCGCCATATTCATCCATACACCATCCATATAGACAGACAACGTATCGGTTCCGTTCCAAGTCATCACGATATGAACCCATTCTCCATATTCATACTCAATCGGAAGTGTAATCATCTGCCAAGATGAAATACGTTGCTGAAGTTTCAACATTCCGTCCGGAAGTGCAGAAACGCCAAAGCCTCCATCCCATTCTTCGCAACCTACGAAAGAATGACCGGCAACTCCCTCTTCATGATACTCAGGAATATTCAAATATAATTCCAATGTATATCCCTGCATTAGTTTTGAGTAGAGCTCTTTAGACATAGGCATTGTATAATATCCGGTCTGACCAGCCGGAATTTTTGCAACCTTCATCCCCGTATTGGCATCTCTCTCCAAAACTATTTCATTTCCTACCGTTGTGATCGCTAGGCCACCCGACACTTTGTTATACGCTTTCCCATTTCCGTCAAACGCAAACTCTAAAACATCCGGTTGCACAACCTTAATCGGCTCCGAAGAAGCAATAGGCTCTTCTGTCGTTCCCGGTGTTGCAGTAGCAGGAGCCTCACTGGGCTTTGCACTTGTTTGAGTGGGTGTAGTAGCAACGGCCGATGCAGAAGCCTCCGGGTTCTCCTCTTGATTCCCTCCGTTACAAGCAAAGGCGGTTACCATCACACACATAACCAATAATAACAAACTAATTCTTTTCATTTTACCTCTCCCTCATTCTGCTAAACTATTCTTACTTTTGCTTTCTTTTCTCCATAACCAAACTGAGGTACTGCCGCCTACCAAAAGCACTGCTGCAAGCATAACTATAATAAAAATGATAAAAATATTGTCATTTATCCCCAGCGTCTTTACACTTTTCTCTTCCGTATATATGGTCTCATACATAAACGCCATTCTGCCCATCGGGAAAGACTCTCCGGAAACATAGTAGTCCATAATGTCGCTTTCTTTCTCGATACTGTCTGCCACCTTTAAGGTCAGATTTCCGTCTCAATACCGATTGTGCTACGGGGTACTGCAATCTGCATCGTCTTTCCGTCCACACGGTATTGCACCGTTCCGGCAGATTCCGTCTCATAACTGTCTTCTATTGTAAAACGCTCAATGGATGTTTCCGTATTGGATACCGGATTTCGATTCAGCACATACTGGAAGTTCTCCCACGCGGGAGCATCGAAGTCTTCCACACCGATAAACAGATTCATCCAGTTCGTCTTACCTGCTTGATGTGCTGTGATATTCTCATCGGTAGTAATCAAGAAGTAAACATTGTCCTTGTCATAGGTCACTTTCACTTCTTTGATGAAATTGTCAGGCTCTGCCTGCTTGTAGTCTGTCCCCTTAAAATAGCCGCGATACGAGCGCTTCATCTTTACTGTTGATATAGCAATATAACGTTCCGTTACCGCATCCCACTGGGAAAGAGGTCCGGAAAGATCAACAGAAACGCTGCTCGGTGCCTCAAACACATCTTTCGAATTGGCGATTCCCTTGTATCTTCGTATATTGGCCGCTAACTGCAGATAGAAATTATCGCCGTAACCTTCTGCAATATATTCGCCGTCCTCCCCTACCACATAAGTAGGTGTCTTGGTCATTTCCACATCCCGCGAATATTCCGTATTGAATGTATCCCAGAATGTAGCCACATCGTACATATATGTTCCGTCCGGGTTTGTGTAGCATATCTTCTGCACAAACCATTCGTTCCACCCTGTAACGAAAACCATATCGGGGTCGATTTGAATGGCATGATTCCATTCCTCCTGGAAGTTATCTCCGCACAGAATCGCATCCGCCTTATGATTAACTGGGCTCTTAGAAGAGTAGCCTCTTCCGAAAGAATCCGTATTCTTGCCGAACGGGCCTTTGAATGCATTTCCGAATGCACAATTATTCATCTGGGCTACCGACACATTCATCACGTCTGTACACAGAGACGGCGGTCTTTTGCCCTCCATATAGAACCAAATATCCTCTTTTGGATATGAATCTTGATGAAACTGCGATACGCGTACATCGAAATAATTATTTAATTCATCACTCAGTTCTCCCGGAACCGAAACAATGATAGGTTTCGTGCTTTTTCCGTAGAACACGATATCCTTGTATTTCTCATTCAAATACACTTCTTCATAAATGCGCTGTGTACACTTCTGCGGTTCTAAATTAACATAGAATGTAATCTTTGGCGTGTTCCATCCTGCTTCCGTATATTCCACCAATAAATCCAGCAACCGTTCCAGCGGTTTTTTATAATAAATGTTATTGGTGTAATCAATCATCAAATAATCGATCCCCGCCATAATGAACTGTTCAATGTGCTTGCGCATCACCCATTCGTCCATACTATTGTAGTATCCGTACAGGGGTTCATTGAAATAAATAACCGACCACGGCGGAATTCGCTCGCTGGTTAACGAGAAAATTTCGTCCAATGTTTCTGTCTTCAGAAGTTCAGTCATATTACGCACTACATCATTGTTGCTTCCGAACCACAAAAAGTAGAACAGACCCACATAGCGGTCCTGCTTATATCCGGATATTTCCGGTAAGGTTCGATCCATCGCATCTGTCGCAGTAAGATGCGAAAGTGTATAGTTCTGTGCATCAAATTCGATTGTTTTCTCTGCGCCATGTGCAGTTACGGGACCGTTATAAGAAAGTGCCACGAAGAATGACACTATGAGCAGTAACACCACCACACGAATCTTTGCTTTACTTTGAATCATCGCACACCCCCCTTTTGATTATTAACGATTTGTTAACATCTATAGATACAATCTGTGTTATTATAATAATCGATTCAAAAGCACATATAAATACTTTTTTGATTCATTTTTATACAATTACGACTCATCAGGAGGTTCCCCTATGGCAACTTGGCGTGTTTCGGAAGTAAAGGAATGGTTGCAGATTCAACGAATTTATTCATTATTTATGTTTGAGCCTGTATATAACTACCGTTTTTCGGGTGAGGTACACAACTTTTGGGAATTTGTTTATGTTTGTGAGGGAACACTGACCGTTACGGCCGATGCGCAAATTTATCATCTTTCTGCGGGCGACATGATCTTCCACAAGCCAATGGAATTCCATAATATACAAGTAGAGAATCCGGACGGTGCCACACTGCTGCTCTTAGCCTGGGACGGTCTTTATATGGATTACTTTAAAGGAAAGATTTTCAGTTTATCCGAGGAACAGCGCGAAATCATGGACCGTCTTTGTGTCTATTTGCGCAAAGCGCCCTACACCAGTTTTGATGCAGAGCGCAAAGTATACGACTGTTTCACAAATCTCAAAGAGGTTCCCACGTTCGGTCAGATGGTCAGCACTTATTTCTGCCAGATTCTTCTTTCTCTAATGGACTGCAAAAGCACCGTAGAAACCACCGCTTCCCCCGAAACACTTTTATTTAAGGCGGCAGCCAACTATATGAACAGCCAGATCGAGCGAAATCCGTCCGTAGAGGAAATTGTTGAATATTGCAACAGCAGCAAATCTGGTTTAGGACGCATATTCAAAAAGTATACAGGTCTGGGTATCCACAAATATTTTATGGCGCTGAAATTACATGCCGCATCGGAAATGTTGAAAGAGGGTTTGAATGTAACAATGACGGCAGAAAAATTGGGCTTTAGCAGCCAAGCATATTTCTCTGCTGTATATAAAAGGGAATTCGGTATCTATCCTACCGAAATGCAATAACTGTAAAATATAAATCCATATTATTCGTTACTGATGAATTCCAAAATAGGGGTTGTATCTTTCAGCGAATGTGGATGATGATTGCACTCATCTTTCAGGTAGTATGTAATCGGAATGCCGTTCTGCTTATAATAATTCAGCATAATTTCACCGTTCTCCGAAAACGGAACCAGTGTATCCTTACAACCCGCAATCAAAAGTACGGGAATATTGTTCTTTGAAAATTCCTCTAAATTGTCTACCGGACTGTTCTTAAAATAGGCAAATGTTTCTTTGGACAAATTAAATTCCTCAAATAATTGCTTTTGCTCGGTGCTTTCCGGCAAAGGCCACGATTTCAAATCAAATACAGGTGCATCAAAATAAATCTTTTTGACCCTCTCCGGATAATACAGAGCATAATTAAATGCGTAAAGTCCGCCGCGGCTGAAGCCCGCTAAATTAGACTTGTCCGCAAGCCCGAATGTCTCTACCACATAACTATGAAAATCGCGCATCAGGCGTACCGCCTTTTCACTTCCATATTTGTCGCTGATTCCATAATATGCTCTTGTGTACCCTTTCGCCAGTAAATCCTGCTCCGCTTGATCAAATGCATAAAAGAATTCTGTCTTCCATATCCATTCTCCATTCGCATTTTCCGGAATAATTACTGTCCCTTGATAGCCATTGATTGTGAAATCATAATGGCCTGCTTTCCTCTTCTCCATTGCTTTAATCTCCTTAATCATAAGTTCCGCCAACATTTTATGACCTTCTTCGTTAATATGTACACCGTCTAAAATGTATCGTTCTTTATGCCCTGCATCTTTCGGATCAATCGCCAAACGGCTTCCATCGATCAAGCGAAAACCGTACTCGCTTGCTTTCTTCTTTAACACATTTCGGTAATCATTTAAGCAAAAGCCCGCTTCATTCCGCCCTTCATTGTCCCGCGGAATCGGCAGCATCACATAAATTGCGCTCTTAGGATTCTCTTTCTTCATTTGGCGGAAAACAATATCTACCGCTCCGTAGAACGATATATCCGTCTTGTCCGTTCTCTCGCCCAGTTTCACATTGGTCCCGTAATCGTTCGTGCCGCAGGATAGGAATATATAGTCGCCTTTCTCGAAAGCGGCACAACGATTTGTAACGGATTGTTCACCGTAAACGGTTGATGTTTCGCTATACGATACGCCGTTTATGGAGTAGTTGATAAATGCATCTGCTCCGAAATAATCCTGTAAATAGGATCCGTAATTCTTTGCAACCACCGAATTCGGTGCAGGATCCGTTGGTGCAGTATAAGTACCAACCGAAATGGAGTCTCCTATGACAATTAATTTCATTTTACCGTTCCTCTTATTAATTCGTTCTTTACAATACAGTCGCAGAGCATATCCGCAAATAGCCGGTGCATGGCTCTTGTGGGGTGGTTAATTCGATTGCTTAACAGCATGGTTGTATCGATTCCGTAAAACTCAAGCCGCTTCCATTCGCTGTATGCGTCCACCGTATATACGCCCATACGGTTTGCGAGTTCTATTCCCGCTTGAAAATAGGCATCCGGCAGGTTCTCATTTTGAATCTTCGCCACTGCGCGTGCCAATTCGTGAAGGCTCGGCAGAGCATCCCGGTGGACATATTTGCACATCATATTCGGCGTCATATAGATAATCTTCGCCCCTATTGCATCAACCGCCGCGAATATTTGTTTCAAGTTCTCCGTGTATTCTTCTACGGAAATGCCGCCTATATCGTTTAGACCGAAACATACCACAACCGCATCGGGCTTATGTGCAAGAACATCTGTTTCGATTCTTTGTACACCGTTCCGAACCGAGTTAGCCCGTATTCCCGAATTGATAAATTCGAATTGTATGTCCGGATACTTTTTTTGAAGCAGTTCCTTTAATACGGTGTGATATACGGACTTCACATCTTTCACATTATCAAAGTCCACACTGCTTTCGTTTATATAGGAAAGTTCAAAACATCCTTCTGTAACGCTGTCCCCGAAAAATACGATTTTCATAGTTTTCCTTTGAATCCCTCCCCTATTTTTATAATGGTATTTATTTGTATAATACACGAGAAGTGTTTATAAAGCAATGTTTTTTCAGTTCAGATTTATATGATTTTGATTATTTTGATACCATAAACAAACGGAAGTATTTATAATATTCAGTTATTAATAATGGGATGCTTTAGCCGTTAAGATGTTGCCGAATTACTAGTAATACTCGCACGGCTGATAATTTACTATATGCACATAAAAAGAAAGGCCTTTTTGTTGCTGTAAGACACAATCTTTATACAGCTATCAGCCCTCGCATATTTCCGAAGATACCTATATATTACATCATCCCGCTTTTAAATATCAAGGAATGGCAAATCAAGTATTTGCGGATATATATGTTTCTTATACAACTAAAATTATAAAGCGTGAATAACTGATAAAGGTTTATCTTTCCTTTATTCTTCAGTGATAGGGTTAAGGTTTCATGGCTATTATTTACAGCTGTCAATACATAATGCTGCAAAACCCGGTATTTGAAGCATATGGCGTATTTTCCTCGTCTGACGAAACAATATGTCCATATCCCAGCCAAGTATTACACAGAATTGGATCTCGCGCTAAAACCTTGTTTGTCTAATAATCTTCCTCTTTATTTAAAGTCAGCGGCAGATAATACGGGACATTCATTTTATAAGCCTCCATGCCCATAGTAATCTGCGTATAATAATTATTACGGTCTGTCGGAGGAACAACTAAGTCTCATACTTATATCTATTCAATCTTTTTAAAAAAGTTTAAAACTATTCCTGTAGTAGTCAATCAGCCCGTCCCGTTTCATATGCGACAATTCCCTTGATAATGCGCTGCGTTCAATGTTGAGGTATTCAGACATTTCATTTCGGTTAAGCGGTATAGAAAATGTACAGTCTTGTTGTTCGCGGGATACCCGTAAAAGATATGTCAAAATCTTCTGACGCAAAGTGGGTTTTAGCAAACAGTCGATGCGTTCATGCAATACAAGCCCTTTTTCGGCAACAATACCAATATAATTCCGCAATAACCTTTCATGCTTCCGACATGCTTTTCCACAACGGGCAAGTATACGGTCATAGGGAATAAACAGGACAGATACATCATCCTGTGCCTGTACCGAAACCGGACTTTCATGTTCCGGGCTTGCCGCAAGCAGTACGCCTATTTCGCTGTTCTTTTGAAGTAGTGTTATAATTATCAGCTTGTCTGATGCATCCCACTTGATAGATCGTCCATGCCCGGATAACATAATGCCAAAATCATGTACTTTGCTGCCTTGTTCAATTATCATTTCATCTTTCGTGTACTTTACGCATCTTGCTTGGATGCAATCGAGAAGCCCTATTATCTCTTTGGGTGCTATGCCTTGAAATAAAGCGGTCTGTGTCAAATCTTCTATATGTTCAATCATACCGTATCCCCGTACTTTCTTTTGTTGCGTGTGCAACAAACTATTTAATCTTAGTGTACTATAATTGCAATATAAAAACAAGGATTGGGTGATGATTATGGATAACAAAAGTAATATCCTATGGATTACACAAACTGCAATATTTATAGCCTTGCTGATTGTATTGCTGATAATAACCGCACCATTTGGAAATATCATTGTAACCGAATTAATTGTCAATATGTTACTTATGATTTCGGTAATGGCTTGTGGTTTTATGTCCGCTCCGTTTATCCCGAGGTTAAAAAAAGCTAATATTGGAGGACAAGAATAAAATGGACACTGCTTTTACTTATTCTCTTTACGGCATTGCGACAGTTTTGCTTTGTATATCCTTTGTGAAAGACAAAAAGAAGACCGTGCTATCCCTTAAGAGATCTTGGAAAATGTTTCTGAATGTACTGCCACAGTTTATATCAATCCTGTTACTTGTAGGTCTGCTTCTTGTGGTGCTAAAGCCGGAAATGATACAGCGTGTTATAGGTTCTGAAAGCGGACTTTTGGGTATGTTTATAGCATCGTTGATCGGTTCGGTTACGCTGGTACCTGTACTTATTGCTTTCCCTGTCGCCGCAGAACTGCTGAAAAACGGTGCGGGCATTGCACAGATTTCAGTCTTTATCTCAACGCTTACAATGGTTGGGTTTGTGACCCTGCCAATGGAAATAAAATACCTTGGGATAAAGGTTGCTTTGTTTCGGAATGTGCTTGCGTACCTGTTTGCCTTTGCCACAGCCTTTATAATAGGAGAGATATTATCATGAAAAAGATGATCAAAAAATATAGGTTTCTCGCGGCGGTTATTGTCTTCAATGTGATTATACTGGTTTTACAACCGCAGACGGAGATAACCGCTTTGCAATTCACATTAAAAAACTTGCTAAACTTTTTACTTATGCTCACGCCGATTTTTGTTTGTCTCGGTTTGATGGATGTATGGATAGAGCGCGACACCATGATTAAGATATTGGGTGAAAAATCAGGCTTTAAAGGTGCACTTGTTGCCCTGATGTTGGGCGTAATTACAGCCGTTCCCCTGTATGCTTTGCTGCCGGTTGCCGCTGTGCTGCTCAAAAAAGGAAGCCGGATTTCAAACGTACTGCTTTTCCTATGTGCAAGCGCAAGCATCCGTATCCCCCTGCTATTGTTAGAGATTTCCTCTTTGGGCTTTCAGTTTACAATTGCAAGGTTCGGATTGAATATCATAGTGGTTTTTGCTATTGCGTTTATTATTGATAATATGTTGTCAGAATCAGACAAAAAGGCTATTTACGAAAATGCGAATAAACTGTAAAGATAATATAATTTGCCCTTAGCTTCCGATTTTGCTTAATATACCGAAAAACTTTATCTATAATACGATACAACGAAGAAAACATCTCGGCTATGTATTTGATATTCAATTTTGTTTGCGTTACTTTATCAGCAATCTTTTTTTGACAAGTCCGAATTAGTATTCGCCTGTATACACCGGATAACGATGTTTATCTTTTTCTGTAATCGGGCGCAACACCTTACACGGAACGCCGACTGCAATAACATTGGCAGGAATAGATTTTCTTACAACACTGCCTGCACCTATAATAGAGTTGTCACCGATAGTTACACCTGCCAGTATGGTTGACCCTGCGCCAATCCACACATTATTTCCTACTGTAATCGGTTTTGCAACCTCGACACCGTTTTTTCTTTGCTCTGGGTCAATGGCGTGCTCCGCAGTGGTAAAGCAACAGTTCGGGGCTACAAAAACATTGTCGCCAAAGGTCACTTTTGCACCGTCGGTAATGATTAGATTGTGATTTGAATAGAAGTAGTCGCCAAGCGTGATATTGTAACCATAATCGCACCAGAACGGTGGTGTAATTATAACTTCTTTACCCATTGAACCAATCAAACCATCAAGAATATCCTTTTGTGCGGTTCTGTCATTTGGAGAAAGCTGATTGTATTTGTAGCACTTGTCTTTGCATTTGGCTATTTCTTTTTCGTATTCCGGGTTATAACAACCTTGAAAATAGCAATTTATCGGTATTACCGGATGTTTACTCATGTCTTTATTACCTTTCAAATATCAGTTTATCAAGTTGATATTCCAACTATTATATCACAGATTTATGGCTTTTTCTACTGCGACATGTACCAACCGGCACCTTTTTCGATGCCGTTTTTTTATCGTTCCTGCGTATTGTCATCATCGTCCTTTTTATTGTCTGCTTATCCATGTTAAGCAGGATATTCAACTCATCCAGCCGTGCGGTTTTAGTCTTTAATTCTACCTCATGGAAGTGCTGCATTCTGGTGTTATCAAGCAGTTTCTTAGCCGTTTTCATCTTTTTCTTTAAGCTGAGCAGATTGTCCATACGCTGTATATTGCTTTAAATATCGGTTCTGAGAGCAACTGTATATGAAAGCTCATGCTTAATTATAAAACAAATTCTCCTCCCAGCAAAATATAGTTTCAGCATAAAACCACGATAATCGCCAAACTGAACGGTTTCAAGTTCTGCCTTTTGCGGGTAGTCTGAAATATCTGTAATACGAAGTAGCAGGCGTTTTCCCTCCTAAGTTTCAATATAATATTTTTCATCGTTCGCCATGCCCTTGGTCATTGGCTCTATTTTAGTAAAGTTGAATTTGTCCATATGCACCTGCTTTCAGTTGTTTGAAGCTATAAATGTACCGTATTCCTTCGGAATCATAATCACACCATCTTGTTTACAAGCTTCAAGGGCGGAAAACATCTCGTTGTCTGAAACAGCCTGTAATTCTTCCGCCCACGGAAGAGTACGTATATACGCTATCAGATCATTTGTATTGGTAACGGCAAGGGAGTCTTCATAAAGCTTTTTCTCAACATGGCTGAAATAAGCCAGTAAGCAACCTGCTCCGTTTTGCAAGGTGAATTTCGAGCGTTTAACTCTCGGCATATGTAGCGTGTCTTTTATAAATCCTCCGATTCCATTTTCACCGAGTGTAGCACAATAGAATTTACCATCACTTTTAAGCACTCTCTTTATTTCGGAAAGTCCTTTTTCCAAATCCGGTACATGATACAGCATCATATTTGCGATAACAATATCAAAACTGTTGTTTGCAAACGGAATATCCTGTACATCAATTACGGTATATGTGATATTGCTTTTATGACCAACCGTTCGTTTCGCGGTTTCAACCATGTTTTCAGAAAAATCTGAAAGTATCAAGCTTGTATACTCTGGCAGATTATTATAACGATCTACCCACAATCTGCCGTTTCCACAACCAAGCTCAAGAATACGATGCCCTGATTTGATTTCATAATTTGTAAACAGCCATTTGAACCATCCGTATTTATTTGTGCTGTACTTTTCGTGTAAAGAAATCCTGTTTTCGAGATTTCCGGCTATTGAATACTGATGCTTCACGATTCTTTCATTATCCATTTTATTCATAAGCATTTCTCCTTGATTTTTAGTATAACAAAAGCGCGTACCGTTATAGATACACTCTTAATAGTTATGTAAACTTCATGAAGTTGATATACCCGAATACTCATTTGCCGAGGCAATCGCTACATATTCACAATTTTCTTTGTATGGCATATAAGTTTATCAACTTCTGATTCTATTAATTCACGGAAAGAAAAAATGTACCATAGATTTAATATATCCTTTGCAATATTTGCTTGATCGGGATCAAGATTGCAATATGCGGATACGACTGTTTCTTTTCCTCTAATATACTGTTTATTTAAACACAATTTAAAATACATCGCAGAAAATACTATGCCAAATATTCCACGGATAAAATATTTATCAATCGTCATATTTGATAAATCTTGTTGTACAATTTGCTTGATTTGATTAATGGCTTGTTGGGTTGACGTAGTAATATCCTTTTCGTTGGGAATAACAATTTCTTGTTTTATATCTTTACCATATAACAGTTTCCCGGTTTCTTGAAAACTAAAATATTCCGAACCCCTTCCAAGCCATGATACGCCTGTTTTAACTTCCGGATAAGTTGTAAATGCGACTGAAACACCATCTGGACACCAACTTAATAATTTGGGAAGTTTATTTTTTGATATGTCTTGAATATCATTGTTGATTTTAACGGAGTAATTATTATTATCGACAACGATGTAAATATCTATATCGCTTATCCCGCAAGAATAATCTCCTCTTGATACACTGCCTCCCACATAAGCCGAAATAATACAGCTTCCGTTATTACGGTCTATCTTTGGGAAAGATTCAATTAAGTTGTTTATAAAACAAATATATTCGTCTATCTTATCATCCTTATATATAAAATATACCCTTTTGATTAATTGTTCTATGTAAATCGGGTTATTAAAGCTTTTGGTAACCCGATTATATCATGAAATTTTATATTTACTACCACTGTATAAATAGTTCACAATAATATGGAACTAGTGGAAAACCTTTTTCGGTTGAATTAGGATTCCTCTCGGAATGTCTCGATTCTGAATTGATATGCAGAGTTATCCGCTATATCCGCTAACACTGATTCGTTTTAGTTCCATTCTATATGTAACGACATAATTCAAAGGAATAAACATATAGCGCCCGCTATCATCCGATATATGTTTATTACAACTATTTAAGACGTTACATATAGTAACCACTTTCAGCTTCCTTCGGACCCCTCTATCACAAGAAAAAGTTATTCCATGAACACAAAATCGTTTCAAATAAACATAAATATGAAATATTCATATAAACCTATTGTTATTCTGTCATAATTCGGCTATAATAGGATTGTAATATATATTAGCCGAAAGAAGCATATGAAATGAAATATATTAGACGAGCAATGGAAGATACTTTTACTAAGCTCAGCAAACAATTTCCTGCTATTTTAATAACAGGCCCTCGTCAGGTTGGTAAAACAACTATGCTTAAAAAACTGATGAAGGATGAAAACATTGGCCGTACCTATGTGACGCTCGATGATTTAGCAGAGCGCCAAATAGCGAAGAATGATCCTGCGCTTTTTTTCAGCTTCATAAACCTCCGCTGTTTATTGACGAAGTACAATATGCACCGGAGCTTTTTCCGTATATAAAAATGTGGGTTGACGAGTACCATAACCCGGGAGATTTCTGGCTTACAGGCTCTCAGCTTTTTAAGTTGATGGAAGGAGTGCAAGAATCACTTGCAGGGCGTGTTGCTCTGCTTCAGATGCTACCTCTTTCTCAGCAAGAGATTTTAGGGAATAAGACGGTACCCTTTGAAATTGACTTGATTTTATTTATAGAAAGAGAGAAAAGCATTACAAAGGCAGATACTCCCGAAATATACAAGCGTATCTTTAACGGTGGTATGCCCGCACTTCTCAGTGGTCAATATACCGGTATATTCTAGCTATATCAGCACCTATATTGACCGAGATGTAAAAGAACTGTCGTGTGCCATAAATTCGCTTAAATTCATGAACTTCATAACTGCCACCGCCGCACTTGCAGGGCAGATGCTGAATTATAAGACGATAGCGGATAATTGTGACATTGACCAAACAACTGCTAAAAGCTGGCTCAGAATATTAGAAACGCTCGGCATAATCTTTTATCTGCATCCTTTCTCAAGCAACGTGCTTAAACGTACCGTAAAGACTCCTAAGCTGTATTTTTATGATACCGGGCTTGTATGCTACCTAACCAAATGGAGCGATGCAGAAACACTTATGAACGGTGCTATAAGCGGTGCCTTGCTTGAGAATTTTACTGTGTCCGAAATTGTTAAGAGCTATTATAATTCCGGCAGAGAACCGTTTGTATACTACTACAGAGATAAGGACACTAAAGAAATTGATCTGGTTATTGAGGATAGCGGCAAGCTTTATCCCATAGAAATCAAGAAAACCGCAACACCTGATGTTCGGTTGACAAGAGTTTTTAATGTGATTGATAAATCTCCTTTACAGCGTGGACCGGGTGCCATTCTTTGCACGGTAGAAAAGCTCAGTGCTTTTAATAAGGATAATTTAATTGTCCCAATTTGGATGATATAAAATGGCTAAATATCCAGATTTCAATCACCTTTGCTTTCTGTATATTCCTCCAATAGAGGAAAACTGCTATAGTTTTTGAGTGTCATTTTTCGGGGTCTTTCATTATTCATAATGATTTGGAGTATTGAAAAACAAAGAAAACATTTAATTGATATTTTTCTTGATATGTAATATACTAAAAAAAATTAAATATTCTAAAGGCAATGACGAGAGAGAGTACATGTCTTCTGATGCGTAGAGAGAAGGTGGTTGGTGTAAACCTTCGTGATGATAATATGGAAGCAGTCTCCGAGCTGTGAACCGAAAAATATCTTTAGTAGGCTTCAACGGAACCTCCGCCGTACAAAGGAAGAACGGTATAAATGTACCGACAGAGTGCAGAGTATTCTCTGAAGTTAGGTGGTAACGCGGTCATAAAAGTTCGTCCTAAGTCAATTATTTGACTTGGGACTTTTTTATTATATAAAATAACAGGAGGAAAGAAAAATGACAGCAAACGAACTGAGAAAACTGTATATTGATTTTTTTAAGGAAAAGGGACACAAGGAAATAGCCTCGGCATCTTTACTGCCCGAAAACGATCCCAGCGTACTTTTTACAACAGCGGGAATGCATCCATTGATACCGTATTTGCTCGGTGAAAAGCATCCGCTCGGAAACCGTCTTGTAGATGTACAAAAATGCGTGAGGACATGCGACATCGACGAAGTAGGCGATGGTTTTCATCTGACATTCTTTGAAATGCTCGGTAATTGGTCACTTGGAGACTATTTTAAATCGGAATCGATTGCAATGAGTTTTGAATTATTGACCACTCGTCTTAACATTCCGAAAAACAAGCTTGCCGTTACAGTATTTGAAGGAGATATAACCGCTCCGCGTGATACCGAAGCATATGAGCTTTGGAAAAAGCAAGGATTATCCGAGTCTCAAATATACTTTTACGGGTGTGATGAGAACTGGTGGGGACCGGCAGGAATCACCGGACCCTGCGGACCTGATACAGAGATATTCTATGATACTGGAAAACCAAAGTGCAGCGATTCATGCGGTCCGGCTTGTCATTGCGGAAAGTATGTAGAAATATGGAACAACGTTTTCATGGAATACAACAAAAATGCTGACGGTTCATACTCATTTCTTACACAAAAAAATGTAGATACCGGCATGAGTCTAGAGAGGTTGTATGCCATCATCAACAGGTTGAACTCGGTTTATGAAACAGAGTTTTTCCTGCCGCTGATATCAAAAGTATATGAATTAACAGGCTTAGAATTGTCTCCTGACAATGAACGGCAATATCGGATAATATGTGAGCATACACGTGCGGTTACATTCATCCTTGGCGATCCAAAAGCAATTACACCGTCAAACACCGAACAAGGCTATATCGTGAGACGTTTAATTCGCAGAGCTATCAGACACAGTAAAAATCTGTTTGGTAAAAACATTATGATTGAATTGGCGAAGACGGTCATCGAACAATACAAGGATGTATATCCGGAACTTGAACACAACAAAGATTTTATATTCCATGAGATTGAGAAAGAATCGGTAACCTTCGAAAAAACACTTGATTACGGTTTAAAAAAAGCAGAAAAGTATTTTTCCGCTCTCGAAAATAAAAATATATTAGGTGGCGATTCTGCATTCAAACTTTATGACACATTTGGATTTCCGATAGAGTTAACAGAGGAACTTGCCGCAGAAAAGGGATTTACCGTGGATTTAGACCGATTCAAGCAAAGGTTTACTGAACATCAGGAATTGTCACGTAAAGGTGCCGAAGCAAAATTTAAGGGCGGTATGGCAGATGACAGTGAACAGACCACAAAACTCCATACAGCCACTCATTTGCTTGACGGAGCATTAAGAAAGGTTCTGGGAGAAAACGTTTTTCAAAGAGGAAGTAATATTACTTCCGAACGCTTACGTTTCGATTTCTCTTTTAACAGGAAGCTTACAATTGATGAGCTAAATAAAGTGACTGATATTGTAAACGAAGTAATAAGAAAAGACATCTTTGTGATTTGCGAAGAAATGAGTGTTGAAGAAGCAAAACACAAGGAGCAATAGGCGTTTTCGATAATAAATACGGTTCAATGGTCAAAGTCTACACTATAGAAGGATATTCTAAAGAAATTTGCGGGGGTCCTCATGCATCTCATACAGGAGAGCTTAATATGTTCAAAATATTAAAAGAAGAAAGTTCATCTTCCGGAGTCAGACGTATTAAAGCTGTTATCGGATAAATTAAAAGCGACGATACCGTTAAAAGTATCATCGCTCTTATTTCAATTAATGTCTTATGATTCAGTGATTAAACATTAGCCTTATTGCGACGACGCATACTTACATATGCACCAAAAGCAAGTACAGAAACAGTAATAACCATTATAAACGATGTGAATGTAGAATCACTTGTTGCGGGATTCTGCGATGATGGTTCAGTAACAGGTCCGCCTAATACTTCAATTTCACCTAAGCCTACATAATAATAATTAGCATCCTGAACACTGCTCACTTTTGTAATTGATATCTTAACATAACGTGCTTCCTCAGTCGTATTGTAAACAAATTTTTGGGATTGGGCACCTGTAATACCACTTTCTTCGCCTACCTTTGTCCATTGACTATTATCTTTTGAAACAAGAACCTCGTAATCAGAAGGCATGTTTTGACCTTCCAGAAAGCCAGCAGGCGCCAAAGCGACTTGCTTGAGGGCATATATGCTTTCAAGGTCAATTGTAATTGTGATAACGGCATCCTGAGTTACTGCAGCACCATACCAACAGATAGGAACTGCACTTACACCGTCCCAAACAGGAACTTCTCCGTCTGTAAGATATGTATAGGAAAAGAATACATTTCCTTCAAGACTTGCAACATTGGTAGCCTCCGGAGCTTCGCATACAGCTGTTTTACCAAGAGCCAAGTTAGTATCTTCGGCCATTGCAGGCACGATAGTTAATGAAGCTATTACTATCAGTGCGATTACAAAACTAAACATTTTTTTCATGAATTATCAACCTTTCTTTAAAGCGTATTTTAATATAATGCATGAAATAAATTTTATACTAATAAAAAGATTTGTCAACCGGTATTTTGCAAATTTAAAGACAATCCTTTGCAGATTTAAATAAAAAGAAAATAAAATGAAAATATATCTTAGTTATAAACAAAAAGATCCAATTATGCTTAAAAGAGAAATATTGCGCATCGCTAAACGTCAAAGACTTACTGATGTACAATTCAGACTTTTTTATATAAAATACATTGCAATTTATTTAATTAAAAATATAATTAAGTTAAGTTAAATGCAAGGAGGAATCATATATGCAAAAAATAAACTATGTAGGCAGACTGCTGGACAACACTTACAAAGTGGAAGTACATTCCCATACCACCTGGGAAGTCGTTTATTACACAGACGGGGATGGATATGTGGATATAGGTGACGAAAAAGTACCTTTTGAGGCAAACGATATATTTGTAATTCCTCCGTACACCTATCACACCGACTATTCCGACCACGGGTTCCGTAACTATCACTACAACCTAAGCGATTTGGAGTACAGCAGATCCAAGTACTTAAAGTTTAAAGACAGCAACAACAAAGATTTTCTTAAGATTACCGCTCAACTTTACTATGAATATCATCTTAAAAGAAACAACTGGCAAAACATAGTCAACAGCTTCTGCGAGGTACTGAACCAATATATGATATCGTTATCAGAAGACCTTGCGGCCAACGAATTTGTGGAAAAAGTATTGAATGATATAATATATAACTTTTCCGATCCCGGTTATGATATAAACAGTGTCATAGATAAAACCCATCTGAACAAGGACTACTTCAGAAGGATGTTCTTAAAATACACCGGTAAGACTCCTTTACAGTATCTTACCGCAAAAAGAATCTCTTTTGCAAAACAGCTTCTGTTGACACAAAAGAAAACAAACATACCGATAAACGAAATAGCATGGCGAGTAGGTTTTTCCGATTACTACTATTTCTCAAGAACATTCAAAAAAGAGACAGGTTTCAGTCCCAAATACTGGGCCGACAATGTCGGAACAGCCGAATGGTCAGAACCCATCCCTTTTCGTCATACAGACCCTAGATAAATACTTAACATTGTGCCGCTATAGCGTATAAACCGCCCGCAGCATCGTTTGCCAACGATATAATTCTCAGTTCCTTAAGATTTCTGTGTTTTACAAGATCAATTTCAACCAAGTTAAACACGGTATTGCATACATCCGTCGCCCGGTTATATGACCAAAACCGTCTTTCGGGATATACATACGGTTTTGTTAAAGGATAGTCGCCGTCATCGGATGTATAAGGCATTTCCGGACACATGTTTCTCTGTGTACCGTTTACATATGTGGCAAAGCCGGCTATTACGGGATTGCCAAAACCCATATCCGTTCCTCCGGGAAGAGGAATGTTTACGGTCATTACTGGATTTATATATGAATCTTCTTTTTCTGTCTGAAGCTCCATCCTGAATACATCAGCAAAAACATTATGGTTATCTATAAAGGAACTGATTAACACATAAAGCTTTTTGGCTTTTATGCCTTTTAACGGCACCGTGACTATTCTGTGCTTTTCATAACTTAAAGGTATGAATCCTTTTTTGTTCAGTTTAAGAGGAACACCTTTCAGTATGTCTATATATTCGTTGTTTTCAAACAGGTCTTTCATAAAGTGCGAGGGTCCCTGCATCATATGACCGTGGTATGGGAAGAGCCCTATCTGCTTCCAGTATTCCGGAGGACAGATTTGGTCCTCACATAAAGGAATCTCCTTTATGTCTCCTTCTGCGTCCGCATCAAAAGTAATTTCATATGTGCCGTCAATATATATAACGGCTTTGTTCTTTCCCGGGGACAAACAAACTTTATTTTGTATGTCAAACTCTATAAAAGTCTTCGTCTTGCTCTTTATTGTGCATTCCTTTTTTATAGTAAAGTCATTCATTAAAAGACAAATATGATTAAAATCAGTGTTTGTGTTATTAGTGACACAAACGGAGAGACTTTTGTCGTACTTGCATTCAAAAACAAACTTTGGCATAAGCACCGTTGTTATAGGATAATCAAAAACCATACCGTTTGCACTGAGCTTTAATACAAATGTTCTTCTCGAGAAGTTCAGTATACCAAACCAACCGAACTTTTCGTATTTGTCAAGCAGATTACTGTTTACAGTTGCATGCATAGTATTGCCTTCATAACTTACATTCTTAAACAATCCGCATCTGTCTTCCACACCCTGTATAACCGCTCCTTGTACAGTAGCACAACAAGCGTCTCCTACGGCTATGTTCTTTGGATATGAAACGGCCAAGTCTATTTTTTTGTATGATATCTCAACTTTGTAATTTGTTCCGTTACCCAAATATGCAGAGGCTTCAAAGAAACCGCAGCATGCTTTTGTCCGCACATTTACTCTTTTGCCGTTTACCTTTACGTCAATGCTTTCATAAGGAGGAATCCGCATTAAAAACGTTTTGTCCGTATTATTTGATATGCATATATCATACTTATTATCTTTGTATTCAATACGAACCCCGGGTATATTTAAAACCGCTTCATTCCACGTTTCAGGCAGGCAGGGCGAAATAAATGTAGTATTGGTTATTCTGTTTACCGACAGACCGAATACCGCCTCTATGATACCCTGTACATACAAAGCCGCAGAAGGAGAAAAATATGCAAATCTTTTTTCGTTTGCTGTCTCAGGCCATGATCCTCTCTGATACTCGCCGCAAACCCTGTCGGCTATAAACTTAAGAGGACGTATAGCATCCTCCGCCTTTCCTATTTTTGAATATGCAAAAGTTGCAAACGGCTGCATATCCGAGCCGCATTGCATTCCCCATGTAGGCACACCCCAATAACCATGGTCGCCGAAATGATTTGACTGATATATTTCGCCTTCGGGGCCTGTAAGTCTGTGTCTTAAATGATCTATTGAAGTGATTTTGTCCGTATCGTCTATTTGGTCATATATTATGGGATATATGATGCCATGGTATGTCGTGTCAAGGCGTGTTATATCCGCGGCATCCTTAAACCATGCAAACCTGCCGATGTCTTTTAACCATAAATGTTCCTTTAACTTTTCTAATGAATGTTTTGATCTGGTTTCATATAGAGAAGCTTCCTCATGTTTTCCGAGCAATCTTTTTAAATCACACATTATTTCAAGCATACGCACGCCCTCACTGCCTGTAGCAGCTCCTTTTCCGGGTGTACTCTCAAAGTCTTCCTGATTGCCTATCTGTGTACCCCATGACAACACTCCCTCTCCCATAGGGTCATATTCGGAAAAAGTCTGGGATATGACTCTGTCCATATAGGGCTCCGCTTCTTTTGCAAACTCTATGTCACCCGTCATTTTTAGATAGTGGTCAAGTTCCCGTGCAAAAAACTGATTGTTACCTCCCCAGTCCCTTCTGCCTTTTCCCGTTGTGCACATATCCGGTATCGCACCGCTGTCAAATATGTTTTTCATCTGGGACCTTAGTGTTTGTTTGGTTCTGTTTGCGTTCCCGCATAACTCTTCTGCTGCGGTGTGTTCCATATGCCACATTGTCGGCCAGTGCTGTATACTTTCTATCCAACCGTAGGGATATAAATATGAATACTCCATATTTAACAGCGCATGACCGAATGCCGTGTTCAGATTTTCAAGCGGCGTCTTTATATAACAGCTTTCAAGCTTCTCTCCGTAGTATTTCAATATTTTTAAATATTCTTCTTCGCAATCAAGTTCGGACAAACAGATTGCACGATCTTTACTTTGGGAAAAAGCAGCCATCAGAGATAAACTTTTTTCTGCCTTTGCCACAACAAAGCTGCCTTTATCCTTTGTATGTATTTACTTTGCAAGTATAAGATGTTCCGCACCTCTGTGTGTTTTGCTGTCATATGTCAT
>JAEAME010001119.1_pt1 | contig 20577 bp, 15 predicted proteins | sample 8958731 | NCBI WGS metagenome assembly JAEAME01 (sample SAMN16933194, study PRJNA681113) | bioreactor sludge metagenome | isolation source: anerobic bioreactor sludge (Control) | place: India:Bengaluru | collected 2018-10-24 | reverse complement strand
CTGCAGTATTTCATGAGGAACAGGAACAGGGTGCTCTCAAGAAATGATATTGCCGAAAAGGTTTGGGACATAAACTATGAATCAGATACAAATGTTGTTGATGTATATGTCAATTTTCTGAGAAAGAAAATCGATAAGGATTTTGAGAACAAGCTTATTCATACGAGGATAGGTCTTGGTTATTCTTTCGGAGAACTTTAGGATGCAGATAAGAACCCGTTTAACTTTGCAGTTTTTGTTCATCGGCGGTGCTATTATGATAATAGCTTCGTGTGCCATCTATTTCTTTTCAGCAAACTACAGAAGAGATGATTTTTACCAGCGCCTTGAGAATAAATCAACAAATACAGCCAAGATCCTTGTTGAGATCGATGAGATCGATGCGGATCTGCTAAGAAGGATCGAAAGAGATAATCCGATAAATTTCCCTGATGAAAGAATAATAATACTTAATTATAAAAATGACACCCTTTATACCTCTGATGAAAGGGGAGATATTGAGATTGATAATAATATCCTTTCACAGATAAGGCTCACAGGGAGGGTGCAATACAGGCAGAAGCCTTATGATGTTCTTGGGTTCCTTTTTACCGAACGGTATGACCGTTTTGTAGTTATAGCAGCGGCTACTGATCCTCTCGGACTTTTAAAGATCAGGAATCTCAGGATAATTCTCATAGTTGTCTGCCTTATGAGTTTTATATTGTTTTACATAGCAGGATGGTTTTATTCAGGGAAGGCTCTGGAACCAATATCTTCAGTAATAAAAAGCGTGGAGGAAGTTTCGATAAACAGCCTTAACCTGAGAGTTGATGAAGGCAACGGGACCGATGAAATTGCAAGGCTGGCCCGTACTTTCAATAATATGCTTTCACGCCTGGAAGAAGCTTTCAGTTTGCAGAAAGATTTCATCTCAAATGCGAGTCATGAATTAAGGACCCCACTCACTTCAATATCGGGTCAGCTGCAGGTATTATTGCTGAAGGACAGGAAAAAGACCGATTACAAATCAACAATAGCTTCAGTAATGGATGATATCAGAAATCTGACTGATCTGGCAAATAACCTCCTTCTTCTGGCTCGTACAAGTTCCAGCGTTACAGATAAAAGCGTAGAGCCAATCAGGATGGACGATATTCTCTGGCAGGCGGCCGAAGAAATAAAAAAATCAAATCCGGGCTTTACTGTAAATATCCGGATAGGACTCGATTCTGACACTGGCGAAGCTGAGCAGATGCTGGTTACAGGTAATGAATCCCTTCTGAGAACAGCAGTTTTAAATATTCTTGAGAACTCATGCAAGTATTCAAATGATCATACTGCCGAGGTACTGCTTGAATGTACTGACAAAAAAGTAATACTGACATTTACTGACCGGGGTCCCGGAGTGTCTCCGGAGGATATTGAAAAGATCTTTGAGCCCTTCTACAGGGGAAATATTTCATCGACTATCCCGGGTCACGGGATTGGGCTGTCTCTGGTGAAAAAGATAATTCAGAACCACAGGGGAACTATCTCAGTTACTTCTGATAACAATACCTGGACAAGGGTGATCGTAGAGCTTCCTCTTTCCAGCGAAATATATACGGCTGATAGCTTTTAATGACTTTTTAATCCGGCGTTAATGTCAGATTAATATTTGTGGCTTATTTTTAGCCGGGAAAATCATAATTGATATGGAAACATCACAAAGCAGGAATATTATCGGTATAGCCCTGATTATTCTTTTCTTTTTACTGGCAGGACTTGGTTTTATTATGAATTCGAAGAGCAAGAAAAACCTTAATGCAGAGAAACTCCGTTCAGAATCTCTGCTTTCAGAAAAGCTGCTTGTTGAGAAAGAACTTGAAAAGATAAAGAATGACCTGGCATCTCTTCAGTCGAAAAATGAAGCAGATGAAAAAACACTTGCTGATCTGAGATCCTCGATCTCCGATAAGGACAGGAGAATATCCTCGCTGGCAAGGCAGAACACGGCCCTGACAAACGATAATACCGAACTGGCTGCTGTTAAACAGGCGAAAGAGACTGTTGACAGCGAATTGGCAGCTTTAAAGAATGACTACGAGCGCCTTGCTGGACAGAAGGATGAAATGCAGAAATCTATTTCAGCCCTCGAAGCTGAGAAGAAAAATCTTGAAGCAAGACTCGAAGAGATCACCCTTTATGATTCAGATAATTTCATGGTATATGGATCGCGCGGCAAGAAGAAAGAGAAGCTTACTTTCTGGGCATGCAGAACAAAGAAACTGAATATTGATTTTGAGGTGCCTCAGAGCCTTACTGAAAACATTAATTTCAAGATTACAACACCAACAGGATCAACAGTGACCCCGGAAAATGCATCTCTCACATGGGATATTGCTCCGGATCCAAGAAATTTTACAGCCAGTTTATCATCTGTAAGCGGGGATTTTGAACAATCACGAACTGTTTCGCTGACATATGCTTCGAAGGAAAAACTGCCAAAAGGTGAATATAAGATCCAAATACTTTGCAATGATATAACAATAGGTAATTGCAGGGTAAGACTTAAATAAGTTGTTTCTTTTCTTTTAATACTTTGTTTTGAAAGCCTGTCTACCTTGGCAGGCTTTTTTTTGGCTCTAAGGCAGAATTTTCTTATATTTGTAATAAGCTGCTTTCAGGATCAGGAAATGAATGATCCATTGATATCAAATTCTAACTTAAAGATACTATGCCTAATTCCAGAAACAGATATAAAATTGCGGTTCTCGGAGCTGGACATGGAGGCCTGGCAATGGCTGGCCATCTCGCTCTGATGGGACATAAAGTGAATCTCTTCAACAGGGGAGAGGAGCGGCTGTGGGGAGTTAAGTCTTCTGGCACTATTGAAATTACAGGCGAAGTAGAGGGATTCGGTAAGATTAATCTGGCCACCACTTCAATGAAAGAAGCAATATCCGGAGTTGAACTTATTATGGTAGTAGTTCCTGCTAACGGTCATCGCTGGATGGCTGAAGAAATGGCACCTCACCTTAAAAACGGCCAGATAATTGTTCTTCATCCCGGAAGGACTTTTGGTGCAATTGAGTTCAGGCAGGTTTTGGAACGTATGAAAGTAAAAGCAGATGTAATTGTTTCTGAAGCTCAGACATTCATCTATGCATCACGTGCCACAGGGCCCTCACAGGTTCATATATTCAGGATCAAACATTCAATACCTGTTGCATCGATAAGAGCTCACCTCATTCCGGAAGTGATAAGCAGGCTCCGGCAGTTTTATCCCCAGTTTGTACCCGGAGATAATGTTTTCAAAACCAGCCTTGAAAACATCGGGAGTGTTTTCCATCCGGCCCTGTGTATCTTAAATGCCGGCTGGATTGAGCACGACATCGATTTTCAGTTCTATCATGAGGGGGCAACTCCCGCCGTCACGAAAGTACTTGAAAGGATTGATGAAGAACGTGTAAGGGTTGCAGAGGCAATCGGAATTAGGGCTATTTCAGCAAGACAGTGGCTATACATGGCTTATAGCTCTCCCGGCAAATCTCTATTTGAGGCTATGAGGAAAAATGTCGGTTACCGTGGGATATTAGCTCCGAGGTCTTTAAAAGTCAGATATATGGAAGAAGACATACCGTTCAGTCTTGTGCCAATAGCTTCTGTAGGGAAAATGCTTAATGTAGGGACTCCGACTATTGATTCAGTTATACAGCTTGGATGTGAACTTAACGAAAATGATTATTGGTTGCACGGCAGAACAGTTGAGAACCTGGGTATTGTCGGTATGAGCGTCAGAGATCTCCGGTTGCTTGCTATCGGTGAGCAGATAAAGTAAAATTGGAAGCCAGAATATTTCGGGTTTCAGATAAACACATTCGCCATGAAAAAAATCATAGGGGCTGCAATAGGCAGCTGCGTACATGTTGGAGGACTGCATCATTTCCTTAAGCTTGCTGAGACTGAAGGTTACAGAACAATATCATTCGGACCGGCTGTCCCGGTAAAAAGGATCATCAGGCTGATAAGAGAAGAAAAACCTGATATAACAGCTATTAGTTACAGGCTTACTCCGGAAACTGCTTCAGAACTTTTTAATAATCTGAAAGATGAAATTGAAAAGGAAGGTCTGCAGAATATCCGGATGATCTTCGGAGGGACACCTCCTGTTGCTGCTGTTGCTATTAAAAGCGGGTTATTTGAAAAGGTTTTTGACGGCACAGACAAGCCTGAATCGATAAAGCAATATCTTAGAGGGGGGTCAGGAAAGCAATCCGCAGATACAATTGCAGGCAATCTGCTTGACAGGATCGATCAGAAATACCCTTATCCTCTTATACGTCATCATTTTGGCAGACCGACTCTTGAAGAGACTCTTGAAGGAGTTGTAAAGATATCCGAAGCCGGGATACTTGATGTCCTGTCTGTCGGGCCTGACCAGAATGCACAGGAACATTTTTTCCATCCTGAAGAAATGGATCACAGCCAGGACGGGGCAGGAGGAGTGCCTGTCAGAAAACCCGAAGATCTGATTGCAATATATGAAAGTACAAGACGGGGCAATTACCCTCTCGTAAGATGCTATGCCGGTACGCGTGATCTCATGAAATGGGCTGAAATGAGCGTGAAAACTATCAATAATGCCTGGGGCGCAATTCCGTTGTGCTGGTACAGCGTGATTGACGGACGGTCAAAACGTTCAATAGAGGATACTGTCAGGGAAAACCAGCAGGTTATGAGCTGGTATGCTGAACGGGGAATACCTGTGGAGGTCAATGAATCTCACCAGTGGAGTTTACGCGATGCGCACGATTCGCTTGCTGTTGCGATGGCTTTCCTTGCAGCTTATAATGCAAAGAAAGCGGGTGTGAAAAACTATGTTTCACAGTACATGTTCAATAATCCTCCGGGAACGTCAGCAGAAATGGATATAGCAAAAATGCTTGCCAAAAACGAGCTTATTGAAGAATTGTCAGACGGATCATTCACAGTGTTCAGAGAGGTAAGAGCAGGGCTGGCTCATTTTTCTTCGGATCCCTCTTTTGCACAGGGACAGCTTGCTTCATCGGCTGTTGTGAGCCTTGCCCTGAAACCACATATTCTTCATGTTGTCGGATTCAGCGAGGGTGATCATGCAATATTCCCCGATGAGCTTATTCAGAGCTGCAATATTGTTCATGGAGTCCTTCATAATACACTTTACGGGATGCCGGATCTTACTGACAATAAAAAAGTAAGGGACAGGAAGGAAGAGCTTAAAAATGAAGCAAGGATATTACTTGAGGCAATCCGTAGTCGGGGCAGTCAGGAAAGCGAAGATCCATGGTCCGATCCTTTTGTGATATCGGATTCAATTAAAACCGGCCTTCTTGATACCCCTCATTTTCAGGGAAACCTTCACCTGTGTGGCAGAATTACAACCAGGCTTATTGACGGAGCATGGTATGCAATAGACAGGGAAACAGGAGAAAAACTGTCTGAGGAGGAAAGGATTGGGCGATTGCCGCTGACCTGAAGTACGGATACCTAAGAATGAAGGGATTATATTGTTAATTATTTAAAAGATTATGGCAGGAATAGCAGGAATAACAGGATCAGATGCAAGGAAAGAGGTTGAGTTAATGCTCGGTTCAATTAATCACCGGGGAAAATATCACAGACATATAATTGAAAAAGATGGCATTACAGCAGGCATTATCTGGAATGAACATGAAGATGAAAGCGTAAAAAGATCTCTGGAAAGAGGAGAGATAGGATACATGAGCGGACCCGGGCACTACATTAAAGGAATTGTTGCAGGAGGGCAGATCAGATTTTATCGTGATGAACTGGGCGTGGCACCGTTTTATTATGGCAAGGACAGATCAGGGAGATTGTGTTTTGCTTCCGAAGTAAAGGGGCTTTTAAAAGTAACTGATGATATACTGGAGCTGGCTCCCGGACATTCAATTGATAATTCAGGCACGGCTGCTTTTTATAAATTGGAAACAGGAAAATACCTTGAGCAGGATCCGGAAAAAACTGCAAAGGAACTTCAGAAAATTCTAAAAAAAGCTGTTTCGGAATGCATAAGATCAGATGAGGCAGGATCCTGGCTTTCAGGAGGACTTGATTCAAGTGCCATATGTGCCCTTGCTGCGGGGGAAGTCAGAAAGCTTAAGACTTTCACGGCCGGGATAAAGGGTGCTCCCGACCTGAAATATGCCGGCGAAATGGCACATTTCCTTAGATCTGAACACCATGAAGTTATAGTTACAGTTGATGATCTTATCAAAGCACTTCCAGATGTAATCTATCATCTTGAGTCATTCGATGCGCTTCTTGTAAGATCCAGCATTACTAATTATCTTGTTGCAAAACTGGCATCGGAACATACCAGTGAAGTCTTTTCTGGAGAAGGAGGTGATGAATTGTTTGCAGGATATGAATACCTGAAAACAATACCTGTCACCTCTCTTGAAGATGAACTTATAAAGATAACCGGAGGCCTGCACAACACAGCTCTTCAGCGCGTAGACAGGAGTGCTTCAGCCCATGGGATAACTGCGCATGTCGTTTTTGCAGATCCGGAAGTAGTTAGTTTTGCCTTTAAAATACCTGTAAGATATAAGATCTTCGGAAGTACAGAGAAATGGATACTCAGAAAAGCTCTAGAAGGACTGCTCCCTGACGAGATCCTTAAGAGACCCAAGGCAAAATTCTGGGAAGGTGCAGGAATAAAAGACCTTGTGTCTGACTATGCATCAGAAAAGATCACTGACAATGATTTCAGAAAGGAAAGAAAACTAACTGACGAATTGATCTTAAATACAAAGGAAGAGCTGTTCTATTACAGGATCTTCCGTGAACAATTCGGAAAGGATATGGATCTGTCATGGATTGGAAGGACAAAAGGCAGTCCCACTGATTCCTGATCAAATTATGTCTTTTTGGTTGTGTGAATTGATGAAGAGGATCGTCCCGATACCGTCATATCCTGTCAGTACAGATTCCCCCTTGCGTTTCAGGACCTGAATATCAACGCCTATCAAAGTAAGTGCTGCAGTGGCTGATTTTTCATTTATGAGATTCTTTAAAGTCATTCCGGCTTCTTCCCTGATTATCTCGATATTCTTTTCTGTTATCGGCAATCTGCCAGTCCTTACAAGTTCAGTGAGATGAGTTCTTGTTTCTTCATAACTTTCGGCCTTGCAAGTCTCGAAAATCTTAATGTTTGATCTTTTCCAATCAGGATGCCCGGAGATAATAAAGCTCAGAAGTATAAGAAGGCTTGAGTTTTCAGGATAACGTGTATCAATCCATAAATGAATCTCATTCCTGAAATTTATATCTTTTCTGCTTGATGCAAGGAGGCAGATATCGAAGTTCCCGGCTTTAATGAGGCCTGTATTCTCAATTATTTCCGGAAGGTTTTCAGGATTCTCCTTGTCGTATTCTAGAATTACCATGTTGTTCTCCATTCCGGAGATACCCGGGATCTGTATAGCCTGGGCGAGAGCAGAAGTGTATGATGGGGATATAAGAGTATCAACATATACATGATTGTTTGTAGTATCATAGATCTCTATCAGTTTAGAAAGCTCTTCTGTTGACTGAATGCTTGTTGCCTTTGAGTAATATCCGTCAATTCTGTGCAGATAGGTGCCAAAACCATAGCGGTATGATATCCAGTTTAACAGCTGGAAGGCCCTTGTCCGTGCAAATGAGTCCTTTGATATGCATATAGCACTTGGTCTCCAGTCCTTGGCTTTCTTCTTGCTTGCTGATCTCTGCAGATAGACCTGGATATTCCTGTTCATCTGGAACAGGGCATTTGCAAAGAGAGATTCGAGTCCTTCCCTTTCCCTGTGATAAGCATTTATGTAGGAATATATCAATGTCATCAGGATCAGGGATGCAATAGCATAAGGAGCGTTGATCCTGAACATGGCCCAGATCGCGACAAGGAAACCGAGAAGTGAAAAATACCATTTTGATCTGAAAGAGGGTCTGTAAGAAGGTGACGATCCGAAATGATTAAGAAAGGAAATAAGACAGAGAGAGCCATAGGTTACAAGGAAGAACATAGAAATAATTTCTGCTACAGCATTCACATTTCCCAGAGTTACAAATACAAGAGCTATTACAACCGTTACGAGTGAGGCATTTATTGGTTCATTATCTGATTTTCTTCCCAAAGAGAGCCATCTGTTCAGTTTTTTTGAGGGGAAAGAAGAATCATTTGCCAGAGCCTGCAGTGTCCTTGGAGCAACCATAACAGAACCAATAGCCGATGACAGAGTTGAAGCTGCAAGCCCGAGAGGTATTATAAAAACGCCAAGAATTGCAATTTTTGACATTATAAGCTGGTTTGCGAGCAAATCTTCCTCACTAACTGAGATTGTGAGCTTGTAAATCACCGCAACATACACAAGCATCCCGATTATCGTTGCTATTAATGTACCCCTGGGAATTGCCCGGGAAGGATTCTTCAGATCACCTGAAAGTCCGACCCCGGCTGTAAGACCAGTAAATGCGGGAAATACAATCGCAAATACCATGAAAAAATCATTCAGGTTCCTGATATCCCCGCCGGGTATCCTGGAGCCGTTTACCTGACTGTATTCCGTTGAACCAAGAAAGAAGAACAATAGAGATATAAATAAAATGGCCACTACTATATAAAGGAGTTTGACTCCCATATTGGCACCTTTTCTTAGTATAATAAATCCGAGTACAAGCATTGAAGGAATGCTTATTACCTGCCGGGGCAGGTTGAAATTCAGCGAGTCTGAAAAGAAATTGAAAACGAATTCAAATGCTTCTGTGAAAGCGATTACATAGAAAGCAACACTGATAGCCTGAGATAGATAAAGCGCTATTCCGATAGTAGCTCCGATATTCAGTCCGAATGACCTTGAAATAATGAAATATTCTCCTCCTCCTTCAACACGTTTGTTAGTAGCCAGTTCTGACAATGCCAATGCCGTCGGGATAGTTAGCGAATGGCCTAATATCACTAAAAGCAGAGCGCCCCAGAAACCTAAAGTGCCCACTGCGAAGCCGAATCGCAGGAACAGGATTGCCCCGAGAATTGTCGATATAGCAGTAAAGAAAACAGGGGTTGTACCGAATCGCTTATTTGTTGTCAGTTGATCCATGATATTTTTCAGCTGAGGATTTAATTAACTCTTTATTTATTACATTAATTGATCTGATGAATGACTCTTTGCGGAAAAGGTATTTCAATTCCTTCCTTATCAAAAGCGATCTTTAAACGCTTACGGTATTCTCCTGTTATCTCCCATTGCTTTAATGGTTTTGTATCCCCGAGGATCTTAATTATAATTGCAGAATCTGCAAAATCATTAACCCTCAGAAATTTTGGAGGAGTGATTATGAAATCCTTATATTCAGGATCATTTGCCAGTTCATCCCCGACACTATTGACAATCTTTATAACATGTTCCAGGTTTGAATCGTATGCAATACCGATATCGAGATTTACCCTGGCCCAGTCTTTTGACAGATTTGATACTCTCGTTATTGAACCATGAGGAAAGTGGTGAACAGTGCCGTCGAGATCTCTCAGTGTTGTTTTTCTTAGACTTATATCAACAACAGAACCTGATTCTCCGTCAATTTTCACAACGTCACCTATCCGGTACTGGTTTTCAAGTATTATGAACAGTCCTGTTATAATATCCTTAATCAGATATTGGCCTCCAAATCCAAGAGCGAGACCTGCGATACCTGCGCCGGCGAGGATAGGTCCTATCTGCAGGCCAGCCTCCTGCAATATCATAAGTACAGCAAGGACGATAAAAAGTATCCGGCTGGCACCTGTGAAAATCCGTATTAGTGTATCTTCCCGTTTTCTTTCAGCTTCCTCCGACATATTCTCATCCCGGACAACAGCTATTCTGACGGTCCTCCTTATTATCCGGCAAACGATCTTATTAATAAGCCATGCAGCAATTGCAATTACAACGATTTTTATTCCATGGTCGAGCAACCAGGGAATAAGTGACTCACTCCATTTTTTAATTGTCTCTTCCATATCTGAACTCTTTTTGGCAGGTCTAAAAATATTGTAATTATTTTACAAATTGGTATAAAAAATTCATTTCTGTTCAGTTCCTCTTATTTAGCCCGCCAGCATATTTTTGGTATACCCTTCATAAAACCCTCTAAAAAAAGAGCGAGCATTAATGCCAAGGAATCTGTTCCTGTATCCTCCTTCCTGTACTATCAATGTTGGTAATTTGAGGTTTGCAACCATATTCCCGTTTAAATAGAAATCTCTGGCCGATAGCAACCATGTGCCTGTTGGATCTCCCTTTGCAGTATCAAGTCCAAGAGCTATGATAACATAATCAGGTTTGAATTTTCTTATGATAGTTATTGCTTTAGTCAGTGTCTCCCGGTATTCATCTCCGTTTATCTCCTCTTTTAAAGGGAAATTATTATTGAATCCGTAACCTGAGCCTGCCCCTTTTTCTTCCCTGAATCCTGAAAAATACGGATAAGCAAAAGAAGGATGCCCGTGAATTGATATTGTAAGCACATCAGCTCTTTCATAAAAGATTTGCTGTTGGCCGTTCCCATGATGATAATCAAGATCAAGAATCGCCACATTACCGAACTTGCTCAGATAATTGGCTGCAATAGCCGTATTGTTAAAATAACAGAAACCTCCGAAAATATGACCTTCGGCGTGATGGCCCGGTGGACGCGTAAGCACATAGGCAACAGGATTGCCTCCAAGAATGGAATCAGCAGCCGTAAGAGCACAGTTCACTCCCCATCTTGCTGCCAGATAAGCATTTAAATTGAGTGGGGTGAAAGTGTCTATACAATAATATCCGGCCTTGACAGATAATTCTTTTGGAGGTTTAGTTGCATTGCGGATAGGAAAAACATACGGATACACAGATGCACCTGGGCTTAGGCCGGAGCAGACAGTTCTGAAATACTTAACATATTTACGGTCATGCACCTCATAGATGTACTTGTCAGGATACGATTCAACCTTCCTTTCGGATATTATGCCAAGTTTGGAAATTTCTCTGAATATCGTTTTAACACGGACAGGTGATTCAACATAACCAACTTCTTTTACATGGTGTATTTGATGTTTCCCATTAACGAATAACTGAATTTTCAGGTTATGCCTTTTTATAATTCTTACTTCATCGTCATTCTTCACATTAACATACCTCGGAGCTCTCAGTTTTACAGGATCATCCTTCACACTTTTAACAACCATATTGATGTATTCAGGCGGACAATATGCAGAATATTTACGTTCAAGAATAGCCCTGAATATCTTTCTTAATTCACCGGCTTTTAATGCCTTATTGGTACCAAGGTCGTCGTAAACAAGAAAAGGAGCGCAATCATCTTCTTCCTTAATAGGTTTTTCATAGCTTGTATTAATTATGGGATATGCGCCGTAACGTTCATAAAATGCCAGCCTTTTCATATTTAGCCTGATATGAGTTTTATCACGGCATAGAGAAGGTTCATCAGGCAGACATTCGTAAAAGAGTCCTATTGTACCTAAGGAGACAGCTTCTTCCCTGACCCTTTCATATAATGATCCTCCCACACCTGATGTAGGTCTGTCAGGCGTAACAGCAAGAAAATCCAGATAACAAAATCTCAGGTCCGACATAAACATTATAACTGCAAATCCCCTTATGTTTCCATGAATATCATCAGCTATTATTATTGATGTATTGTATTTTTTCCCCACAGGATTCATCATCTGGTCCGGGATAGCTTCAATCTGGCTTACTGTTAGATCTGGAAACTGCTGCCTCAGGATATTCTTTATCTTCTCAAGTGCAATAATGTTACCCTCAAGATTGGGATTTGTTATTTTTCTTATTCTGAACATGACTTAAAATTATAATGAGACCCCTTGATCGGCAACCAAGCTTTTAAAGATTCGTTTCATTACCTTTTTGTAATGCCACGGAAAACTCCCCATTTTTTTATTGACATTACTCTGCATCTCATAGGATACTTGTAGTATCTGTCAGCTAACGGGTACCTGGTTTAAAAGTCAGCTATGACCATAAAGATAATAATACTTCTTCGATAGTTCAGATGCAAACGACAAAGCAAAAATAGCGGAACGGGTTTTAAATTTTATGTTGGTGCTTAGCCTTTCTTTTTTGTTGGCCACAATATTTTTTGAATTATTTTTTCCACTAAAGTTGGTTTTTCTGTTTGTATGAAATCATTCAGGACCTTAGCAAATTCAGAAGTGCGGAGGTATCCGAATGATTTATGAGGGTTGCGGTTGCCATTGATCTCATAGTTATTAATTACCAGTTGATCAATTGGTTTTACTCCGTAAGAATTTTCTGAATAGTGGTCAGATAGTTTATAGTTGAAAGCCACTTTATCAAGGATATCGGAGAAGTTGAACCAATTTTGAGTTATTCCAGGTGGTGTTTTGAGAACAGTACTTTCTGAAAAACCTTTTTCTTTCAGCTCGGCAGCTATCCTGCTTTTTATAACTGGAAGTCCAAGAGGCGATCCCATAGTTATGAATGTATTGATATTAATATCGGGCTCCAGGAAAGTCAGTACATCATATGCTATAACTGTACCCATTGAATGACTTATTAACATGATGTTGTCTTTTCTGTGCTGCTTCAATTTTTTAAGTAGCCGGGCTCTTATCAATTTTTTTGCACAATGCTTCCCGTTTTTACCGGAAGAATTCCCGCTGTAATATACCTCAAGATCTTTAAAATACCTGCTGATGATGGCATCCGAAATAAATGAATAATTCAGTGATAGATCTTCATTCAGGAAGATCCAGTTCATTTGTTTTCCAAGGTAATCGACAACTTTTATTCGCGTACTGTAGTCTTCATTAGTGAATTCCCCGGATGCTTTTACATATTTTTCGTCTATGAAAAAAGGACTCTCAACATCTTTTTCATTCGGATCCAGGAATTTTTCGTACAAGATATCGGACCAAACAACCATTTCAAAATTCGGTAAGATGGGGTTAAAATTACCCGATTTTAATCCCTCTTTCATCGACTGTTCCCACCAGCTTCTTAAGAGTGGTTCAGGAGGTTTATTCCCCAAGCCATGTATACCTATAATAACATTATTCATACTAGCAGAATTATGCCTGATCAGGGGCAATAAATACTTATAATTTTTCTTTTTCCATTTATTGCCGGATTGAGATATTTAACTTTAAAGTAAATTTTGAGATCGCCAGAGTCGGATACTTTTTACAATATAGTAAATTTACGACATCTTCAGGAGAAGGGATGTGTAAATGAAGAAATGATATAATGACAAGCTATCTGATCTTAGTCTTTTGTATACTTATACTACTTGCATATCTGTTTGATATCACAAGTAGATATTCAAAGATCCCGGGAGTCATTCTTTTAATTGGGTTAGGGATTGGAATACGGCTGCTTGTTGAAAGGACCGGATTCAATATCCCCGATATGAAGCCTCTTCTTCCGGTTCTCGGAACAATTGGGTTGATATTGATTGTTATGGAGGCGAGTCTGGATCTGAAACTTGGCAGACATAAGTTCGGTCTGATAGTAAAATCTGCATCAGCAGCTATTTTCCTTTTTGCCTTCTTTACAGCTATAATGTCATTTGTAATGTCCAGGTTCCTTGGCTATAAACTCTTTGATTCATTAATAAATACAATACCTTTCGGAATTATAAGCAGTGCAGTTGCAATATCTTCTGCAGCTAACCTGAACCAGGAAAGAAAAGATTTTGTTATTTATGAAAGTTCTTTATCCGATATCATAGGGATTCTGGCGTTTAACTTTGTTCTTGAATATGGAGAATCAATAGGTCTCGGGTTAATGAGCTATACTCTGAAAGGGATCCTGACAATCATTCTTGCAATCATAATCACATCCGTGCTGGCTTTGCTTTTGCATAAGATAACATATCATATAAACTATGTCATTATTCTTACATCATTGATACTGGTTTATGCACTTGCTGAATTGATTCACCTTCCGGCACTTCTGCTTGTCCTGGCATTTGGTATGGCGTTGGCTAATTACAGGCTTGTTGAAAATACAATAATAAGGAGGTATGTTGATTTTAAAAAGTTTGAAAATGATATGATTTCATTTAATATAATAATGAGGGAATTTACATTTATTGTCAGGTCCTTCTTTTTCATAATGTTCGGCTATTACACTGAAGTTAAGGGTTTGTTTGATCTGAACAATATTATAACCGCTTTGTGTATAGTTGGCGGAATTTATCTGTTACGGATTATATTCCTTAAGAGGTTCCTTAAACTTCCAATTCTTCCCTTTCTGTTTTTTTCACCCCGGGGATTGATCACAATATTGCTTTTCCTTAGTATACCGGCTTCATCCAGGATCGGATTAATAAATGAAGAAGTCGTGACCCTTGTTATATTGCTGACTATATTAATTATGATGGTTGGTAATATATTCTACGAAGAAGAGGTTATTAGTGAAGAATTTACCAGAAATGTAAATGAAGAAGCACCCCTTACCTGACTGAAATCAAAGAAAGCGATCAGGAACTCAGAAATATTGTTTGAATTTTTCTCCGATCTTAAAATAAGTAAAAGACCCGGAATATTCTGGTTCCATATGAGTGACCTGCTTTTTTTTGAAATCAATAATGTTATGCTCAGGTAATATATTGGCTATAAATAAATTATTGTTTTAAAGCAGCTTTTGTAAAAATATAGTCAGGTATTGATTGATTGAATTTTACTGAAGTGATAATAAATTCCGTTCCGTCTCCCTGCCTGAGCAGGTCCTTGTAAATTATTTTCATTGGAAACCATCTTTTTTCAATCATTCTTACATCTGACAATGTTGTTCTTTTAAGCAACTGACCACTTCGTGCAAATAGTTCTTCCCGCAGGGGAACGAACCTTTCCATATCTATCCACATCTTTCTTGAGTAATATGCAACATTGCTTACTTTTGCAGTAAGCGAAAGGATCCAGGTATTCCTTCCATCAATCTGTTCAGTGCCTGTTACTTCAGCAGAATAGATCTCAGAAATCTTTCTGTCATCCATCATATCTTCGTATGAGAGATCAGAACCCATAACAGACTGTCTGAGCATATGTCCTGAGATCTGGATAGTCCTGTCACTAGACGGAGAATATATCCATAGCTGATTTTCAAGTTTAAGCATCTTGGTCCCCTGTTCGCGTGCAGGAGAAAGGTATTCGGTAAATGATCGTTTGTCTCCGACAGCATAGGTCCTGGAGGTAATTGTCCGGGTTGCTCTTGATCCATGTATTATCATTGCAGATTCAAATACCCGGTTGTCTGATGACATGTTTCCTTCAACTTTGTCAAGAATCTGGTTCGCGTCCTGCCCTGAGGCTGACATTATAAAACACAGCAGAAGGATGCTTGATAAATATTTTCTCATTGTTTCAATTATTTAAGCTTCCAGCTCTTTGAAAAGCCTGGCTGTCTGTCGTTTATAAATACCTATTCCGGAGAGCATGGTGCCGATCACTGTTGATATCAATCCGGGGATAAAGCCAATGTAGAAATCAACCGGAGTTATTCTGGCCCGTATTTCAGAAGGCAGCATCATTGCTGAACCTCTCATAAATCCGGAAATATCAATGCCGTATGTCTGTATAATCCAGGCAAACAAGAGACCAAAAAATGTTCCAACAACTGATCCTGCAAAACCTATAATTATTGATTCATAAATCTGCGTGCCGTAAATGTGCCCTTTCTCTTCACCCATTGCAAGACGTATTCCAAATTCTCCATAACGGCGGAGGCCGCCAAGCAGTCCGGCATTCCATAAAACAAGCGACATCGCAATTATAAAAATCAGGGAGATATAGAAAGACCAAAGTTTTGTCATATTGACATATGTTCCCATTGTCCCCTGCTCGCTGAGAGTCTTCATAACAGGAGTGAAGTCATCGGTATTTACGGGAGCTGAAGAATTGAATTTAACAGCTTCAGAATGTGCCACTTCATCATTGTAGAATCCTCCTTTAAGGAACCCAAGTATCTCGCCGGCAGAGTCCTCCATATCAAGAGCATTTCTTACATCCCCGATATCTGCAATAAGTGTTCCCTTATCGAGAGCCTCATGTCCCATTGATACAGTTCCTGCGAGCACAAAATTTGTAATCGACATGCTTCCGTTCATTGTCGAACCGATAAATGTAATTTGATCACCAGGGTTAACTCCCAGTTTCCTTGAAAATTCTTCGCTGAGCAGGACTTCATTCTTTTTTGAAGGCATCTGTCCGCGGACGAGGGATTTGAGAAAATTCATCCGCCTTATTTCGTCAGATCCCGGGATTAACAGCTCCAGTCCCATTCCTGTGGCAGGTCCCTGTGATTTTGTCTCACCGTTTTCATCAGGTACATCAACAAGCCCTCCGAACTGGATCCGTGGCGACCATTCAGTATCGGGATAAAGCTTTTTCAGGTCAGACAGGAGTGAAGCTACATCCATAAGTGCCAGGTCATTGGGCAGTTGCCTTAAGTTTTCGGCATAACCATGTGTCATAACCTTAAGGTGGCCGTTTGAAAAACGGGCATTAATCTCGATTATGTCACCCATGAAGCCTGTTATATAGGCATGCATGAGGACAGTAAGAGTAACGCCTATTGTAACAACAAGAACAGGCAGCCTGCTCCGGCTCTTGTCCCTTAGGAGTCCTTTAAATAAAAACTTTATCATTGGATCCTCCCCCTTAAAGCTTCTGTTGGATTCATTCTGGCGATTTTTCTTGATGGCCAGTAACTTACAATTGCAGTTACTGACATGATTATGAGAACGGTTGAAACTACAAGTCCTGTACTATAAACAGGATATAAGGTCTGGGCTATTGCCATCCCTAATTCACTTGTGTCAATTGGCATGGTCCATCCTGCCTTTGCCTGCCAGGCAAGGAAAGGCAGACCGTAGGCAGCTGATACCAGCGCTGCAAGAACAGAATTCATTGTCCCTTCCAGAGTGAAAAGCCCGACGACTTCACTTCTTGTATAACCCAGGGCAATATAGGTTCCTATTTCCTTCTGCCGACGGAATATTGAGAGAACCTGGGTGTCAAAAATAGCAAGCATTGCAAGTAGAATCAGGATAAAGTAAAGAATTGATGTGCCGGCTGTTTTAACCTTTATGAGATCGTCGACTGACTTTGTAAGCTCTGTCTTGCTCTTATGGATCCATCCGTCTGCCTGAGATCTCAGTTTTTCACCATTATTGTATGTCAGAATTGTTGCCTCTCCTTCAAGATCTGTCATTGACTGCAGATTGCTGAGTTCAACATAAACCTGACCCTGATCAACTTCAGGAACGTTAACTGAAAATATTTCGGTAACAAAGATCTCTGAAGCATCAAAGGTGCCGTTAGCGTCTCTCCACTGGATCATAACCCTGTCGCCTTCACTTATGTTCAGGTTTCTTGCCATAACTGACCCGATTATTGAAGGGATCGCATCAGGAATTACAGTATCAAGTTTGTGTGCAGGGAGGAGAAAGATCTTTTGTGAAGGATTGATGCCTTTTATCATTATCGACTGCATTCTTCCCTGCGGATATATAGATCCCTGGATAACAAGGAGAGGTTCCATATCACCTTCCCTGATCTCGTCACGAAATTCAGGAGGCACAGGGGCATGGCTTTCAGCCAGTGAGAAAGGGTCATAAGGGTCATAATTTTTCTGCCAGTACTGACCTTCTCCGATCTGCCATCTGGTCATGTCGACTTTTGCCTGGTGATCCCATCCTGTTATTACTCCTTTCATCCAGATAATTACAACAAAAGAGAATGACAGTACAATAACGTTCAGCCAGGTACGTAATCCTGCCCCGATAAGGTTCCGGAAAGCGAGCTTTATTGCCAGTTTCATGATACCTCTTGTTAGTTTTTGACTATTTCATCCTTATCGATCCTGCCATCGATAAGGAATATTTTTCTGTGCAGGTAACTTATAACCTTGTCATCATGAGTTGCAAAGAGAAAAGTTGTTTTCAGTTCCCTGTTAAGATTTTCCATTGTTTTAAGAATATTATGGGAGTTAGCTGCATCAAGGTTTGCAGTGGGTTCATCTGCCAGTACAAGTGATGGCCTTTTGACCATCGCTCTTGCAACAGCAACTCTCTGGCATTCGCCTCCCGAGAGCTGGGGAGGTTTCGATTTGACCTTGTCGGTCAGGCCTACCCATTCCAGGGCATCCATCACCATTTTCTTCCTTTCTGAAGCTGAGACACGCAGAAGAAGAAGAGGGAATTCAACATTCTCAAAAACAGTATGAACAGCAAGGAGATTGTAGCTCTGAAAGATGAACCCGAGACTTTCTTTTCTAAGTCTTGCAGCCTCCCTGGCATTCAGATCAGAGATCGATTTTCCCAGTACGGTAACTGAACCTGACGAAGGAGTGTCGAGTGAGCCAATTATATTCAGAAGAGTTGTTTTCCCTGAGCCGCTGGGTCCGATAAGTCCGGCAAATTCTCCTGTTGTCAAAACAATATCAATATCATTAAGAGCGGTGAATTCGCTCTTGCCCATTGGAAATTTTTTGATCAGATCCTCAATTTTAATAATTGATGAGTTTTCCATTTCAATTTTATTAGTGATTGAATACAAACATTAGCTGAATACCTTTTCCTGCAAAGATATTCTGTGAATCATCCTGTATCGGGAGCTTATATGACTCCGGGTTCCAGTATGCCATAAGATAGAGCATTATTTTATCAAACTGGCGCTGCCAGCTTAGAAAAGTATAGATATTCGCTGCATCCCAATTATAGAATACAATTGCGCCAAGACGGTCAAACATTCCTATGGGGTAGTTTGCTGAAAGCAATGAGAATGAATCAGTCTTATCAAACGAAAACGGTTTTTCATCATAAGTTGTCAGCAGCTGCTCATAAGCGCAATAGATGCCATTTCCCAGTCCAAATGTATAATCAACTCCGGCATTTAGTATCAACTGGTTGGTAAGCATCCCGATGTTTTTTCCCTTATGGGTCAGAGAGCCCTCGATCCAGAAGCCTGCTTTCATGTCCCATTTGATATCGAAACCTATTCTGTTCTCAGGGATCTTTTCAAATGAGGGTACACCGGGTCCTGTTTCCCTGCTGTCGGCAATCCTGTGATGATAAGAAAGAGCTATCTCACCGGAAGGTATAGGCAGCTGCGCTCTTCCTCCGAACTCCGGGATCTTGCTGTTAACAGGTACAGCTTCCCATCCTCTTCTTTCATTGTTTCCGTAAAGGCCCCATAACCAGATATTTGCATTATTCAGGAAATAATATCTTGCCAGCAATCCCCATACGCCGTCAGTTAGCTGCAGGGGATCGCGGGGATCGATCTGATCGAACCACATCAAAGGTCTTAATATGGATGCAGAACCGAAATTGATCTTCTGGAGACCAAGCCTCAGTTCAAATTGTTCAGAATATAATCTAACCCAGGCTCTGTAAGGTTTTATTTTACCTGAAGCTGAGATTGTATCAAAAGGTTTCAAACCAGCACTTCCAAATATATTTGCTGATACCTCCGTATCAAAATGCAGTACGGGATTCGAGGTTGCCTCATAATTGAGTTGTGGAATATATCTTATGCCAGCCCATACGGGGAAATAGCTTGCTGAGTTCCCGTTCAGCCATGACGACATCTGACCGCTGAACCGGAGGCTGTCTTGAGCTTCTATATTGTCTATTGATGTAATAAAGAGAAAGACTATAATAAGTTGGTTTCTCATTTAGTTTCAGTTATAGGCTTATATATCATAAATGAGCGATAATCAGGGTTAGACAAAACGAAATAAATCCGGGGATGTCTTAATTTGTATAAGATTCCCGGATCGCTTAGAGTAAAATTACAAATCTTTATTGAATTTCGGGCAGATTTCCTTTTAACCGGTCTCTTTTACGGTCGTTTTCATCAAGCAGGATCTTTCTCAGGCGCATTGATTTGGGAGTAACCTCAATATATTCATCAACAGCTATATATTCCATTGCTTCTTCGAGTGAGAACCTTACGGGAGGAGCAAGGATTATCTTGTCGTCCGATCCTGAAGCCCTCATATTTGTGAGCTTTTTCGTTTTGATGACATTTACTGTTATATCGCTCTGTCTAGTGTATTCACCTATTACCTGTCCCATATAAACTTCTTCGCCCGGGAAGACAAAGAATTTACCCCTGTCTTTCAGCTTATCAAGTGCATAACCTGCTACGGTGCCTGTTTCCATAGCAATCAGTGAACCGTTGCGTCTGACTGCCATTTCTCCTTTCCATGGTTCATAGCAATCGAAACGATGGGCTATAACAGCTTCTCCTTCAGTTACTGTAAGTATCTGGTTCCTGAGCCCGATTATACCCCTCGAAGGGATCTTAAAATCGAGCCGGGCTCTGTCATTGCTTATTTCAACATTAAGTATCTCACCTTTGCGTTGTGTTACCTGATCTATCACCTTGCCGGCGAAAGTCTCGGGAACCTGGACCGTCAGTGCTTCAACAGGTTCATGTTTTACTCCATTAATCTCTTTTATTAGCACAGTGGGTTGGCCTACCTGCAGTTCGAATCCTTCACGCCGCATTGTCTCGATAAGAATTGACAGATGCAGTATTCC
>JAEAME010001118.1_pt1 | contig 20593 bp, 15 predicted proteins | sample 8958731 | NCBI WGS metagenome assembly JAEAME01 (sample SAMN16933194, study PRJNA681113) | bioreactor sludge metagenome | isolation source: anerobic bioreactor sludge (Control) | place: India:Bengaluru | collected 2018-10-24 | reverse complement strand
CATCATCAAAGGCTGTTTATAGGTAATTCATAACTCCAGAATTTTCTACAATTTTCTACAATCCAGAGGGAGAGAGGGTACTCCAGTTTTTCTGGTTTTTCAGAAAAACTCATTTAATTGTGTCTGAGCCTGTCGGCACGGTCTTACTCGTCCGATCCTGGAGATTCGACCCCCGTTATCCCCCCGAATCCCCGGCTCCAATACTGAATGAGTTTTCGAGTGTTCTCCTCGTCGAGATCTCTGTATATCTCCCAGAAAGAGACGAGAGATTTCCCGTGGTAGATACTCACGATCGCCTTGATGATAGTCTTTTCGCTCGAGGAGCATTTCCCGATAAACCTTTCCAGAAAGTCGTAACCCTTGATCGACCCGTCGGGTTCGTAACACGGGGAAACTTTCTCCCAGAGTCCAAAGTCGTTGAGTATAGCTTTCATGTCATCAAAACTCATCAGCTCTCTCTTCCCATCGTTCCCGTAAGATCTCGAGGAGTTCTCTCCAATGGATCCCGCTTTCCTCGACTCTCTCGATCCCCCTGGGGTCCCTCGGTCTAGTCCCGAGTCCCCATCCCGGGTTTAAGTAACCCCGGATGATATCGTCGGTCAATAATTCCCTCGCTTTGTCAGGAGGAACGATCCGAGAGAGTTTATTCTGGATCTTCCTGATCCGTGGATTCGTCAATCTCATCGTCTCCCTCGGAAATGCCGACGATAATCCAGTATGTAATTCCCCGCTCCTCGACGACCCATCTATCGCCAAAGTTGTAAAGTATCTCGGGTTCCTCCCCCATAATTCCAGGGACGACGACCTGGATATCAACCGGCTCGAATCTTTTTACTCTTTGCTCATGTCTCGCTTTTAACTTGTTCTTGAGGTTCGTCAATTCCTGGAGGGAATAGAGTCTCCATTCCCCATGCAAGAGACCGTAGATCTCCCCGTCCCTTTTCTCGAATCGTTCCGGGACTGAGATCTCGACGAATTGTTCTAGTCGTTTCTCCATCCTCCGAATTTGTTTCATGCGACCCGCCTTGATTCTTCGATTTTCCCGAGATCCTCCTCGAGCTTTTCGAGTCTCTTCTCCAGATCGTGTTTCTCCAGTAGTTGACCTCCGACCGAGCAGAGATAACCCATTACCCGGGCTTTGTCGAGATACTGTTTGTAAGTGATCGGATCGACTTTATCGGGATCTAGTTTCCAGATCTTGTTTATCTCCGACTGGATTTTCCGGAGGAGACTCTCGATCGTCATATTTCGTGCCATAGTTTCTTACCTCCTACATCCCCCCGGGGGTCGAGTCTTAAATCTCGTCTCCGACTGACTTTGAACCCGGTTTTTTACCCTTATTCCCGGGGGTTTTTAGTGCTTTCCCGCAATTGCCTTTATATTCGTCTCTGAGGAACTTTCTATCCCATCGGTATGATTCCCTTGATCGACCTGAAAACTCTCGTTCTGGGGCATCTATGCAAGAATTTTTCTGTCGTCGTCGGGTAACTGTCATATGCTCTCGTAAAGTCCCCAATACTCCGGGATTCTTCTCATTCTCAAAGGCTCTTTCTCGGGAATGAAATGTCGGGATTCGATAACTTGAATATTTACCCCGCCATCAATGCTTTCGTCTTTCCATATCCCGAGGAGGAGATCTCCCGAGTATTCGATATCCCCTGACTCCTTGAAAGAGTCGAGGGATGGCCGGGAATATCCGTTCCCGCCTTTCTGGGGTCTCTTCAATTCAGAGACGACAAGGATCGTCGCTTTCGTTTTATCCCTGATCTCCTCGATATCCCTGATCCATCCGTCGATGTTATCCCTCCTGAGGGACTTGTCAGGTCTCCAGGGGAGTTTTTGGAGGGAGTCGATGATAACGAGGGGAGTTTCTCCGAACGACTCCCGGATATACTGAATGACCTCGATGATTTTCCACTTGTCGAGATCCCTGTCTTTCTTCACGAAAAACCGCTCGGTGATTTTTCGGAGGTCTGTCATCCCTTTCTGATAATTTCCGAACTCCTCGGGACTGAATTCCGGAGAGTTCTGATCTTCCAACGCCTTAGCTAACTTTCCCTCGGATAGTTCCGAACGGTTCGAGAGAATCCTGAGGAGGAGCGACTCGATAGAGTTCTCAAAGTCGAACGAAACGACGGGGACCCCCTTGAGAGAATTCTCGATTGCTATGAGTAATGCCAGCAAACTTTTGCCGGCTTTCGGTTCTCCCCCGAGGACTGTCAAGTCATGAATCCCCCGGGTTATACGGTCGAGACCGACGAGACCCGTCGAATATCCGATCAATTCCCCGGAGAACCGTCTTTTTAGGAATTCCGGGAGGTTCTCGATGAAAGGGGAGAGAGACTCGATCGGGAGTGAAACGACTCTCTCGGAGAGTTTCATCAGCTTTTTCAATTCGTCCCTGAAGGATTTCCCCTCTCTCTGACATTTAAGTCGGAGATCTGTCAAGTCAAACCCTCGGGGGAGTTCTTCTCCGATGAGTTCTTCGTACCTCCTCCAGTTGACGACCCGGGAGCGATACCCGATTTTTTTCGCAACTTTCAAGGCTCCATCTCGTCCCGATTCGTCGTTATCAAAGAGGATAAAAATGTCCCTGACTCCATCGAATACCGAGGGGTCGTCTTTGAATCCCTCAGATGAGGGAGAACCGACGACGTTGAGAATCCTCTCGTCGAGGAGGGAGAGCGTGTCTTTCTCCCCCTCGGTAATTATCAGGGAATCCCCGGGGTCGAGAGCCTTGATGATTCCCCCGAGATAGAGATAACCCCGTTTCGATCCCTCCCATGAGTAATTATGAGGGTTCGAGGAATAGATTCTCTTGATCGCTACAATCTCCCGGTTCTCTGCAAGATGAGGGATAGTGTAAGCCTTTGACTTGTCATCGTACCCGACGAATAGACTCGAGAGAGTCTCCGGGGAGATCCCCCGCCTCTTCCAGTATTCTTGGAGTTTGTCGTCCTCATAGAGCCTCTTTCTGTATCTCTCGACTCTCTCGAGGATGTCTCCGTCCTCGTTCCAGGTTGACTCTTCCTTATCCCCTCGGTGAACGATCCGGCTTTTCGGTTTGAGACCGATCTCGTCGATGAATTCACGGTATATCTCATCCGGGAGTCTCTCTCCGACCTCACGGGAAAATGCCAGGAGTCCCCCGGATTTCCCGCAACTGGTAGAATGACACTTCCACTTTCCCGTTGTGAGATCGACTGAGAATGAGGGATTGCGGTCGTCGTGGAATGGGCATAGACCAATTGCATGATTGTTTTCGTGTCGTTTTATCTGTTTTATATGTCTGCTGAAGAGTTCAAAAGTCTTTTCTGGATTCATTTTTCGGTTTTTCTCCTTTCCTGAAGGGGTTCCAATGTTAACTTTAGTTACATTGGAATCCCCTTTATTATAGTTTATAGTTTATAAGGCTCCAGATCGTGCATACAGAGGGTCTCTTAGAACAAAAAGGCGTAACTAGACCCGTGTTTTGGCGTAACTAGACCCGTGTTTTAGCGTAACTAGACCCGTGTTTTAATGTTAACCGATTTGAAACTTTACTCATTGTCGGCATCCCTCAGAGTGAATCTGTATCTTATCGGTCGAGTCGAGATCTCCTCGACCTCCAGAGTGAGTTTATAGTGTTCTGGATATACCCTCTTTAACTCATCAATAGCGGTTTTTAATCTATTTCTCGAGTTTCGGATCACGTCTTTTCTGTGCCTTTTCAATGCTTTCAGGATGTCCTCATCGTCTTTAGAAAGATTGAGTTTCCCCTGAAATTCCAATAGTCTGTTATTCTGGATCTCCAATTCGTAGATTCCGATGAGTTTCAGCAGAGAGTTAAACTCTTTCACGAACGTTTTCGGGTATATCGATCGTTTCGTTTCTATATTCTGTGTCTGGATGACACGATAGAGAGCCTTTGCGGTATCTGACTTGAGAGATTTCCAAACGTCGAGGTTGAGCCTGAACGTGTAATTATTTGCGATCGTCTCCCACATGGTCCGACCAAAATTGACCTCGACGTGTTTCCTCTCGATCTTTCCGGTCTTTTTCGTCCATATCCAGAGGGAATCGAGGACACAGACCGCTCCAGAGACACAGATCCCGTCGGCTCTTTGTCGATATCCAGAGACCCCTCTTTTCGTCCGTTTCGGCTCAAAAACCAAAGAGGTTGAGAATAGTCTCCAGAGACCCTCGAGAATCCTCTCCTGAGTTTTTTTACTCTTTGCGTCTTTCGTCGATCCGGTCAAGATTTTAGCTAACTGATAGAGACTAGCCTTGACCGAAAAGTCCCGTTCGACTTTTCCGATCTGGTTCTTTGCAATAGAGATGAGGACGTATAGGACCCCCTCGTCGAATACTGACAAGTCCGTCCCGAGATATCCCCTGATCTTCTCGACCTCGACGGGAATCCCCTCTTTCTCCATCTTTTCAACGTCCCGGAAAACTTTCGGCATATCGAGAGAGAGTTCGACTCCCTCTCCGTGTTCGGTGAACAATTTCATCGGGAGACGCAATTGTTGGGGACGTTTCTCGAGGTCTGCCCAGATCTCCTCGATCGTTTTCTCGGACACGTTCCCCTGGTCGTCGATCACTCTAATTTTCACTTTCTCTTTCCCTCCCTTCCATTGGTTCCGAAATATCCCGGATTTCCCGAGATTCTGATCCATCTCGACGGACTTGTCAGAGAAAAGATCGGAGGGACTGGATCGTTTTTTGCGAGGTTTACCCGGGGGACGGGTCGGTCTCCTCGGGTTCGTGGGGTCATGGGAATCAGTCATCGGTTCCCTCCGTCAACTTAACGGCTTTTCCTATGAGTTCCGAGAACTCTCTGAGTTTCCCTTTCGGGACCGTGATCCCTTTCTTCGTGGGAATGAATTCCGAGTCGTCTTTCTTCCAGAATGACCGTATGTCCAGGAATTGATGACCGTTGTAAGTTCGGAGTCGTAGTTTCAGGGTTTCCTCGGAGTTCTTTGTCAGCTCTCCGATGTCCTGGTCGTTCTTCACTTCATCCCGGGCGGGGGAATTGCTTTTCGATTTGCTGGAATACATCTCAATGTCCTCCTCTTCTCGACTCGATCCGGTCGAGAATTTTCTGATAGATATCCGGGGAGAGCTTGAGTCTCCCTTTCTTCCTGGGGACTGAGATCTCCCCTTTGATTTCCAGATCCCAGAGGACCTCGTAAAAACGATATCTCGGGACTTTGTTCTCTCGGCAAAATTCCAAAACTGTCATCTGATCTCCTCCTCAAATGTTAGAAAAAACTTTTTCTCTGAGTTCCCTTAGTTCGTCGAGTTCTTCCTGATAAATCTCGATCTGTTTCTCAAACATCGTCATGTCTAACTCTTTCCCGATAGCCTCCCTGACTTTCTGAGAAAGAACGTCGGGACGTAGCGCATCGAGTTCGACGGCATATCTCCCATACTCCCAGATGAATTTTTTCGCTCTCGAGTCGGTCTCTTTCAAAGCGTCGGGGTCGTGGGGGATGTTATAGCGGTGGATGTCCTCTTTCAGAAGAGCGACACGTTTGTAGTTGATCCCCGGGAATCCGAACTCGTCCTCGATAGTGATTTTCATGCTCTCCAACATCTCCATCCCCGAGGGGTCGAAATCCCCGAAATATAGCATCGTGATATCTTGACCCGATTCTCTTCTCTTTTTCGCTCTCACGACGAAATCACGGATATAACTCACCGAGGAGAACCCCCGGCATACCACGACGGGGATCATGTATTCGTCGCATACTTTCTCGAAAAGACTCGAGAGAGCGTCTTTCTCGATCCATACCTCGACGTAGTTAGGTTGACCTGTCAGGAGATCTCTCGAATACCCTTTCAGAAAGCATCTTTTCTCCCGGTCGATAAAACCCTCTTTCGACTCATGGGAGAGTCTCTTGTTGAAGGATCTCGACCTGTCCTCGATCACGTTCCATCCGATGAGACCGTCCAGTCTCGACCACTTAACGACCCCGGAGAGGTCTGAGTATTTGCTCCTCTTGTTCTCGAGATAACCTTTCCCGACCAATTGGTAGTAAACCTGTCTGAGAGTCATCGGGAGATACTCTCTCCATTCCTCGAGGATCTCTTTGATCTGTGCTAATTGCTCCAGTCTGTGGGGAGTCCATGAGATCCGTTTTCTACTCATCCTCATCGCTCCCGTGGGTTTGTTTTGCTTTGTGGGGAATTCTCATCAAAACAAGTAAATCTCCCGTTTCGATATCCCACGCCGAGTATCTTTCAATAGGGAATTCGAGGTCCGGTTCGGTCTCGTCCGTTGGTTGAGTAACCCATTCGATCATGTCTAGGACCTTTCTCAGGAGTTCCTCCCAGTTCTCCTCGAATTCCAAAATCTTTTTCCCGGGGATCCTGGAGAAAACCCCTCTGTAAATCCGTTGCTCGTCTTTCTCCGTGTCAGCATTGGGGAAGAAACAGGCCGTTTTCCATCCGAGATCTCGTAAGCGTTGATTAACCGTTTCTGTGTGCTTTTCTTTCATTTTTCCTCACTCCTTTTATCCGAAATGAGGTTCTCCCCCGGTATGAGAATTCCCCGAAACGTGTTATCATTAAATACACGGGGATCCCGAGGGAGACCCTCTGGATTCTTGGAACCGATCTTCTGGGCGGGAGATCGTTTTTCGATTTGTTGGAGCCTCCGTAAAAACGGAGGCTTTTCTCTTTCTGGGCGGTTCATTTGATCACCTCTGATGATAGTATAGCATACAACAACGATGTTTTTTGTACTTGGGTCATACTAACAAAATTCTGAGATTAGACTAATTGTGCAACGTTGATTGATTAAAAAGGGATGCCTCCATCTTCAAGCGATATTTGTGTGTCTATCTCGTCGTTGAGTTCGAGTTCTTCGATGAGGTTATATCCTCCCTGTTTGTAGATTTCCCAGAGCAACTCGAACGTGTTCCCTTTGATAAATTTCCACTCTTTGAGGGTCTTTCTTGCCATTTTTTCCGCTGTTTCTTCCGCTATCTTTTTCGAGTAATACTCCCTTGATACCTGAAAGACGGTCTCTTTTTCTCGCTCTTTGTACCAGTTTTGAAAAGTATCGCTCGGGAGTCGGTCGATTTCCTCGCTTGATTCTGAAAGGATCGACGATAGTTTAGTTTTTACGAGCGAATAGAGTTCAATCTGGGAAAAGATACCCCGGAGCCTCTGGAGAGAGTATTTCTTCTTCATGTTCTTGATGAGTTTCAAAACATAAACGTCCCGTGTCGAGAATAAATAGGCTCTGACTTGTTGGTCAAAGGCTTCGTAAGGGACTTGAACGGGTTCCACAAGGGGGAAACCCGTATTCAGGAGGTAAAACAATTCTCCTTTTGATAGTTTCGTTTCTGTTAGAACGTCCCCAGTTGAGAGATACCCCAGGGAGCGGTAAACCTCGAACTCGTCCTGAGGTTCTTCCTGAATTTCTCCCGGTTCCGTGGAATCGACCGGGATCCCCAGGTCGAGGAGGTCCTCTTTCCTGTCTTTCTTGTCGTCGGTCATGAGGTCTCTCCTCCCTCCTGAGAGATATATTTTCTCAACGATTCCCCGGGGATCCTGATTTGATTTCCGAAACGAATCGACTTGAGACTCCCGGCTTTTATCAGGTTATAGACGGTCTGGATTGACACGCTAAACATTTTCGAGATCTCTCTCGGTGTATAGACTTTCCCCTCGTCGATTTGAATCACGTTAATCCCTCCTCTTGAAGCCTTTCAGTTCCCATTTCCGACCCTCCATATTTAAGACGCGGGGAACCCCGTGTCTTTATTCCATTGACAAGATGAATTCCTTGATAGTCTCTCCGTGATTAGTTTTCCGCCTCTTTCTAGTCTGTTTGTACCCGTCGATGAGTCTCCTCACTTGAGTTGTGTCCCAGTCGTTCCCATTCCGGGTCGTTATTCCGTCCTCGTTGAGTTTCTTCGTGATAGAGGATAGATTCTTACCCTGGGAATACATCTCGTTGACCCGAGTGATTATAGATTGCTCCTCGGGGATCTCGACGAGGAGGTCTCCCTCTCTCTTGAAACCGAACGGGATATCCCCGACGACTCGACCGTTTTTCTTCATATGCTCCATAGCTTTTTTCGTTCTCGACTTGACTTGTCTTCTCTCCATTTCTCCCATGAACGCTTTCATCGAAAAACTCATCCATCCGTCGATCGTTGACGTGTCGATCTTTCCTTCGACGGTATAGAGGGTTACGTCGAATTCATCGAGGTATCTCTCGAGGGAGAGGATCGTCAGCATATCTCGAGAGAGTCTTTCCAGAGAATAGAGGACGACCGCATCAATCTCATCGGTCTCGATCGTTTCGAGGAGCTTCACGAATCCCGGGCGGGTCCGGTTCTTTCCCCCGGAGATTCCCTCGTCCCGGATGATATCGACGAGATCGAGATTGTCTCTCTCGCAAAACTCACGGATTCTCTCGACCTGGTTCTCGACCGAGACTCCCTCTCTGACTTGTTTATCCGTTGAGACTCTCACGTAACCGATCGCTTTCATGAGATCCCCTCCTCTTTCGTTCCTACAACTACAATATACCACAAACAATTATAAAATACCAAACTGTCAAAAATATCAAAATAGAGATCCCGGATTCGTCCGTGATATCATCGTGATATCAGCATGACATCAGGAGGGGATTAAATGTCTGAGGAGGTCTTTCAAAAGTACAGAGAGATGATTGTCGGTCTTGTCAAAGAGCATGGAATCAAAAACAAGGGGATTCTCATCGAGGAGATAAACAAGAGACTGACGATTCCCGGAGAACAGGTTACCGAAAAGGATTTGAGGAAACATGAAAAGCGGGGAGAGTTCGAGAATCTCTGGAGGGATGATATCACTTTGATATCACGGGAGATATCAGAGACCCCGGGAGATGATATCAAGATGACATCACCAATGACATCAGACCCTCAGATCGGGGAGATCCTGACTAGACTCTCCAGGGTCGAGAAAAGACTCTCGGAGTTAGAGTCTTTCCGTTCTGAGGGAGGATTTCCTACTCTGGATAACAAGAAATGGGAGGGAGAGACTAGATCTTTAACCTTACGACTTCCATCCTCTCTATACGACGAGTTAAAATCTCTGTCTGACAGATCGGGAGAGAGTATGAACTCGTTGATATCACGAATGGTATCACGGATGATATCAGAATTATGATTCGTGGTCTCGGATAGATCTCTTTAGTTCCCTTGAGTTTGTTTGACATTTAACGATTGTTAGTGCTATCATAGATTTGAATTCTTAGGAAAAACGTCCTTGAAAGGGTTAGTCCTTATGGGACGTTTTTCATTTTCTATACTCGATCTTTCCCCTCATGTCATCGAGAAAAGCGACTTTCGTTAATCCGGTCAATAGGCTGGAGCATTTCTTATGAGGGGATATAATCATCTCCAGCTTGTCGATCCCCTGGAGATACTTCACCAGACAAGCGAAATCTCCATCACTGGTAACTATAACCGCCTTGTCATAGTTATTAAGCTCGATCATAGCTTGCAAAACAAGTTCAGCGTCGCAATTGCCTTTAGTGTTTCCGTCGTAGTCAGGGATCGTCGGCTTGAATATGAGATCATACCCTGCGCTACTGAGGTAATCGTACAATCCCTCATGCTCTTGCATATACCCGATGAAATAATAAGCCTTTGCGACTCTGTACTTATCCTTGAGAAAGACCCTAAATCTTTTGTAATCGACTTTCCATCCCGAGTCTTTAGCACCGAGATGCAGATTGTTTCCATCAATGAAAGCGTAGTTTTTCACGTCTAGTCTCCTTTGTTCTTTTTCCGGAGCGTGTAAGATATAACACGATTGTACTCTATAAAACCAATGTCTATTATTGATGATTTTCGTTCACTCCGGGCTCCAAATGGTCATTATCGAGAATTTCATCCATCTAAAATTTGCGGTTTTTTGTGGGTTTTACGGATCCTTTTTTTAACCTGCCGTATGCGTAAACTAAAACTCTTGTGTATCAGATCTATAAAGGCTTACCGTCATTGAAGGCATAATCTCGATATTCCCTTTTTTTAGGGTGCGTTTCTGATACCTTTTTTGTCCTGGAATGTTTCATCTTCCTTTTTTTGTAGGTGACTGGTCAATTCCTTTTTTTTGTTGGAGACCGGTCTCTCTTTTTTTGTCATCGCACGTGTGAAGTTCCTTTTTTATTCACTCCGAAAAACTCTTTTTAGGACAGCCGAAATAGCCGAATAAGGTTTTCTCAGGTTCTTTTTTTGCACTCGAACGTTCATTCTTGCAATGACTTTGCATTTCCTTGCATTGAATCCATCTCAAATACTTTCCAGAAGCCTATTAGAAGATGCAAAAGCTCTAAATCATCAACTCTCTTTACTTGCGTGTTCTATTGTGACCATCATCAAAGGCTGTTTATAGGTAATTCATAACTCCAGAATTTTCTACAATTTTCTACAATCCAGAGGGAGAGAGGGTACTCCAGTTTTTCTGGTTTTTCAGAAAAACTCATTTAATTGTGTCTGAGCCTGTCGGCACGGTCTTACTCGTCCGATCCTGGAGATTCGACCCCCGTTATCCCCCCGAATCCCCGGCTCCAATACTGAATGAGTTTTCGAGTGTTCTCCTCGTCGAGATCTCTGTATATCTCCCAGAAAGAGACGAGAGATTTCCCGTGGTAGATACTCACGATCGCCTTGATGATAGTCTTTTCGCTCGAGGAGCATTTCCCGATAAACCTTTCCAGAAAGTCGTAACCCTTGATCGACCCGTCGGGTTCGTAACACGGGGAAACTTTCTCCCAGAGTCCAAAGTCGTTGAGTATAGCTTTCATGTCATCAAAACTCATCAGCTCTCTCTTCCCATCGTTCCCGTAAGATCTCGAGGAGTTCTCTCCAATGGATCCCGCTTTCCTCGACTCTCTCGATCCCCCTGGGGTCCCTCGGTCTAGTCCCGAGTCCCCATCCCGGGTTTAAGTAACCCCGGATGATATCGTCGGTCAATAATTCCCTCGCTTTGTCAGGAGGAACGATCCGAGAGAGTTTATTCTGGATCTTCCTGATCCGTGGATTCGTCAATCTCATCGTCTCCCTCGGAAATGCCGACGATAATCCAGTATGTAATTCCCCGCTCCTCGACGACCCATCTATCGCCAAAGTTGTAAAGTATCTCGGGTTCCTCCCCCATAATTCCAGGGACGACGACCTGGATATCAACCGGCTCGAATCTTTTTACTCTTTGCTCATGTCTCGCTTTTAACTTGTTCTTGAGGTTCGTCAATTCCTGGAGGGAATAGAGTCTCCATTCCCCATGCAAGAGACCGTAGATCTCCCCGTCCCTTTTCTCGAATCGTTCCGGGACTGAGATCTCGACGAATTGTTCTAGTCGTTTCTCCATCCTCCGAATTTGTTTCATGCGACCCGCCTTGATTCTTCGATTTTCCCGAGATCCTCCTCGAGCTTTTCGAGTCTCTTCTCCAGATCGTGTTTCTCCAGTAGTTGACCTCCGACCGAGCAGAGATAACCCATTACCCGGGCTTTGTCGAGATACTGTTTGTAAGTGATCGGATCGACTTTATCGGGATCTAGTTTCCAGATCTTGTTTATCTCCGACTGGATTTTCCGGAGGAGACTCTCGATCGTCATATTTCGTGCCATAGTTTCTTACCTCCTACATCCCCCCGGGGGTCGAGTCTTAAATCTCGTCTCCGACTGACTTTGAACCCGGTTTTTTACCCTTATTCCCGGGGGTTTTTAGTGCTTTCCCGCAATTGCCTTTATATTCGTCTCTGAGGAACTTTCTATCCCATCGGTATGATTCCCTTGATCGACCTGAAAACTCTCGTTCTGGGGCATCTATGCAAGAATTTTTCTGTCGTCGTCGGGTAACTGTCATATGCTCTCGTAAAGTCCCCAATACTCCGGGATTCTTCTCATTCTCAAAGGCTCTTTCTCGGGAATGAAATGTCGGGATTCGATAACTTGAATATTTACCCCGCCATCAATGCTTTCGTCTTTCCATATCCCGAGGAGGAGATCTCCCGAGTATTCGATATCCCCTGACTCCTTGAAAGAGTCGAGGGATGGCCGGGAATATCCGTTCCCGCCTTTCTGGGGTCTCTTCAATTCAGAGACGACAAGGATCGTCGCTTTCGTTTTATCCCTGATCTCCTCGATATCCCTGATCCATCCGTCGATGTTATCCCTCCTGAGGGACTTGTCAGGTCTCCAGGGGAGTTTTTGGAGGGAGTCGATGATAACGAGGGGAGTTTCTCCGAACGACTCCCGGATATACTGAATGACCTCGATGATTTTCCACTTGTCGAGATCCCTGTCTTTCTTCACGAAAAACCGCTCGGTGATTTTTCGGAGGTCTGTCATCCCTTTCTGATAATTTCCGAACTCCTCGGGACTGAATTCCGGAGAGTTCTGATCTTCCAACGCCTTAGCTAACTTTCCCTCGGATAGTTCCGAACGGTTCGAGAGAATCCTGAGGAGGAGCGACTCGATAGAGTTCTCAAAGTCGAACGAAACGACGGGGACCCCCTTGAGAGAATTCTCGATTGCTATGAGTAATGCCAGCAAACTTTTGCCGGCTTTCGGTTCTCCCCCGAGGACTGTCAAGTCATGAATCCCCCGGGTTATACGGTCGAGACCGACGAGACCCGTCGAATATCCGATCAATTCCCCGGAGAACCGTCTTTTTAGGAATTCCGGGAGGTTCTCGATGAAAGGGGAGAGAGACTCGATCGGGAGTGAAACGACTCTCTCGGAGAGTTTCATCAGCTTTTTCAATTCGTCCCTGAAGGATTTCCCCTCTCTCTGACATTTAAGTCGGAGATCTGTCAAGTCAAACCCTCGGGGGAGTTCTTCTCCGATGAGTTCTTCGTACCTCCTCCAGTTGACGACCCGGGAGCGATACCCGATTTTTTTCGCAACTTTCAAGGCTCCATCTCGTCCCGATTCGTCGTTATCAAAGAGGATAAAAATGTCCCTGACTCCATCGAATACCGAGGGGTCGTCTTTGAATCCCTCAGATGAGGGAGAACCGACGACGTTGAGAATCCTCTCGTCGAGGAGGGAGAGCGTGTCTTTCTCCCCCTCGGTAATTATCAGGGAATCCCCGGGGTCGAGAGCCTTGATGATTCCCCCGAGATAGAGATAACCCCGTTTCGATCCCTCCCATGAGTAATTATGAGGGTTCGAGGAATAGATTCTCTTGATCGCTACAATCTCCCGGTTCTCTGCAAGATGAGGGATAGTGTAAGCCTTTGACTTGTCATCGTACCCGACGAATAGACTCGAGAGAGTCTCCGGGGAGATCCCCCGCCTCTTCCAGTATTCTTGGAGTTTGTCGTCCTCATAGAGCCTCTTTCTGTATCTCTCGACTCTCTCGAGGATGTCTCCGTCCTCGTTCCAGGTTGACTCTTCCTTATCCCCTCGGTGAACGATCCGGCTTTTCGGTTTGAGACCGATCTCGTCGATGAATTCACGGTATATCTCATCCGGGAGTCTCTCTCCGACCTCACGGGAAAATGCCAGGAGTCCCCCGGATTTCCCGCAACTGGTAGAATGACACTTCCACTTTCCCGTTGTGAGATCGACTGAGAATGAGGGATTGCGGTCGTCGTGGAATGGGCATAGACCAATTGCATGATTGTTTTCGTGTCGTTTTATCTGTTTTATATGTCTGCTGAAGAGTTCAAAAGTCTTTTCTGGATTCATTTTTCGGTTTTTCTCCTTTCCTGAAGGGGTTCCAATGTTAACTTTAGTTACATTGGAATCCCCTTTATTATAGTTTATAGTTTATAAGGCTCCAGATCGTGCATACAGAGGGTCTCTTAGAACAAAAAGGCGTAACTAGACCCGTGTTTTGGCGTAACTAGACCCGTGTTTTAGCGTAACTAGACCCGTGTTTTAATGTTAACCGATTTGAAACTTTACTCATTGTCGGCATCCCTCAGAGTGAATCTGTATCTTATCGGTCGAGTCGAGATCTCCTCGACCTCCAGAGTGAGTTTATAGTGTTCTGGATATACCCTCTTTAACTCATCAATAGCGGTTTTTAATCTATTTCTCGAGTTTCGGATCACGTCTTTTCTGTGCCTTTTCAATGCTTTCAGGATGTCCTCATCGTCTTTAGAAAGATTGAGTTTCCCCTGAAATTCCAATAGTCTGTTATTCTGGATCTCCAATTCGTAGATTCCGATGAGTTTCAGCAGAGAGTTAAACTCTTTCACGAACGTTTTCGGGTATATCGATCGTTTCGTTTCTATATTCTGTGTCTGGATGACACGATAGAGAGCCTTTGCGGTATCTGACTTGAGAGATTTCCAAACGTCGAGGTTGAGCCTGAACGTGTAATTATTTGCGATCGTCTCCCACATGGTCCGACCAAAATTGACCTCGACGTGTTTCCTCTCGATCTTTCCGGTCTTTTTCGTCCATATCCAGAGGGAATCGAGGACACAGACCGCTCCAGAGACACAGATCCCGTCGGCTCTTTGTCGATATCCAGAGACCCCTCTTTTCGTCCGTTTCGGCTCAAAAACCAAAGAGGTTGAGAATAGTCTCCAGAGACCCTCGAGAATCCTCTCCTGAGTTTTTTTACTCTTTGCGTCTTTCGTCGATCCGGTCAAGATTTTAGCTAACTGATAGAGACTAGCCTTGACCGAAAAGTCCCGTTCGACTTTTCCGATCTGGTTCTTTGCAATAGAGATGAGGACGTATAGGACCCCCTCGTCGAATACTGACAAGTCCGTCCCGAGATATCCCCTGATCTTCTCGACCTCGACGGGAATCCCCTCTTTCTCCATCTTTTCAACGTCCCGGAAAACTTTCGGCATATCGAGAGAGAGTTCGACTCCCTCTCCGTGTTCGGTGAACAATTTCATCGGGAGACGCAATTGTTGGGGACGTTTCTCGAGGTCTGCCCAGATCTCCTCGATCGTTTTCTCGGACACGTTCCCCTGGTCGTCGATCACTCTAATTTTCACTTTCTCTTTCCCTCCCTTCCATTGGTTCCGAAATATCCCGGATTTCCCGAGATTCTGATCCATCTCGACGGACTTGTCAGAGAAAAGATCGGAGGGACTGGATCGTTTTTTGCGAGGTTTACCCGGGGGACGGGTCGGTCTCCTCGGGTTCGTGGGGTCATGGGAATCAGTCATCGGTTCCCTCCGTCAACTTAACGGCTTTTCCTATGAGTTCCGAGAACTCTCTGAGTTTCCCTTTCGGGACCGTGATCCCTTTCTTCGTGGGAATGAATTCCGAGTCGTCTTTCTTCCAGAATGACCGTATGTCCAGGAATTGATGACCGTTGTAAGTTCGGAGTCGTAGTTTCAGGGTTTCCTCGGAGTTCTTTGTCAGCTCTCCGATGTCCTGGTCGTTCTTCACTTCATCCCGGGCGGGGGAATTGCTTTTCGATTTGCTGGAATACATCTCAATGTCCTCCTCTTCTCGACTCGATCCGGTCGAGAATTTTCTGATAGATATCCGGGGAGAGCTTGAGTCTCCCTTTCTTCCTGGGGACTGAGATCTCCCCTTTGATTTCCAGATCCCAGAGGACCTCGTAAAAACGATATCTCGGGACTTTGTTCTCTCGGCAAAATTCCAAAACTGTCATCTGATCTCCTCCTCAAATGTTAGAAAAAACTTTTTCTCTGAGTTCCCTTAGTTCGTCGAGTTCTTCCTGATAAATCTCGATCTGTTTCTCAAACATCGTCATGTCTAACTCTTTCCCGATAGCCTCCCTGACTTTCTGAGAAAGAACGTCGGGACGTAGCGCATCGAGTTCGACGGCATATCTCCCATACTCCCAGATGAATTTTTTCGCTCTCGAGTCGGTCTCTTTCAAAGCGTCGGGGTCGTGGGGGATGTTATAGCGGTGGATGTCCTCTTTCAGAAGAGCGACACGTTTGTAGTTGATCCCCGGGAATCCGAACTCGTCCTCGATAGTGATTTTCATGCTCTCCAACATCTCCATCCCCGAGGGGTCGAAATCCCCGAAATATAGCATCGTGATATCTTGACCCGATTCTCTTCTCTTTTTCGCTCTCACGACGAAATCACGGATATAACTCACCGAGGAGAACCCCCGGCATACCACGACGGGGATCATGTATTCGTCGCATACTTTCTCGAAAAGACTCGAGAGAGCGTCTTTCTCGATCCATACCTCGACGTAGTTAGGTTGACCTGTCAGGAGATCTCTCGAATACCCTTTCAGAAAGCATCTTTTCTCCCGGTCGATAAAACCCTCTTTCGACTCATGGGAGAGTCTCTTGTTGAAGGATCTCGACCTGTCCTCGATCACGTTCCATCCGATGAGACCGTCCAGTCTCGACCACTTAACGACCCCGGAGAGGTCTGAGTATTTGCTCCTCTTGTTCTCGAGATAACCTTTCCCGACCAATTGGTAGTAAACCTGTCTGAGAGTCATCGGGAGATACTCTCTCCATTCCTCGAGGATCTCTTTGATCTGTGCTAATTGCTCCAGTCTGTGGGGAGTCCATGAGATCCGTTTTCTACTCATCCTCATCGCTCCCGTGGGTTTGTTTTGCTTTGTGGGGAATTCTCATCAAAACAAGTAAATCTCCCGTTTCGATATCCCACGCCGAGTATCTTTCAATAGGGAATTCGAGGTCCGGTTCGGTCTCGTCCGTTGGTTGAGTAACCCATTCGATCATGTCTAGGACCTTTCTCAGGAGTTCCTCCCAGTTCTCCTCGAATTCCAAAATCTTTTTCCCGGGGATCCTGGAGAAAACCCCTCTGTAAATCCGTTGCTCGTCTTTCTCCGTGTCAGCATTGGGGAAGAAACAGGCCGTTTTCCATCCGAGATCTCGTAAGCGTTGATTAACCGTTTCTGTGTGCTTTTCTTTCATTTTTCCTCACTCCTTTTATCCGAAATGAGGTTCTCCCCCGGTATGAGAATTCCCCGAAACGTGTTATCATTAAATACACGGGGATCCCGAGGGAGACCCTCTGGATTCTTGGAACCGATCTTCTGGGCGGGAGATCGTTTTTCGATTTGTTGGAGCCTCCGTAAAAACGGAGGCTTTTCTCTTTCTGGGCGGTTCATTTGATCACCTCTGATGATAGTATAGCATACAACAACGATGTTTTTTGTACTTGGGTCATACTAACAAAATTCTGAGATTAGACTAATTGTGCAACGTTGATTGATTAAAAAGGGATGCCTCCATCTTCAAGCGATATTTGTGTGTCTATCTCGTCGTTGAGTTCGAGTTCTTCGATGAGGTTATATCCTCCCTGTTTGTAGATTTCCCAGAGCAACTCGAACGTGTTCCCTTTGATAAATTTCCACTCTTTGAGGGTCTTTCTTGCCATTTTTTCCGCTGTTTCTTCCGCTATCTTTTTCGAGTAATACTCCCTTGATACCTGAAAGACGGTCTCTTTTTCTCGCTCTTTGTACCAGTTTTGAAAAGTATCGCTCGGGAGTCGGTCGATTTCCTCGCTTGATTCTGAAAGGATCGACGATAGTTTAGTTTTTACGAGCGAATAGAGTTCAATCTGGGAAAAGATACCCCGGAGCCTCTGGAGAGAGTATTTCTTCTTCATGTTCTTGATGAGTTTCAAAACATAAACGTCCCGTGTCGAGAATAAATAGGCTCTGACTTGTTGGTCAAAGGCTTCGTAAGGGACTTGAACGGGTTCCACAAGGGGGAAACCCGTATTCAGGAGGTAAAACAATTCTCCTTTTGATAGTTTCGTTTCTGTTAGAACGTCCCCAGTTGAGAGATACCCCAGGGAGCGGTAAACCTCGAACTCGTCCTGAGGTTCTTCCTGAATTTCTCCCGGTTCCGTGGAATCGACCGGGATCCCCAGGTCGAGGAGGTCCTCTTTCCTGTCTTTCTTGTCGTCGGTCATGAGGTCTCTCCTCCCTCCTGAGAGATATATTTTCTCAACGATTCCCCGGGGATCCTGATTTGATTTCCGAAACGAATCGACTTGAGACTCCCGGCTTTTATCAGGTTATAGACGGTCTGGATTGACACGCTAAACATTTTCGAGATCTCTCTCGGTGTATAGACTTTCCCCTCGTCGATTTGAATCACGTTAATCCCTCCTCTTGAAGCCTTTCAGTTCCCATTTCCGACCCTCCATATTTAAGACGCGGGGAACCCCGTGTCTTTATTCCATTGACAAGATGAATTCCTTGATAGTCTCTCCGTGATTAGTTTTCCGCCTCTTTCTAGTCTGTTTGTACCCGTCGATGAGTCTCCTCACTTGAGTTGTGTCCCAGTCGTTCCCATTCCGGGTCGTTATTCCGTCCTCGTTGAGTTTCTTCGTGATAGAGGATAGATTCTTACCCTGGGAATACATCTCGTTGACCCGAGTGATTATAGATTGCTCCTCGGGGATCTCGACGAGGAGGTCTCCCTCTCTCTTGAAACCGAACGGGATATCCCCGACGACTCGACCGTTTTTCTTCATATGCTCCATAGCTTTTTTCGTTCTCGACTTGACTTGTCTTCTCTCCATTTCTCCCATGAACGCTTTCATCGAAAAACTCATCCATCCGTCGATCGTTGACGTGTCGATCTTTCCTTCGACGGTATAGAGGGTTACGTCGAATTCATCGAGGTATCTCTCGAGGGAGAGGATCGTCAGCATATCTCGAGAGAGTCTTTCCAGAGAATAGAGGACGACCGCATCAATCTCATCGGTCTCGATCGTTTCGAGGAGCTTCACGAATCCCGGGCGGGTCCGGTTCTTTCCCCCGGAGATTCCCTCGTCCCGGATGATATCGACGAGATCGAGATTGTCTCTCTCGCAAAACTCACGGATTCTCTCGACCTGGTTCTCGACCGAGACTCCCTCTCTGACTTGTTTATCCGTTGAGACTCTCACGTAACCGATCGCTTTCATGAGATCCCCTCCTCTTTCGTTCCTACAACTACAATATACCACAAACAATTATAAAATACCAAACTGTCAAAAATATCAAAATAGAGATCCCGGATTCGTCCGTGATATCATCGTGATATCAGCATGACATCAGGAGGGGATTAAATGTCTGAGGAGGTCTTTCAAAAGTACAGAGAGATGATTGTCGGTCTTGTCAAAGAGCATGGAATCAAAAACAAGGGGATTCTCATCGAGGAGATAAACAAGAGACTGACGATTCCCGGAGAACAGGTTACCGAAAAGGATTTGAGGAAACATGAAAAGCGGGGAGAGTTCGAGAATCTCTGGAGGGATGATATCACTTTGATATCACGGGAGATATCAGAGACCCCGGGAGATGATATCAAGATGACATCACCAATGACATCAGACCCTCAGATCGGGGAGATCCTGACTAGACTCTCCAGGGTCGAGAAAAGACTCTCGGAGTTAGAGTCTTTCCGTTCTGAGGGAGGATTTCCTACTCTGGATAACAAGAAATGGGAGGGAGAGACTAGATCTTTAACCTTACGACTTCCATCCTCTCTATACGACGAGTTAAAATCTCTGTCTGACAGATCGGGAGAGAGTATGAACTCGTTGATATCACGAATGGTATCACGGATGATATCAGAATTATGATTCGTGGTCTCGGATAGATCTCTTTAGTTCCCTTGAGTTTGTTTGACATTTAACGATTGTTAGTGCTATCATAGATTTGAATTCTTAGGAAAAACGTCCTTGAAAGGGTTAGTCCTTATGGGACGTTTTTCATTTTCTATACTCGATCTTTCCCCTCATGTCATCGAGAAAAGCGACTTTCGTTAATCCGGTCAATAGGCTGGAGCATTTCTTATGAGGGGATATAATCATCTCCAGCTTGTCGATCCCCTGGAGATACTTCACCAGACAAGCGAAATCTCCATCACTGGTAACTATAACCGCCTTGTCATAGTTATTAAGCTCGATCATAGCTTGCAAAACAAGTTCAGCGTCGCAATTGCCTTTAGTGTTTCCGTCGTAGTCAGGGATCGTCGGCTTGAATATGAGATCATACCCTGCGCTACTGAGGTAATCGTACAATCCCTCATGCTCTTGCATATACCCGATGAAATAATAAGCCTTTGCGACTCTGTACTTATCCTTGAGAAAGACCCTAAATCTTTTGTAATCGACTTTCCATCCCGAGTCTTTAGCACCGAGATGCAGATTGTTTCCATCAATGAAAGCGTAGTTTTTCACGTCTAGTCTCCTTTGTTCTTTTTCCGGAGCGTGTAAGATATAACACGATTGTACTCTATAAAACCAATGTCTATTATTGATGATTTTCGTTCACTCCGGGCTCCAAATGGTCATTATCGAGAATTTCATCCATCTAAAATTTGTGGTTTTTTGTGGGTTTTACGGATCCTTTTTTAACCTGCCGTATGCGTAAACTAAAACTCTTGTATGCCATATCTATAAAGGCTTACCGTCATTTAAGGCTTAATCTCGATATCTCCCTTTTTTAGGGTGCGTTTCTGATACCTTTTTTTGTTCTGGAATGTTTCATCTTTCTTTTTTTGTCGCTGTCTGGTCAATTCTTTTTTGTGTGTCCGACCGGTCGATCCTTTTTTTGTCTGTGAATGTTCATTTTTTTGCCGTCGCACGTGCGATCTTTCTTGCAATGACCTTGCATTTCCTTGCATTGAATCCATCTCAAATACTTTCCAGAAGCCTATTAGAAG
>JAEAME010001117.1_pt1 | contig 20600 bp, 21 predicted proteins | sample 8958731 | NCBI WGS metagenome assembly JAEAME01 (sample SAMN16933194, study PRJNA681113) | bioreactor sludge metagenome | isolation source: anerobic bioreactor sludge (Control) | place: India:Bengaluru | collected 2018-10-24 | reverse complement strand
CTGAGAGTGAAGAATATCGGTTAAGGCTGCCATAAACAAATTTCCAAAAGTCATGCCAGAAATCCCCACACCATTTTCATATCTATATGTAAAAAGTTTCCTTAAAGTTTCATCCGAATCTGCCCCAGCAAGAGCAACCATACATTGCCTAAGATCACTCGTAGGAAGAAGTCCAAACTCGTCTCTAATAATGCGATTACTTCCCCCATCATCCATCATGGAAACAATCACACTAATGTCGAGGCTTGGGTATTTCTTTAAACCCGAGAGAATAGTGAAGGTTCCTGTTCCCCCTCCAATTACTACAACTTTCTTTTTGCGAATCGTATTCACAGTGTGATCGTTATACTATCACTTTTGCAATTTCTGAACAACTTCTTCAAAAGTCAAAAGTTCAGATTTATCAGAAGTACGTTCCTTCCACTCTATTTTGTCTCCATTTCGCTCTGAGACAACCAAACGAACAGGAATTCCAATAAGATCACTGTCTGCAAACTTTTCTCCTGCTGGAACATCACGATCGTCCCAAAGCACATCGACTTCTGCCTCTTTTAATTTGTTGCAAATTTCTTCTGCTTTCCCTTTTTCATTTTTTCCTTTTAGTTCAACCAAATGAACATCGAATGGAGCTACCACCTTGTTCCACATGATACCCCTGTCATCATGTGATACCTCTACAAGTGTTCCCATGACACGAGTGGGGCCTATTCCATAACTTGCAAACCAAACAGGTTTTTTACCACCATCTTTATCCATAAAATAGACTTTCATTCGCTCTGCATACCAAGTTCCAAGCGGGAATATATTACCAACCTCTACAGTATTATCTATTTTTTCAATTTTTCCCTTTTTACATTTTGAGCACTTTTCGCCCTCTTTTCCTTCAAATATCTCCTTATTTACCGAAAAATCACACTCACTACATGCAAAAATTGTATCTTCCCCATTTGCGTTAATCACTTGAAACTCGTGTGTGTGTTTATCTGTAAATACTCCTCCTGAGGCCTCAACTACTTTAAAATCAAATCCCAATCTTTTAAATATCTTTACATATGCACCCTTAACTTTCTCGTAATACTCCATCATGTCCGTTTCAGATGTATGGGCTGAATAAAGGTCTTTCATCATAAATTCCCTACCTCTTAATATTCCACTTCTTGCCCTTGGCTCATTTCTAAACTTTGTAGAAAATTGATAAATGGAAACTGGTAAATCTTGATAACTATTGATATTCTTTCGAAGTAGGTCCATCACAATTTCTTCATGGGTAAAAGAAAGAACATATTCTTTTTTCCGAGAGTCAGATAACTTATACATTATCTCATCTGCCTTGTCCCACCTGCCAGTTTCGCTCCAAATCTCTTTAGGGTGCAGTAGTGGCATTGCAAGTTCAAGTCCCCCAACTTTATTTATTTCTTCTCGAATAATCTGATTTATTTTAGTTACAACTCGAAGTCCTAAGGGAAGAAGTGTAAAGCTTCCACTCATGAGTTGATCAATGTATCCTGCCCTAACTAAAAGTTGGTGGTTAACACTAACCGCATCCTTTGGAGCTTCTTTTCTTGTTTTTGGAAAAAGTTGTGATTGTCTCATTGTGTGCCTTAGCGATAAACCAAGTTGTGCTTATTGTATCACTTACCCATTGAACTAATGAACCCCTCAATTCCTTTAAAGGTGATTAGTCTTTTGATGTCCCCAATTGTAATTAAAAGAAGAAGTGAAAGAAGAATCATCATGCCAATACTATGAATTGTTCCTTCAACTTTTGTTGAAACTTTCTTGCGAGTTACTGCCTCAATTCCAATAAATAGAAGGCGCCCACCATCTAATGCCGGGAAAGGAAGAATATTTAGGATTGCAAGGTTTACAGATAGAATTCCTACAAAATTAATGAGTGTTAATATTCCACTCTTGGCAGCCTCAGTTGTCACTGCAAATATTCCAATAGGTCCTGAAACCCCTTTGGGGGCCTCTCCAATAAATACCCCCGAGATCAAATCCCAAAGGCCAACCGCAATGGTTTTTCCCCAAAATACTGCATCCTTAAATCCATAATAAATGCCGTAGAAAGGTCTCTGCCAAACTGGAGGAAAATATATTTCCATAGTTGTAATTGTTACCCCAATTGGGCCTTCTCCTTCTGGTGGATTCTCTCTCGGGATCAAACTAATTTTCAAATATGAATCCTGACCATTGATTGTCCTTTTTACTTCAAGATTCGCTTTCTCTCCCCCTAGTTCCCCCATTTTTGAAGTAAAGGCATCTGAAGAAACAACGTCGTCCTTTCCAATCTTTGTAACAATATCCCCAACCACAAGTCCCGCTTTTTGTGCAGGAGAACCTACTGAGACATCAATTATCTTTAGGTGCCCGGTGTCTTTTGGAATTCCTGAAAAAGTATAAACAATGGCAAAAGCGAGGGTTGCTAAAAGAAAGTTCATGACAACTCCAGCAATAACTACTAAAAATCTTTTCTTTTTGTTTTTTCCAAGGAAAGATCTTTTAGGATTGGTTATTCCTTCCTCGCTATTCTCACCATGCAACCTGACAAACCCCCCAAAAGGAAGAGCATTAATGGAATAAATAGTTTCCCCAATTTTTTTACCAATCAAACGGGGCGGAAGTCCCATTCCAAATTCCTCAACTAAAATTCCCGATTTCTTAGCAACCAAAAAGTGTCCCAACTCATGAATCAGGACAAGCAAAGAAAGAACTGCTAAAAAGATGAGGATTGAAACTACCATATATGAAGTATAAAACACAATTGACAGGAATGGTACACGAAGTAATATGAAGTTATGCTAACTAAAAGTGATACAAAAATTATTGGAGACCTGTTTGATAAAAAATTTGACAAAAAATTTGATGAAAAATTCAAACCAATCGGAAAAGACATAAAGATAATTAAGAATGATGTCAAAAAACTAAAGAAAGATGTTGCTGCAGTAATAGATATGTCAGACAAAGGACTTCTCAAGGTCCAAACAAGAGTTAAAATAATTGAAAGGCATTTAGGATTCCCTGAAGCTGATTTTGCCTAGATCTGCATTAACTCAACCTTTTTCTTTTCACCAATCTCTTCAATCTTTTTTATAAACTCATCTGTAATTTCTTGAAGTTTCTTTTCAAAAGCAAAATTTTCATCCTCCGTAATTTCTTTTTCTTCAAATTTCTTTTTAATCTCATGCATTTCGTCGGCTCTTACTTGTCGAACATTCACCTTCCCGTTTTCCAGTTTAACTGAAAGAAGTTTGACATATTTTTCCCTGTCTTCGGTTGTAAGTGGAGTCATTGAGATCCGAAGTACCTCCCCATCTACCGATGGGTTCATTCCGATATTTGCTTCCAAAATTCCCTTTTTAATATCTCCAATAATTGATTTATCCCAAGGGCTAATTATTATTTGAGTTGGGTCTGGAACAGTAATTGTTGCAAGTTCCAAGACTCTTAATCTTTGGGTTCCACCATAAGCAGGACAAACTATATTTTCCACCAAAGATGAAGTTGCACGACCGGTTCTAATTCCTGAAATATCTGAGATAACAGCGTCCACCGCCGATTGCATTTTTATTCTAACTGAAGGTTCATCCATTTATATTACTTTAAGATTAGGTTAATAATCTTACTTACCCAATTCTACACGAATGACACGACCAATGCGAACATTCTCTCCTGTTTTAGCAATGAGTTCTTTAACAAGATCTGAAACTTTCTTGCTTCCGTCTTTAATATAGTCTTGTTCTGCTAAGTCCGTATCTCCCATTGAAGCAACCTGCATTGCAAGGTCACGTCCCAAAGTTTCAAATAGTTCGTTTTTGGCAACAAAATCTGTCTCACAAAGAAGCTCAACTATTGCAACAACTTTCCCTGTGTGGTGAGCATATGAGAATACTTTTCCTTGACCGGTTTCCCTTCCCTCTCTTTTTGAAGCTTTTTCAATTCCTTCTTTTTTAAGAATTGCCAAAGCTTTCTTTTCATCCCCCTTAACTTCTTCAAGGACTTCTCTAATTCTAATAATTGCCACACCAGTTTCTTCACGAAGTTTTTTAATTAATTCAATATTAATTTTAGTAGCCATATTATTTCTTTTCTTCAACCTTTTTAACTTTTGATTTCCCCTCCTCAATTGCTTTTCCAACTAGTTCCAACATATATTCTAAGGCTTTACTTGCATCGTCATTCATTGGGATTGGATAGTCAATTGCATCTGGATCAGAATTGCTATCAACAATTCCAACAACTTTTACTTTTCTGGCATTTGCTTCTCTAACTGCAGAAGCTTCCCTTTTGGTGTCAATCACAAAAAGAACATCGGGAATTCCGGTTAGAGTTTTCATTCCCTCAAAAAACCTTTCAAGTCTGGCAACTTCACGATCAATAAGAAGTCTTTCTTTTTTGGTGTACTTTGCATAAAAACCTGAAGTAATATTTTCTTTCATCTCCTCCATTTTAGTAATGGATCTTTTAATTTGAGGAAAATTAGAGATTGTTCCACCAAGCCATCTCTCATTGATATAAGGAATCCCAGCTTTTGTTGCAACTTCTGCAACTTTATCTTTTATTTGTTTTTTAGTTCCAAGAATGAGTACTGTTTTGCCTTCTTTAACAGACTTTGTAAGAAACTCCAAAGCTTCCTCTATTAAAGGTTTAGTTTTAACCAAATCAAAAATATGGATTCCATTTTCAGAACCATAAAGGTATTCCTCCATCTTAGGATTCCAACGTTTTGTTTGATGCCCAAAATGAGCTCCTGCATCAATCAGCTCTTCAAGTGATATCTTAGTTGTCATGATATTTGTTGTTTCCTTATCCCGCCGCAAGTTGGAAGAAATTCCAGGAAACTAAAACCTGCGTGTGTATGGGTATTATACGAGAACTTTCTGAAATTAACAAGCTGAAATTAAATTTTCAAGTAAGGCAGAAATTGTAACAGGCCCTACCCCACCAGGAACGGGAGTTATAAAGCTCGCCTTTTTCTCAACACCTTTTTCAATATCTCCTTTTGGAGAACCAACATCAATTACAATTGCATCTTTTTTAACCATATTTTTATCAATAAGATTAGGAATCCCAGTTGTACTGATAAGAACCTCAACCTTTAAAGTTTTCTCTTTTAAATTACTAGTTTTGGTATCGCACTCGACAACTTCATATCCTTCAATTCTTAATTCTTTTACTAGTGGGGTTCCCACCATTCCAGTTGCTCCAACTACACAAACTGTTTTGGGACTAACTTCTAATCCTTTTTCAGCAAACTTAAGAATATCGATAACGGCCTTACTTGTTGGATGTAAAAATTGGCTATCACTCCTTAGTCCATCAACATCTTTACTTGGGCCAATGGACTCGATTATTTGATTTTTAAATTTGGATAGAGATACCGGTAGTGGAAGTTGAATCATAATTCCATGAACATTAATATCAGTATTTAACGTATCAATTAAAAGAATAATGTCATCCAACTTAGCCTTTTCACTAATGAAATAAATATCAACCTCAGCACCAATTCTTTCAGCAGCTTTTTTCTTGAGATTTACGTATAGTTCACTAGCTGGATTATTACCAACAAGAATTGAGGCTAGTTTTGGATATACTCCTCGAGCTTTTAAACCCAAAACTTTTAGTCCCAAAGAGACTTCTTTTTCGGCTGCAAACAGTCTTCCATCAAAAAAAGTTGCCATATTGCCCAATTATACCAGCTTTTTATGGCGTGGGGAATTTTTTACAAAGAGTCTTAACTTCAGATGCAATATTTTTCAAAAATTTATCGTTCGCAATCCTTACTCTAAATGATTTCATAAACTTTATTCGCTCATCTTTGTCCATTGGAATTTTTTCGTCTTTAACATGATCCACTACTTTCAAAATCAATTTTGCAATCTTCTTCATTTCTGGTTCTTTCATTCCACGAGTTGTTAGCCCAGGAGTTCCAAGTCTAATCCCTGATGGGATAAAAGGAGGCATTGGATCGTTTGGTACAGAATTTCTGTTTACAACAATTCCCGCTTTCTCCAGGGCCTCAGCAACAACATTACCAGAAAGATTATTAGGGCGAAGGTCAACTACCATCAAATGGCATTCTGTTCCCCCTGTAACTAGTGTTAATCCCCCTTTTGAAAGTTCTTTTGCAAGTGTCTTTGCATTTTTTACAATTTGTTTTCCATATTCTTTAAATGCTGGGGTTGATGCTTCAATTAATGCCTGAGCAAGACCAGCAATTTGATTCTCATGTGGCCCACCTTGAAGGCCAGGAAAAACAGCTTTATCTATTTTATCAGCAAGTTGTGGATCTTTTTTGATGCCTCTTTCGGTTACCATAATTATTGCCCCTCTTGGCCCACGAAGAGTTTTGTGAGTAGTGGTCATTACAACATCAGCATAAGGAACTGGAGATGGATAACTCCCGGCCAAAATCATACCAGAAACGTGTGACACGTCAGCAACTAACCATGCATTAATAGAATCTGCAATTTCTCGGAAACGTTTCCAGTCAAAAATTTTTGGATATGCGGTGGTCCCAATCAACATTAACTTTGGTTTTTCCTTTTTAGCCAATTTCTCAACCTCATCATAATCAATAATTCCGTCATCCTTGGTACCAAACTGGGTAGATGAAAAATATTTTCCAGAAAAAGTAACATCGGGATGTCCATGGGTAAGGTGTCCCCCAGAAGAAAGTTTCAAACCCATTATTTTATCTCCATGATCAAGAAGAGCAAAAAGAATAGCCGAGTTGGCAGGAGAACCACTATAAGGCTGAACATTAGCAAATGGAACTTTAAAAAGTTTTTTAACTAAATCCTCTGCTAAGATTTCTATCACATCGGTAACTTCATTCCCTTGATAATAACGTTTATGAGGATAGCCTTCAGAATATTTATTCATGAGAACCGACCCCACCGCAGATCGTACGCCTTTTAAAGCATAATTCTCAGAAGGAATCATCATGAGGGTTTCTTCCTGTCTCTTTTCTTCTTTTTTAATTAGTTCTTGGATTTTATTCATTCGATTATTTTTCCAACACCTTAAATTCTACACTAAATTCACCCTCAAAATCTTTTACTGATGAAATTTTCTTCTTGAAATCAGAATAGTCAGGAAAAAAAGTATCACAATCAAAGATTCCTTTAACTATAGTCAGATAGAGTCTATCTACATGTTCAATAAATTGTTTGTAAATACTAGCCCCTCCAATTACAAAAACTTCTTTTTCTCCGCTTTTTTTGATTCTGTCCAATACTTCTTCAACAGACGTTGCTGTATAGGTATTATTTCTTTTGCTTTTGAAGTTTTTGTCGGAAGTAACTACTATATATTCTTTTGCAGGCATTTCTCTACCACTTTTATCATAATACCCTGCCATTGATTCATATGAACGTCTGCCTAAAATTGCTATATGATCTTTTGTCATGTCACGGAGACGAACCAAATCTTTTTTGATATGCCAAGGAATTAGATCGTTCTTACCAACTCCACCTTTTTCATCAGTCGCCACAATGATGCTAATTATCGGAGAGTTCATTTTTTAATTTTACTAGGCTTTGTACTTTTAGCAAAATATCCACCAGACACAGTTAATTCAGCTTTAATTGGTGGATGTGGATCATAGCCCTCTAATATTGTATGCTTTGGACGAAACCCATCAATTGTTTTGACTTTTGGATCAATTCTAACAACTGGAAACTTTTTAGGTTTTCTTGCCAGTTGTTCTTTTGCTTGGGCAAGATGATTTTCATAGATATGGACATCCCCAAAAGTATGAACAAACTCTCCAGGTTTAAGTCCCAAAACTTTAGCAAAAATTAATGTAAGAAGCGCGTAACTAGCAATATTGAAAGGAACTCCTAAGAATATATCCGCACTTCTTTGATAAAGTTGCAGACAAAGTCTTCCATCTTTAACATTGAGCTGATACATATTATGACAAATTGGAAATCTACAAGCTTCTTCTGGTTTTGCCATTGTGTATAAATATTCAGGATTCCAAGAAGTAACTATTAGATTGTGTGCATCTGGATCTTTTTTGATTTCTTTGAGGGCCCATTTGACCTGATCCACAGTTCTTCCCTTTTTGGCAGGCCACCTTCTCCAAAGCTCTCCATAAATTCGTGGAAGTTCTCCATATTTTTTTGCATAACTGTCGCTAGACTTAATCTTTTCGATAAATTCATCTTTTGTTAATTCAGGAACTTCTTTCTTGTCCATTTTTTCTTTATAGATTTTATATGGATAGTCGTCCCAAATATGGACATCGTTATCAACGAGGTATTTAATATTGGATTGTCCTGAAAGAAACCAATAAAGTTCAGCAACAACTCCCTTCCACCATACCTTTTTTGTTGTTAAAAGTGGAAAACCATCAGCTAGATCAAATCTTATTTGTGCTCCAAACTTACTGTAAGTTTTAACTCCAGTACCTTTATCTGTTTGAACAACACCATTTTCAACCAATTCCCTCATCAAATCTAAATATTGATATTCTGGATGTCTTTTTGTCATACTTGTTTCTCCTTTTTTGTAGCAGCAACTCTTCCACCTTGCCACTGACCACGATATTTACTTCCACCACCTTTAACATACTCAAATTGCAAATGTGCAATCCTTGCACCCAACTCAATTTTAATAGGAAGATTCCCAACATTTTTAATTCCAAAAGTTAATATACCAGAGTATCCAGGAGCAATTTGGGTACACAAAAGTTGTAAACCACACCTAAAAAGAGTCGACCTTGCAAAAGAGTGTGCTGCAATATCTTTTGGTAAGTTGGTCTTTTCCAAAGTAGTTACTAAATAAAATCCATTTGGCATTAGTTTTACAAACTTTCTTTTCTTCTCATTAAACTTTGCCATAAGTTTAATATCTGGAGTTAATCTGTCTTCAATCCCCAAAAAAGCTATTTTTTTAGTTTTAACAAGTTTATAAATCTCATCAAGACGGATATCAAAACCCGCTCCTTCAGGATTTGTTAATTCACGTTCAGAGAGATTTTCGACTAATTTTATCTTTTTGACTAATTGTAATAATTCTTTTGGACCAATTACCATATTATTTATTTTTTATCTTACCAGACAAATTATCCTCGTGAATTGAACTTTGTAAGGTTTTATTTCCATGATTACGATATGTAGTTTTTTGCCATGGATTTTCAACCGGAAATGAAAGTCTTTCAAATGAGAAACCACAAATTTTGTCTCCACAATAAATGACAACATCATTATCACTATTGTTTCTAAGTTCAAGTGCAGCTGTTCCATCCCAACCTGGATCGAAACGAGCGGAAGTCTGATGAATAACAATTCCGAGTCTGGCAAAACTACTTTTCCCTTCAAGTCTTCCAACAATATCATCAGGAAGGGTTAAAGATTCTAAAGTCTCAGCAATAAAAAACTGTCCTGGTCTTATTGTAATCGGATCCCCAACTTTTAAATTAATCTCTTCATACATTTCTTTACTAACACCGCGCCTTATATCAATAACAACATGACGTCCCATCGTTGGAATTAGTATTCTTTTACCTAAATGAAAATCCATTGACACTTGATCAATATCCTTTTCCCAGGTCTTACTAAGATTTCCAATTTTGATTTTTCCTAAACGTATATATTCCTTAATAGCCCAATCAGGTAGTGTACCGAAAACATTTTGAAGGAGAATAGAATTTGTAGACAACATATTGCTTTATGCTTTTTATCAACAAGAGAGATTTGTGTCAATAGTGTATTTAGTCTATTTCTTTTTTATATACAATTTGTTAAACATAATATGTGATTATAATCGGAATAACAGGAACCTTTGGAGCTGGTAAGGGAACTATTGTTGAGTATTTGATAAAAAATAAGGGTTTCAAGCATTATTCTGTTTCTGGTTATCTCACAGAACAGTTAATAAAAAATAAACGCGAAGTGAATAGAGATGGAATGAGAGAGGTTGCCAATGAGATAAGAAAAACAAAAGGATCTGACTATATTGTTAAAAAACTTTTCAAACAAGCAAAAAAAGAGGGAAGTAATGCAATTATTGAAAGTATAAGAAGTTTTGGAGAGGCAAAATTTATCAAGAATAATGGATACCTTTTTGCTGTTGATGCTGGCCAATATATTAGGTATAAAAGGATAAAATCTCGTGCTTCAGAAAAAGATGATGTTACGTTTGAAGAGTTCAAAATTCAAGAAAAGAAAGAGTCAAAAAACGCAGATCCTAATACTCAAAATTTACCTAAATGTATATCAATAGCCGACTACAAATTTAATAACAACGACACTCTGGAAAATTTATATCAACAAATTGATAATGTTGTTAGAAAAATAATTAGGCCGAAGTAACTGGGTCTGTTTCCTCTTTTTTAGGATTCCTCCAAGAAGCATATTTACAATCAGGATATCTTGAACAACCAAAGAATTTTCTTCCTTTAGAGGTTTTTTTAACTATCACTTCCCCCTCCTTACAATCAGGGCATTTGACTCCAACCTTCTCTAAATATTTTTCAGTATGTTTACACTCTGGGAAAAGTGAACAAGAAATAAACTTTCCAAAACGTCCGGTCCTAATTACCAACTCCCCATCTTTACAATCAGGACACTTCCTACCAAGTTTCTCCACTTCAATTTTTACCCTTTTAGAATTTTTCTCAACACTTCCAAGTTTCTTTTCAAAAGGAGTATAAAAAGTTTTAATTGTTTTTTCCCAATCCAACTTTCCATCTGCAATTTTATCCAATCCATCCTCCATCTCTGCAGTAAACGCATATTCAAAAACATCTGGAAAATTCCCAATCAGAAAATCGTTTACCGCAATTCCAATTGTGGTTGGTTTGAACCTACCCATATCTTTTTCAACATAGTTCCTGATTTGGATAGTACTAATTGTAGGAGCATATGTAGAAGGCCTTCCAATACCTAACTTTTCTAGAGTCTTAATAAGTGAAGCTTCGTTATATCTTGCAGGTGGTTGAGTAAACTTCTGATCCCCCCAAGTTTTAACCAAATCAAGTTTTATGTCTTTAGTAACTTCCGGTAAAACCACCACTCCCTCAATATCCAACTTTGCAGGTATCACGCGCCTCCACCCATCAAATTTCATTACCTGACCTGAAGCCCTAAGTAGATAGTCCCCGGGGGAGGCTTCAACATCAATTACAGTCTCATCATATACACTTGGATTCATCTGACAAGCAATGAACCTGCTCCAGATAAGCTGGTATAGTTTTTCCTGGTCCCCAAAGAATTTATCCTCAGTTGCCTCTAGTTTGAAATTAAGTCCTGTGGGCCTGATTGCTTCATGAGCTTCTTGAGCGGACTTTGATGTAGTTTTGTAAATTCTAGGGGAATTGGGCAAATACTCTTTCCCATATTCTTTCTCAATAAACTTCCTTGCTTTTTCAACTGCAGGGATAGAAAGATTAAATGAATCGGTTCTATGGTATGTAATAAGCCCCTCTTCATATAACTTTTGAGCAACAGACATTGTTCTTTTTGAAGACCAACCAAATACCCTAGCCCCAGCTTGTGTCATTGTTGAAGTTGTAAAAGGAGGAAAAGGATTTTTGGTAACCTCACGTTTCCTAACATCAACAACTTTATAGTTGGCACCTTTTAGTGCAGTAATAATTTCATCTGCATCTTTTTTGTTTTTTACATCTACAACCTTTCCCTTTATCTTTGCAAGCTCTACATCAAATTCTTTAATCCCTTTCTCTTCATTTTTTACTTTAGAAAATATTTGCCAGTATTCGTCTGATTTGAAAGCTTCAATCTCACGTTCTTTCTCAACAATAAGGCGAACAACAACTGATTGAACTCTTCCTGCAGATAGACCTCGTCTTACTTTCTTCCAAAGAAGCGGGGAAAGCTTGTAACCAACAAGGCGGTCCAAGACTCTTCTTCCAATCTGTGCATCTACCAAGTGATTATCTATATCACGAGGGTTTTTAATAGCTTCTTCAACTGCCTCTTTTGTAATTTCATGGAAAACAATTCTTTTAATCTTTGAGCTTGCCTTCAGAATCTCAGCAACATGTTCTGCAATTGCTTCTCCCTCACGGTCAGGATCTGTCGCTAAATAAATTTGACTGGCGCGCTTCCCTTCACTTTTCAGTTTTTTAATTACATCAGCTTTTTTGGGAATATCATCAAAATCTGGTTTGAAATTGTTTTCAATATCAATCCCAAGTTTACTTTTAGGAAGATCTTTAATGTGACCAGCTGTTGCATCCACTACAAATTTATCTCCCAAAAATTTCCCTAAAGTTTTTGCTTTTGTTGGTGACTCTACTATTATTAATTGCATTTTTATTTATTTATAATCTTTACTAATGTTTTAATATCTGACTGTCAGTCTAGCAGATATTCCGTTGACTATACCACCGGATATTTCAATAAGAACCCCAGTTGTTAACCCAACTCTTCCAAGACATCGCTAACGGAAGTAGCTATCTTAGCACCATTTTTCAAAAGGTAAAGTGGAGCAGCGGAAAGAGAGGATGTAATTGGCCCAGGAACTGCCAGTACAGTTTTACCCTGTTCAGCAGCATGTCTTGCTGTAAGTAGTGTTCCACTTTTTTCTGCTCCCTCAATTACAAGAACTACATCTGAAAGTCCCGAAATAATTCTATTTCTGATTGCAAAGTTTGATGGACGGATTGGATAACCTAATGGATACTCACTAACGATAGCCCCACCTCTTTTAACGATTTCAGAGGCCAATATTGAGTTTTCAGGAGGATAGACAATATCAAGTCCATGTCCCAATACTGCGATAGTTGCCCCACTCCTTTCAAGACACTCCCTGTGGGCAACTGTATCAACTCCTCTTGCCAGTCCTGAAATAATTGTAATATTACGTTTTGCTAAGCCCCCTGAAAACTTTTCAGTAACTTCTTTTCCATATAAAGACATTTGCCTGGTTCCTACAATTGCAACAGATTTGTTTTTTAGGCAACTCAAGCTTCCCTTGTAATACAAAACCAAAGGGGAACCGTCCAGTTCTTTTAAGTTTTTAGGAAAACCTGAATCAAGAATTGTTGTCACTTTTATTTTCAAACCTTTTAACTTTTTGAAATATTCTTCAATATTAAATTTCTTCCTAAAGTCGATAAACTGGTTAACTCTCCCTTCAGGTAGATTAACCTTTAAAAGCTGCCCCCTAGTACTTTCCCAAATCTTTTGTGGAGACTCAAAATATGAAAGAAGAAGTTTAACCCTAATGGGTCCAAAATACTCAAAAGCGTAAATGGCAGTTAGATACTCTTTCTCAGTCATACAACTAATATTGGTTATTCTTTTTACTTTTAGTCCTAAATATCAGTTACTTTAGTTACCTTTAGTTACTCAAAGATGCAAAATAATAATCAGCAATTTTTCTAGCAATTGGCCCTGCAACTTTTGATCCCTCTCCTCCTTTTTCAACCAAGATAGTTGCCACAATTTGAGGTTTTTCTGAAGGTGCAAAGAAAGTAAACCATGCATGTGGCTCTCCTTCAGTTCCTACTTCAGCAGTTCCTGTTTTACATGCGACCTCTATTCCCTGATGTTTTCCTTTAAAATCAAAGAAAGTAAATGCGGTTCCTCCTTCTGCACAAACCGCATCCATTCCCGCTCTTACCAGTTCCAAGTTTTCTTTTTTAACATCAATATTCCTACATTTAGTGTTTTCCGAATATACTTCTGAAAAATGTGGGGTACACAGTTTCCCTCCATCTGCAATTGCTGCAATATATCTATTTATAGCAAGTGGGGTAACTGACACATCTCCCTGACCTATTGCCATATGGAACGTGTTTCCCAAAAACCACGATTCACCTCGTGTTTCTTTTTTCCATTCAGGAGTTGGGATTAGTCCCTTTTTCTCACCTGGAATATCAATTCCACTTAATGAATCCATCCCAAAAGCCCTTGCCCATTTGGCAATACTGTCTGGTCCCATCATTTGACCAACTGTATAGAAGAAAGTGTCGGTTGAGCGGGCTAAAGCTTTAACTAGGTCAACCAATCCTTCAGTTCTACCGTACTGGGTGAAATACCAGTTGGTGTATGAAAAGTCATTAATCTTAATTATTCCAACATCATTATATGTAAAGTCTTCATCAATTGTTCCATCCTCCAATGCTCCCAAAGTAACAATCGGTTTAAATACAGACCCAGGATGAAAAGTTCCCCCTATTACTCTATTGAATAGTGGAAGATTTGGATTTATCAATAGATCCCCAATTCCAACACCATTATTATTGGTACTACTTTTGTTCATGAATATATTTGGATCAAATGAAGGATATGAATAGAATGCAAGAATCTGCCCAGTTGTATCAGTTACAATTGCAGCACCACTTTCTCCTTCCATTTCATTCATGGCAATTGCTACCGCGGTTTGAAGTCCGTAATCAATTGTAGTTCTTAGGTCCCGCCCGGGAGTAGGTTCCCTTCTTCCCAAGACTCTTACTTGATTACCCTTTGCATCAACTTCAATAAGTTCTTCTCCAGGAGTTCCTGAGAGATAACACTCATATTCTACTTCTAACCCAGTTTTTCCCACCAACACATCTCCATTTCTAATACCTTTTTCAGGGCAATCAGCATTTACTTTTCCAATCTCATCGGTATCAACCTGTGACAAGTACCCAACTGCATGAGAAAATTTATCCCCCATAGGATACGTCCTTTTATAGTCAGTAACCATTTCTTCAGGTGTTGAATTTGTAAGGTCATCAGTTAGAACAAACCCGCGCTCGGTAGAAAACTTAATCCTTTTTTTAATCTCAACGTTCCCCGCCAGTTCCTCCCCACCTCTTGCTAAAATCTTTCCACGAGGAGCAGGGAGAGCTACATGACGAATTCTATTTTCTTCAGAAAGCTCACGATAGTAAGCTCCCTTAATAACCTGTACCTCAATCAATTTTGCGATGAGAATTAAAAAGAGAAGAATTAAAAGCCCCCTCAAAAACCAAGATAGCCAAGACTGTTTTGCCTCAGACGAAAGAGTATGCATAAACCTATTCTAACACTCTATAAAAAGATGTACCTAAAGGCCTTTTGTACTTCTAATCTTTTTTAAGAAGCTACTATTTTCTAAACATGCCCCACACCCTCGTACCACACATGTTAAAGGATCCTCTGCAATCCAAACTGGCATTTTAGTTGCCTCTGCAACCGCTTTATCTATCCCTAAAATTAATGCTCCTCCACCTGCTAGGGTAATTCCTTTTTCCATAATGTCACTGGTTAGCTCAGGTGGAGTTTCTTCAAGAGTGTCCACAATATTTCCAATTATTTCTTGAATGATGGGCCCTAATGCTTCTTGGATTTCCCCACTTGTAAGTTTTATTGACTTTGGAAGCCCAGACTCAAGATCCCTCCCCCTCACAACTGCAAATTTTGCACCCTTTCCATTTGATTCTTTTGAACCCCATGCAGATCCGATACTTATTTTTACTTGTTCTGCCGTAGGTTGCCCTAAAAGAAGTGAATATTTTAGTCTGACATAATTAATAATTGCTTCGTCCATTTCATCTCCCGCTACCCTAATACTTCTTCCCAAAACAATTCCCCCTAATGAAATTACTGCAATTTCCGATGTTCCTCCTCCAATATCTACTATGAAGTTTCCCTCAGGCCCTTCTACATTTAGTTTTGCCCCAATTGCAGCAGCCATTGGTTCCTCAATTAGGTGTGCTTCCCTGGCTCCCGCATCAAGTGCAGCGTCCGCAACAGCCCTACGCTCCACTTCAGTAACTCCCGAGGGAATTCCAATTACCACTTTTGGACGGGGAATCTTGGGTATTGCGCTTCCCGATTCATGAACCTTCTTTATATAGTATGAAAGCATTGCAGCTGTTGCATCAAAGTCTGCAATAACTCCGTCTCTTAGAGGTCTAACCACTTCAATTGTTGCAGGAACTCTACCACTCATCTTTTTAGCAGAGCTTCCGATTGCCAAGATCTCTTTACTTTTTTTGTGTCTTGCTACAGCTGAAGGTTCCCTAATTACAATTCCTTTTCCACGAACCAGAACTAAAGTATTAGCAGTCCCCAAATCAATCCCAATCTCGTGAGAGAAAAGCCCTAGGAATCTATCAATTGGATTAATTAGTCTCATTTTTTTAAAAAATATCAAATAAATTGTATGCATGTGGAGTATACCTATTTAGATAAAACTTGCAAAGGGTATCTCCAAGTATTTAACAATGAATCTGACTATTCCAATCACTAGTAATTGGAATAGTTTTTAGAAGAAATGTTTGTGTTACAATTTGAGTTGTGAAAGTAACTCAAAAAATAATTCTCTGGCTTTTTACCGTATTATTTTTATTTGTCCCACTAATTCTTTGGCCTTTTACTTCAGAAGTTTTTGAATTTAACAAAATGGTTTTAGTTTACATTGTAACCACACTAATAACCGCAACATGGATAACAAGGATGGTTATTGCCAAAAAATTCATATTTCGTCGCACAATATTGGATATCCCCATCCTTGTCTTTATCCTTTCCCAAGTTATCTCAACCATCTTTTCAATTGATCCATCCACTTCCTTCTTTGGATATTATTCAAGATTTAACGGAGGCCTCCTTTCAACTTTTTGCTACACCATACTCTACTGGGCATTTGTTGCTAACCTTGATAGGAAAATGTCACTTCGCACCCTCTACTCTCTCCTTACTTCCGCAACACTTGTTTCTATATACGGCGTACTTGAACACTTTGGAATAGATAAAAATGTCTGGCAACAAGATGTTCAGTCCCGTGTATTTTCTACTCTAGGCCAACCCAACTGGCTGGCTGCCTGGGTGGTTGCACTAATCCCAATTACGTGGGCACTGATAATAAAATATAAAAATAAATTTGAAGATAAAGTAAAAAACAACATTAAAAACAATACAAAAGATAAACTTAAACTTGTCTCTCTTTACGCCCTCTCTGCATTATTTTTTGTGACACTTCTTTTTACAGGTTCTAGATCTGGCATCTTGGGTTTTGTTGTTGTTGCGATAATTTTTTGGGGACTCATACTTTTAAAATACAAAAAACAGTATCTTAAAGAACTAATATTTTGTAACTTAATAGTAATTGTTTTTTCACTCCTAATAGGAACCCAATGGACACCTAGTATTTGGAGTTTGATTAAAGGCCCTGCGGATTCAACAAAGACAGTAACACTTGCAAGTGGTACAGTACTCGAAACTGGTGGAACTGAATCAGGAAGTATCCGTAAAATTGTTTGGAAAGGAGCACTAGAAATTTGGAAACACTACCCAATCTTTGGAAGCGGGGTCGAAACATTCGCCTACTCGTACTATCTATACCGTCCCATTGAACACAACTTAACTTCTGAATGGGATTTCATATATAACAAAGCCCACAATGAATATCTCAACTTTCTTGCCAACTCAGGAGCCATCGGACTTTTGAGTTACCTATTTTTAATTGGTGCAATCGTTTATTTATTTTTCAAAAAATTAAGAACTCCAGTAGAAAACTCAGAACGACCAGAACAAACAGATATAATACAATTAGCCCTCCTTGCAGGGTTTTCAAGTATCCTAGTTACCAACTTTTTTGGATTTTCAGTAGTACCAATCCAACTTCAATTTTTCCTTTTCCCTGCAATTGCAATTGCATTAATTGATAACGATCAGGAACTGGTAGTAAATAGTAAAGCATTGTCAGGTAATCAAAAAACTATAATTTATATAGTTCTAGCCACAGCCGGTTATTTGATAATTACAATTTGTAAATACTGGTATGCAGATTATCTATATGCCACAGGCAGAAGTTACAATACCCTAGGCAAAGCAGATGTTGCTACAAAATATCTAACTCAAGCTATCAAGATCTCTCCAAAACAATCTCTTTTCTATGGAGATTCTTACGGACTTGCGTCCTCATATGTAAACCTAGCTCTAGCTTTTGACAAAGAAAAAGAAGCCACTCAAGTTGCACAGCTTTCCACTGCTGCAATTGCTGAAATAAATAAAGCGGTTAGCCTAACCCCCGCTAATATTAATTTCAAAAGAGTCAAATTTGGAATTTATATTATGCTTTCAGGAATTGATCCAAACTATTTGGTTGATGCCAGAGACACACTACTTACCGCAATTGCTCAAGCCCCCACAGATCCAAAGCTTTACTATAATTTAGCCCTAATCTATGCAAGAACTGGGCAAACAGAGGAAGCTATTAAGATTTTACGAGAAACCATAAGGCTAAAGGCAAACTATAAAGAAGCACGTCTTGCATATGCCATTCTTTTAATTGGACAGAAAGAAAACGTAGAAGCTAAAACCCAACTTGAATATATTCTTAATTTTATTGACCCCAATGATTCCCTCACCAAACAAACCCTCGAGAGTGTAAAGTAGTCGATTTTTTGGTATAATTCAAGCATGATATTGAAAATTGTACCTTCTAGTGATCCAGTTTTGCGACAAATTTCAAAACGTGTTTCCAAGATTGATAAAAAAGTTACTGAACTTATTAGAGATATGAAAGACACCCTGCGTGTTCAAAAAGAACCAGAAGGAGTAGCTCTTGCAGCACCTCAAGTTGGAAAAAGTTTAAGAATATTTGTAACCAATTACAAAGACTTTCAAAAAGTTGTAATCAATCCTGAAATAATCAAGATTGAAGATTCAGTAAATAAAACCAAAAATACAAAAAAGGTAAAAAAAGGAAAAAAAGAAACTGAAATTTTGGAAGGTTGTCTATCTATTCCCTATTATTATGGCCCCTTGAGACGCGCCTCAAGAGTAACTGTAAAATATATGGACGAGAAAGGAGAATCTGTCACAGAAACTTTTGAAGACTTTCATGCCCAAATAGTAATGCACGAGATTGATCACCTTGAAGGAATTCTTTTTGTTGACCATCTTTTAAAAGAAAAGAAACCACTTTATAAAGTTGATGGTGATGAATGGGAAGAAGTTGAACTAATATATAAGTAAACTAAACCAACATAAAAATATTTAGAGAATAAAATAAATAATATATAAAAAATTATGAAAATCGTATTTTTCGGTACACCAGATTATGTTTTACCAGTATTAACAAGGTTGCATAAAGAATTTGTTACGGGACCTGGAAAATCTCCCATTTCTGCAGTAGTCACCCAACCCCCAAAACCAATGGGAAGGAAACAGTATCTTTCCTATTCCCCAATTGATAAATGGGCTCATGAACATAAGATTCCAACGTACTATTCTGCAAGTGAACTAATAGAAAACCCTGTTGAAGCAGAAATTGGAGTTTTGGCTGCTTACGGAGAAATCATAAAAAAGGAAGTTATTAATCTTTTTCCCCAAGGAATTTTAGTAATTCACCCCTCATTACTCCCTAAATATAGAGGCGCCTCCCCAATCCCCGCAGCAATTGCAAATGGCGACACAATAACTGGAGCCTCCATTATAAGGATGGATGAAAAAGTTGATCATGGAAAGATTGTCGGACAATTCAAAGAAGAAATCCTTCCCACCGATACCACAGAAACATTAAGAGCCAGGCTTTTTGAAAGATCAGCTGAGGTTTTGGTTGAACTGTTGACCCCTTATATGCAAGGCAAAATCAAACCAAAAGAACAAAATGAAGAAGAGGCAACTTTCACAAAAATAATGGCCAAGGAAGACGGATTTATTGATCTACAAAAAACCACACCAGAAGAAGCTGAAAGGTTCATTAGAGCCATGTTTCCCTGGCCAGGGGCTTGGACAAATATACAGCTATCAATTAATGGTGTAAAAGTTTCAAAAAGAATAAAACTAATAAAAGCTCATTTGGATAATGAAGAATTGATATTAGACGAAGTTCAACTTGAAGGTAAACTTCCTACTTCTTGGAAACAATTTAATGAGGGCTATAAAGAAGCTAAATTTATTTAATTAAAGCCACTACGCTTGGTTCCTTGTCTTTCTCTGTTTCGGGATATCCAAAAATTCTCAGGGCTGTAAAACCTCTATTTACCGACTCCTTTATATAATTTATATCATAAAATGATTCTCCACCTGAGTTTCGATAACCCTCTTCCAATTCTAATCGTTTTTTCATAAAAGCTTGATATTGGGGTATGGTTAGTAAATTTATTCCCCAATAGTGATAGGAATTGCCACTATTAAGAATAGCCCCTGGAAATTTATTGAATCGAGAAAATTCTGCAACTATATTCATAATGTCCATATCTAACTCAGAAGCAAAATCCATCATGGGAATGTGCATTTCTGTACCATCAACTAATTTTACTTTTGAACCAATTGCAATCATATCTCCTATTTGACAATCGTTATCCTCAACAAATATTTTTCCTAGAAAATTAACATTAGAGATCTTTGTCAAAATATTATCTTCAAGGGCAAAGCTTTTGGGAAGATAAATCAGCTTTTGAGCAAGTGGAGACTCAATGTCATCCGATTTACTCCAATCACCGTATGAAGTAATTGTGAAAGCCTCTATATTAGAATTCAATCTTAATACCTCCCTAAAAACAGATAGTGCATTATCACCAACTTTTATTTTGTCTGGAACAACCCTAACCTCGGGAGTTTCGTCAGATGACCAAAACGACGTTTGCCCAACTTTTTCAATTGTCATATGGCGATTCTACATCAAGAAATATCAAAACTCAA
>JAEAME010001116.1_pt1 | contig 20610 bp, 18 predicted proteins | sample 8958731 | NCBI WGS metagenome assembly JAEAME01 (sample SAMN16933194, study PRJNA681113) | bioreactor sludge metagenome | isolation source: anerobic bioreactor sludge (Control) | place: India:Bengaluru | collected 2018-10-24 | reverse complement strand
GGCGTCATAATTTTCGGAGAGGCCAGCCATCCCGAGGTGCGCGGGCTGCTGGGCTGGGCAGGCGACAGGTCCATCGCTTCCATGGACGCTGACAGCGTTCCTATCGATAAGCTCCCCGCACGTATAGGCATCATGGCGCAAACCACCCAGAGCAGGGCGGAGTTCATCGCCTTCGTCAACAGGCTAAATCAAAGGTTGCTCCCCCGTGCGAGGGAGATCAGAGTGGAGAACACGCTCTGCCAGGAGACGCAGAAAAGGCAGCTGGCAGCCGAGGAGCTGTCCGGGACCAGCGACCTCATGATAGTTGTGGGCGGGCACAACAGCGCCAACACCCGGCGCCTGGCAGAGGTCTGCCAGCATATTGTGGAGACACACCATATCGAGAATGCCGGCGAGATAGATGCCGTCTGGTTGAAAGGCAAGAGGGCCGTGGGTATTACAGCAGGCGCGTCCACGCCCGATGAAGCTATAGAGCAGGTTATCGATAAAATAGGCGCGCTTTCAAAGGATACCTAGCCCAGTTTCTCCGACAGCAGGCGTCCGCCCAGTATGTGGAGGTGGAGATGCGGTACGACCTGCGTGCCGTCCGGGCCATTATTAATAGCCAGCCGGTAGCCTGATTCCGCGATGCCCTCTTTCCCGGCGATCTTGCCCGCCGCCAGCATCATCCGGCCGGCCAGGGCCTGGTCGGAGTCTGACAGGCCGTTTACCGACGCAATGTGTTTTCTGGGTATGAGGACATCATGCACGGGCGCCATGGGATGGATATCGCGGAAGGCGATCAATTCCTCATCGCTGTATACGATGTCCGCCGGTATGGTGCCCGCGGCAATCTTACAGAACACGCAATCCATGGCGAAACTTGTCAGGCTATCCTGATCGTCTGGCAGGTGGTCGTGCGCTCGATACCGCTGATCTTATGGAACTGCTCGGTAATCAGCTTGCCGACGTTATCAACCGATTCCCCTTCTACGACAGCTATGATGTCGTAAGGCCCCATCACTGCATCTACGCTCTTTATCCCGTCGAGCTTCTTAAGATGAGTGAGGACTGCCTTGGTCTGCCCCACCGATGTAGTAACTAGCACGAATGCTTTGGCTGCCATATTCCCACCTCCTGTATGTCAAATTTTAGCCTATCACGTTAGCTGTGCGCAAGCTTTCTATATCCTGTTTGCTGTATCCCAGCGAGCTCATCACCTCGTCCGTGTTTTCGCCGGAGTAAGGGGCCATGCTCCGCACACTGCCCGGGTTTTGCGATAGCTTGATGGCGATGCCGGGCTGCCTGACCTTTCCCAGCCTGGGGTGGTCAAACTCCAGTACCATCTTGCGGTGCGATAGCTGAGGGTCGCCGGCTACTTCGTCGATCTCGTAGACCTTGCCCGCCGGCACGTCGAATTTACACAGGAGGTCAAACCATTCGTCGCGCGTTTTGGTCAGGAATACCTTTTTAACCTCCTCTGTGGCTTGCCGCCATGATTCGTCAGGCTGGCCCTGTATGAAATGATCGGGCGTAAAGCTGAACTTTTTAAGGTCGTCCCGGCCGATGGCGCGGCACAGGTTTTCCCAGAACCACGGCTCTACGCAGCCCAGGCTGATGCGCTTGCCGTCGGAAGTCTCGTAGGATTGATAGTAAGGATATCCTCCGGCCAGGCCCCACTCTCCGCGGGGGAACTTCATGCCGCCCGCGAAATGCTGCTGCAGGAAAAAGGTCATCAGTGTTATCACGCTGTCAGTATAAGAGATATCGACGAACTGTCCCTTGCCCGAAGACTGGCGCGCCATCAGGGCCAGCAGTATGCCCATCACGCCGTGCAATGAGGCGCCGGCGAAGTCGGCCAGGAAATTGAGAGGGATGGCCGGCGGGCTGCCGGGCCACCCGATCAAATTCAGCGCCCCGGCTATGGAGATATAGTTGATGTCATGGCCCGGATTCTGGCTGTAAGGCCCGTCCTGCCCGTAGCCGCTGAGTGAGCAATATACAATACGCGGGTTGAGCTTGCTGATCGTCTCGTAATCCACACCCATGCGTTTGGCCACACCGGGCCTGAAGCCCTCTATTACCACGTCTGCATCTCTGGATAGCTTATAGAAGACCTGCTTGCCCTCCTCTGATTTTAGATTCAGCCGGATGCTCTTTTTATTGCGGTTAACGGCGTTGAAAGCCATCAGCGATTTAAGCGCTTCGGCCTCGCCGGGATCGATAAGTTTGCGTCCGCCAGCCGCAGGCACGGCCTCAACTTTGATAATATCGGCCCCGAAATCTCCCAGTATCATGCTGCACAGTTCGCCCGGCGGCATATGGACGAGCTCGACGATCTTGATTCCTTCTAATACCTGCATTTAACCTCCCTTTCGCGTGTGAAAATATTTATCTGGCGCATGAGATCAGCCCAGCGCGGATGACAGGTTATCTAGTATCTTTATTGCCGGCTCATCTCTGTTCAACGTGTAAAAGTGGAAATAGCGCACGCCGTTCTCCAGCAGGTCCAGACACTGCTCCGTGGCCAGGTCGACACCGGCTTTAACGACATCATCGGGGTCGTTCATCTCTTCGAACTTGGTGAAGATAGGCACCGGTATTTCCACGCCGGAAAGCTCACTGAAGCGCTCGACCTTCTGGAAATCGGTGATGGGCATGATTCCCGCGATGATGGGTATCTCGATTCCGTCCTGCTGGAAGCGGTCCATCATCTGGTAGAAGTAGAAGTTCTCGAAGAACATCTGCGTGATGCCGAACTCCGCCCCCTGGTCGATTTTCTGCTGGGTGTAGGCGGTGTCCAGCCCGATGTTGGGCGATTCCAGGTGTCCTTCCGGATATACCGCCACGCCTATACAGAAGCTCTGATAGCCGGCCAGAAAGCGCACCAGGTCTGAGGCGAAGCGGAAGTGCTCCTGTCCGTCGAACACCTCCGCCCCGTATTCTTCCGGGTCGCCCCGCAATGCCAGCACGTTCTCGGTGCCCAGTTGCTGGTAGTAATTGATGACGGGCTCGAGCTCGCTTCTGCGCGGATCGGCGCAGGTGATATGCGGCATCACCGTCAGGCCGCTCTCATCGTGGAGCCTGCGCACGATATGCTTGGTCTTGCCCAGCGTATCGGCGCCGGCGTGTTGTGTCACCGAGATGAAGGAAGGGCTGAAAGCCTTCAGGTTTTCGATCCGCTTCAGGAGCTTTTCCTCGCCGGCCGGCGTTTTCGGCGGAAAGAACTCAAAAGAGAGGCATTTACCCTGCCCCCTTATAATTTCACTTATCTTCATCCTCTTGCCTTGAAAACAGCCTGTTTGAGGCCAAAAACAACGTTAATCTTACATGTGCCGGAAAAGGAAATCAAGCTATGGTGGAGCCGTGCCGGGAATTGACAAACCACTGTACGGGCCATATTATGTTGGCCTTATGGATGATCCTCTTTCTACGGCCAGGGTGCTCGTGGACATACAGGAGGGGGAGCGGCGGATTATCGCCCGCGAGCTCCACGACAGGCTGGGGCAGTCGCTGGCCGTGCTCAAATTGCTGCTGGGCGATGCTCTGACGTCCTCCCCGGATAAGGCGCGTTATACCCTGGGCGAGGCGCAGTCGCTGGTTAACGAGATGATGTCGCTGGCGCGCGAGCTTTCCCTTGAGCTTCGTCCCAAAATGCTGGACGACCTGGGACTGCTGCCTGCGCTGCTCTACCTGTTCGAAAGCTTCACTTCGCGCACTCACGTCGCTGTCCAGTTCGAGCATCAGGGACTGCACAAGAAAATTCCTCCCGGGACCGGCCTGGCTGCCTACCGTATCGTCAAAGAGGCGCTGGAAAATGTGGCGGCGCACGCGGGAACGGATGAGGCCAGGGTCAGGGTGTGGTCCGACCGCTGGATACTTGCCGTGCGCATCGAGGACAGCGGAAGCGGGTTTGAGATCGATAGGATCGCAAAAAGTTGGCCGGGCGGCATCAACGGCATGCGGGGGCGCGCGATTATCATCGGCGGCAGGTTCTCCCTCACTTCCGCCCCGGGGAAGGGAACAGTGGTAGCGGCGGAGCTTCCCCTACCCGTCAGGTCGCGCAGAGTGATTGTGGAATAAAAGATGATCAAGGTTGTTCTGGCTGACGACCATCACGTGGTGCGCATGGGCATCAAGGCGCTGCTCGAATCCGAGGCCGACATACGCGTGAGCGGTGAGGCTGGCAGCGGCGCCGAGGCCGTAACCATAGCCGGGCAGTTAAAGCCCGATGTCATGATTGTCGATCTGATGCTGGCGGATATGAGCGGCCTGGCCGTGGTACGGCAGGTGAGGAAGAAGTCGCCGCACACCGCCTCAGTAGTGCTGTCCATGTACGGCAACGATTGTTACGTGGTGGAGGCGCTGCAGGCAGGCGCCTGTTCCTATGTCTTGAAGGACTCGTCTCCCGAGGAGCTGGTGCGCGCCGTGCGCGAGGCCTCACTGGGCCGGCGCTACCTGGCGCCGCCGCTCTCGGACCGGGCTATCGAAGCTTACCTTCAGAGGTCGGAGGAAAGCCGCCTCGAGCCCTACGATATGCTCACCTCGCGCGAGCGCGAGGTGCTTCACCTGGCGGCGCAGGGCTTCACGAGCTCGAATATAGCCGAAAGGCTTTTCATCAGCCCGCGTACGGTGGAGGTGCACCGTGCCAGGGTGATGCAGAAGCTCGGGCTGCGCAACCGCACCGAGCTGATCCACTTCGCCATCAGGCGCGGCATCATACCGGAAAAATAACGGGTTTCTACTTGTTATTGCGAGGAGCATAGCGACGCGGCAATCTTGTACTGCTATAGCTTCATCACACAAGATTGCTTCGCTACACTCGCAATGACGTAAGAGATAGCTATATCGGTTTATTTGCGATTGCGCCCAGTCCCGCTCCCCGCTTTTTCTTCAAGTACCGGTCGCGGACCAGGTAGTAGATTACCCCGATTATCATCCAGCCGATCAGTATAAGGAAGGCGGTCAGGCTCTCCATGATCAGCGCGGCTATGAAAAACAGGCCGAACAGCAGCCCCAGTATGGGAAGAATCCAGATCCATATGCCTTTAAGCTTATAAGGAGCGCCGGCATAGGCCTCGGGCATTTTCCGGGGGAAACGCATAGCTGAGATGAGTATGGGGAAGAGTAGTATGATGGAGCCGATGGAGGCGGTATAGGCCAGCACCTCGAAGGACGACGCTCCCAGCGGCAGGAAAATCAGCGCCAGTACCAGCATGATGAGCAGTCCCCAGTGAGGCGTGCCGAACCTCCTGTTCACACCCGCCAGCGCTTTGGGGAAGACGTCGTCCTCGGCGAAGACCAGTATGTAGCGTGAGGCGAACATGAAAGTGGCGTTGATGGTGGTGGCCAGAGCCAAAAGTCCTCCTCCCACCGTGAAAAAGAGGGCCAGCCCGGGGGGCAGGAAATAGCCCGCGGCCACCGACAGCGGCTGGTTGGCGCAGACGCTGGAGGGCGCCGCGCCGATGGTCACCAGTCCCATCAGCGTATAGATGATTACCACGATGGGCATGCTGATGGCGAATGACATCGGTATATTTCTGCCGGCATTCTTTATCTCGGCGCCCAGGTCGATAATGAAGTTGGCGCCCATGTAGGCGAAAAACAGGACGCCGGAGGCGATGGCCAGCGCTTCCATCCCTCCGGGGAAGAGAGGCGTCAGGTTGGCCGGGTCTATGGCCGGTATTCCCCAGACGATGTAGACCAGCAGGGCTGCCAGCAGCACGAAGAACATGCCCACCTGCACGGCGCTGGCCGTTTTGACGCCCACCACGTTGATTATGAAGAAAAAGGCCAGTGATATCACGGCCACCAGGTTGCGGTCGAAGGCCGGAAAGATGACGCGCAGATAGTCGGCGAAGTTGAGCGCGTAAATGGGCATGCCGCCCAGCATTATTCCCATCATTATGCCCCACACGCCGATAAATCCCCAGAAGGGGCCGAGTATGCGGCTGGGATAGCGGAAGCTGCCGCCCACCGTGGGGAGGATTGAGGCCAGCATGCCTATGGGCAGCAGCGCCAGCACCATGGGCAATGCTGCGATTACGAAGGCGATGGGCACTCCGGGGCCGCACTTGCCCACCGCCAGGCCTGTCAGGGCGAAAATGCCCGCGCCTATAATGGCGCCCACCTCGATGGAGACCGTATCGAGCAGACCCAGCGTTTTCTTTAATCCCGGCCCGGATGAACCTTCCTTTTCCTGCATATCAGCCTCCAATCTATTGTCCCGCATTTGTCATCCGTAGGGGCGGACCTTCAGGTCCGCCCGGATACACCATGTCAGTGCGAGCCCGCAGGGCGCGGCAATCCTGTATCCTCGCTATTCTATTTCAGATATGGTATCAGGTTCTCTTTGCAGGCCCACTGCACGCATTTGGGCAGCGTCTTGAGGCCGCCGCTCTTTTTAATGATCTCGCTGTAGTCCACGCTGTTATATGTGTTCCAGAACAGCAGCGGAGCGCCGTCCGGCGATTTGCCCTTTCTAATGAAGTCCAGCATGGCCGCCAGCGCCTTGCCGGTATAGGTGGTTTCCAGGCCGATGCCCTCGGTCTTCTTGATCAGTTCCACGGCCTCCCTGCCCTCGGGCGTCACCCTGCCGTACTCCCCTCCGAAGAAGCCGGCTTCAAAGTCGAAATCGGAGGCGGTGAATTTGATATCCGGCACTGCGGGATCGTGCTTGCGCATCAATCGAATGGTCTTATTGCATAGCGATATGATGCCTTTGATGTTGGAATATTCGTCCATCGAGACCTTGACTCCTACGACGCGGCTCTTCATGCCGGCCAGCCTGCATCCGACGATCAACCCGGCCGTGGTGCCCATTGAGCCGGTGGCGCCGAAGATGTATTTGGGCTCGGGCAGCAGTCCGGCCCCTATCTGCCGTTTCAGCTCCAGGGCTGCGTTGACATACCCTAGCGTACTGAGAGCCGATGTGCCTCCGGCCCACAGCAGGTAGAAATTGGGGTGTGTCAGCATCACCCGGGCGGCCTGCAGATAGGCTCCAAGTGTGCTGCGGCCGACGTTGATCTCTGCGCCGAAGTGCTGATCCAGCAGCAGGTTCTCCTGCACCTTGTCGATGACCGGCTGTGGAATCAGCACCAGCACTGTTTTGATGCCGGCGCGGGCGCAGTGGATGGTGGTGGCCAGCCCGTGGTTGGTTCCGATGCCGCCCACCGTGATTATATATTTCTTTTTCTTGCGCAGGGCGTCGGCGATGGCGAACTCCAGTTTACGTACCTTGTTGCCCCCGTAGAATTCCGATGACTTGTCATCGCGTTTTATCCATATTTCAGAATAGTTTACAGCCTTGCCCAGGTTCTCCAGCTTCTGCACGGGCGTGGGATAGTTTGCCAGGGACATCCAGGGCAGGCTTTTCTCCAGCGCCGGATAGGTTTCAAATAGAGGTATCGTCATTAGTTTGATCCTATGTCATTGCGAGGCCGAAGGCCGCGGCAATCTTGTGAACTGGCAATCACGTGCAGGATTGCTTCGTCGCTACGCTCCTCGAAATGACGAATTAATATACTTTACTATCATGGACACAAGCTTTTAATTTCCCGCAGGCGCCGCCGCCGTCGCTCTGGCCTCCGTCTTGCCGGATAGCAGGTGTTTGCCCAGCCGCTTGCCCAGGCAGAGTATCGAGTAAACGGGCGGCCGGCCCCATTCGGACGGTATAACGGAGCAGTCGCATACATACAGGTTGTCGATCTCCGTCCTCAGGTTGTTATCCACTATGTCGTTAATTTTGCAGGTGCCCCCGGGATGCGAGGCGATCCACCATGTTTTAAAGATGTCTTTGGCGCCGGCGTTCTTAAGAATCTTCCTGGCGCGCTCAAAACCGCTCATCAGCTTGCCGCGCTCGACCTGTGTAAACGGCTTCTTGATGAAGCCGGACTTGCTGATCTTTCCTCCCAGGCTGTCGCGCGCCTTGATCATGATGGTAAGCTGGCTTTTATTAGACAGTTTATCCAGGCGGAAGACCTCCGCGGTGAACACATCGTATATCAGCCACGGCAGGGTCATGTCCGTCATGAGATAATCGTCTTCCACCATATGCTGTCCCATCGCCATGGGGAACTCCTTGCCGTCGTCCAGGCCTTTAACCGTCCCGAACACCGCGATCAACGGATCGTAGAAGAAATTGGCGCCCGCCTGCGGCATGCCGCTGTTCTCCAGTATGATGGGGGAACCGATCCCGCCCGCCGCCACGATCACCCTGTCGGCGTTGGCGATATACTTTTTGCCCTTGCGTGTGAACTCCACTCCCGTGGCCTTTTTGTTTTCCACTATGACCCTGGTTACTCTGGCCAGGTCCAGCAGCTGTGCGCCTTTGGCTGTTGCGTCCTGGACGAATACCCGCGCGTTCCACTTGGCGCCGTAAGGGCAGCCCAGGTCGCATTTGTCGCATTTGGCCCGGCACCTGTCCAGATATACGAACTTGTCTAGCTTCTGCCAGTTGTAGCCGAGGTCGCGCGCGCTCTGGGCTATCATCTTGGCCGACGGCCCGATCAACTCGTCCTTGAGCGGATTGATGGGGACCTCTTTTTTGATCTCGGCGGCCTCGTCGCGCAGGTTTATGCCGTATTTGTCCCAGTACTCGAAGGGAGGTTCCCAGGCGGTGGCATAGTAGACGATGGAGCTGCCGCCCACCGTTATGGCGCGCACCAGTCCCAGGAAACCATCGATTATATACAGGCTCTTGTAGGGCATACCGATGTAGCCGAAGGCCTGTGCGTTGCTGCCCTGCACGGGAGCATTGGAACCCCAGTCCAGCATCAGCACCTTCTTGCCGGCATTGGTGAGCTCCCGGGCCACTGTGGCCCCGCCCGGGCCCGTGCCTGCCACTATGGCGTCGAATTTCTCTTTCAGAGTTTCAACCATAATCCTTCCTCCTGCCGCATTAATCGCGTGCCGGTCGTTTATCGAAATTAGCATACTCCAAAAAGAAACCGCTTTCAATACAGGCGTGAACAACGGCCTGCCTCTCGTATTGCTCAAATGTTTCCGCTCTCTCTCTTTGCTATACTTGAGGCCGTATGATCAGGCTTTATATCGCGTCCATTATGTCTCTGGCTGTGATCCTGGCGGGTTGCTCATCCGCTGACCGGACTGTTGAGCGGCCGGCTGAGGACAATATAACCATCGCTGCGCCGGTTGTGCAGGAGAGATACTGGCCGGCGGTCGATGATTTCTCTGCCGCAGCCGATGTAATCAGGCCTGGCGACAACGTTACGCTGCGCTGGAGCGTGTCCAACGCCGTATCCGTGACCATCGATAACGGGCCGGGCAGCGTGCCGGCCTCGGGCTCGATCGAGGTCTCACCGCAGAGAACCACACGATATACGCTTACCGCCTCCGGCCGTAAAGGAGTATCGACCGCCTGGGTCACGGTTGAGGTGATGGAGAGGAGCACATTCATGCCGGACCTGGTCATCACGGGCGTGACGCACATCAGCGGGCTGCTCTACTATAAGGTCAGGAACATCGGCGCCGCCGACGCCGGCCCCAGCGAGACCTATGTATATGATCAGAGCGGTACACTGCGCGATACGAGCTGGGTGGATGGGCTCAAGGCCGGTGAGGAGAAGACCCTGCCCTTCACCAACTACGACTGGCAGGGACATGCGATTAGAGTGTGTGCCAACGGCGATGGCCGGGTGAAAGAAGCGGACACTGATAATAATTGTCATGTTCCCACCTTCGGATTCAAATTCAGCTACGATTTCAGCCAGTACGCCTCGCGGGCCGCCTGGAGAGGCAGCGCCGGTTTTATTAAATACTCGGACAGCGGTACTGCGGCCGGACGTGTGCAAAAACTGCCTGAGGTGGCGGCTGCCGATAATCAGACTTATCGTAATGCTGTTGAGATGGTGCCGCCCGTCGATGGATACGGCTGGATCGAAGGGATTTTCGGCGACTGGCAGGAGCAGTGGCAGGCGGGAGGCTATATGCTGCCCCTGCAATTACCTTACAATGCGCGCTTCACGGCCAGAGTGGGACTTCCCCGGGAAGCAGCTGAAAGTGAAAGTGTAACCTTTCTTTTTGGGATTAAAAATGACACAGGAGAAGTGATATGGTGGCCTGCCGTCGAAGCTAAAAGTGACGGCAGCCTGCAAGATATCGATATCGACCTTTCGTCTTACGGCGGTAGGAAGGTCATGCCCGTGCTGCGGGTGGAGGCCGGTGCGCAGCCCGGCGCCCACCGCGCCCTCTGGATACAGCCTCGCATCAGCCAGTGAAGCCCGCTCCCCTGCGACAGCAATCCGTTGAATATACCCGGGCCGGCATACTAATATAGCTTGCTATGGTTGAGCTCCTGAAGTATGCGCTCAGACTGGAAAAGTATGACGCGGCGGCCTATGCCATTGTCTACGGATTGCTGGTTCTCAAGATAAAGAATGGCCAAAAAACAGGCAAAAAGGGACGTAAAACGGGACTTTTACGCACCGGCGCTGGGTGAGACCCGCAGCCTGATGCTGGAGGAGGCAGGGGGTGTGGAGGGACTCGACCAGGAGATAGCCTTGCTCAGGCTCAGACTGCGCGACCTGATCAGAGATTATCCCGACAAAATCGAGCTGCATCTGCGCACGGCCAACGCCATCGCCGACATGGTGAAGATCAGCTACTCCATCTCCAAAGAGCAGAAGAAGAGCCTCACCGCGGCTATTACAAAAGTGCTCACCGAACTGGCCATTCCGCTGGGAGTCAGGGCCCTCATCAAGTAGCAATCGTCGCGAACGCGTCATTGCGAGCCACATTGTTACATCGTCATTGCACACTAATTTTTACATCGTCATTGCGAGCAACATTGTTACATCGTCATTGCACACTAATTTTTACATCGTCATTGCGAGCCCGAAGGGCGTGGCAATCCTGTACAGTGTATACAGGCACAAGATTGCGTCGTTGCTGCGCTCCTCGCAATGACGTAGTAAAAATGCTCCTCGCGATGACCTGAAATAAAATGGAACTACGTCCTTATCAGCTTGAGATCGCGCGCGCCGTGCTCGGCAGCATCGAGAATGAACGGGGACTGACCTTCTCAGTGGAGATCGCCCGCCAGGGTGGGAAAAACGAGCTGTCCGCGCATATCGGGGTGCTGCTGCTCACCATGTTCATGCTGCGCGGCGGCAGCGCCGTCAAGTGCTCGCCCACCTTCAAACCGCAGACCGTCATCTCCATGCTGCGCCTCAAGCAGAGGCTGGACGATTTCGGTTTCGGGGGTCTGTGGGAGGCCGAGATGGGATATATCATACGCCTGGGCTCGGCCTGCCAGGTCTTTCTCTCGGCCGAGGAGACCTCGTCGGTGGTCGGGCATACGGCGGATATCCTGCTGGAGATCGACGAGTCGCAGGACGTGGGCAAGGACAAGTACACCCGCGATTTTCGGCCCATGGCCTCCTCCACCAATGCCACCACCGTCCATTACGGTACGCCCTGGGACGATTCGACCCTGCTGGAAGAGGTCAAGCAGATGAACTTCGAGCTCGAGAAGAGCGACGGCATCAGGCGCCATTTCCGCTTCGACTGGCAGGAGGTGGCTAAATATAATCCCGGTTACCTCGCCTTCGTGGAGGCCGAGCGGGCCAGGCTGGGCGAGGACCATCCGCTGTTTTTAAGCCAGTATGCCCTGGTGCCCGTCCGCAGCACAGGCGGCTTCTTCTCGCACGCTCAGGTCGCGTTGTTGCAGGGGACGCATCCCAGGCAGGCGCGCAGACAGTCGGACGATAGGATATATGTTGCCGGCCTCGACCTGGCGGGCGAGGCCGAGGAGGCCGACTCACCTGGCATGGCCCTTCGCGGGCGGGACTCTGCGGTGCTGACCGTCGCCGAAGTCGTGAGGCGGCCCAACGACGTTGCCGTGGACGGCCCTGTCATTCAGGTGGTGGAGCATTACTGCTGGACCGGCAGGAAGCATACCGAGCTTTATCGTGAGCTGGTGCATATTCTCAGGCATACCTGGGGCTGCAGCAGTGTGGTTGCGGACGCCACGGGTGTGGGCGAAGGGATTGCCTCCTTTTTGCGCACGGCCCTGGGCGGACACGTCGTCCCGTTCAAGTTCACGCAGTCCTCCAAGTCCGCCCTGGGCTTCAATCTGCTGGCGGCCGTCAATTCGGGCAGGCTCAAGATATACCTGGGCGACGGCTCCATCGACTTCCGTGAGATGATGTTCGAGCTCGAGCGCGCCCGCAGTGTCAGGCGTCCCAACCGCACCATCGACTTCTTAGTCGATCCCTCCATCGGACATGACGATTATCTGATCAGCCTGGCGCTCTGCGTGGAGGCCGCCGCCCGTCTCTCCCCCCGCAAAGCCACCGGCACAGTGCCACAAACGTAGGGGCGGACCTTAAGGCCTACCCCTGCAGGTGCAACTGAAGCAACATCCCGACCTTATCCCAGTTTATAATGGACGGTCCACTGTAGCCTGCGCATCCAGCGGATTGCGCCCATCAAGCGTGCTAAGCCCAGCTTTTTTTCTGCCCGGTCGAAATACGACCACTCATCCATTAGCGTAATACCCGGCGACCAGCTTTCCATCTCCTTGCCATCCCTGATGCCGGACAGAAACGTGGCCCCGCCTCCCACGTGTAATTGCCTGTGCATCCGCATGTTCATGGCCGTTTTGAGCCAACCGTGGACGACGGACTCATTCACCACCTCGCACACGAGCTCGCAGCCCGGGTTAGAAGACTGCAGTCTTAAGACCAGTTCCCTGACATCCTTCTTTTCCAGGTACATGAACAGCCCCTCTGCCATGAACAGAACAGGGCCGCCGGTCTTATTCTCCAGCAGCGACAGCCAGTTATAGTCCAGGACCGACGAGGCGATCATCTGATATCGTTCCGTCTCCCTGCAGAGCTTCCTCTTTATCTCGATGACATCAGGCAAATCGAGGTCGTAAAAGTTCAGCTTCCCATCGTCGATTCTCCAGAAGCGTGTATCCAGGCCGCAGCCCAGGTTGACCACGGTTCCACCGGGATTATCCAGCAGGAATGCGCGGGCGTAGTCATCGAATCGCCTGGCACGCAGGGAGATAAACACCCTCAGTTTTTTATCCAGCTTTCCAAGTGCCAGGTCTCTGTAAAGCCTGTCTTGGGAGCCGGCCAGAATTCCGTCCAGGGCGCCGGTTATCCTTACAGCTTCGGGATCATGTAAAACGGGATGCCGGGAGCGGCTTTCCAGCGAGCGGCAGTAGAGGGTGACCAGCATGGTGGATGAGATGTCGCTGATCCTTACTTCGAACTTGCCTGTCTTTTCCAAGTGTACCCTCATGAATAATATATCATTGCGGGCCCGACCTTCAATCGTCATTGCAAGCCCGACCTTAAATCGTCATTGCGAGGAGCCGTAGGCGACGCGGCAATCTGTCCTTGCCGCTACTCTGCATGTAAGATTGCTTGGCTATGCTCGCAATGACATTTAAAACAGGTACTCGTGATGCTGAAGTAACAAAGAAGGGAGAGCGTCACGCTCTCCCTTCTGAAATGTCGGTCGGTGTTTAGATCAGGCTGGGCAGGCCCTTGGCGGCGTCTTCCATATCGCGCAGGCGGCCTGTTGTTTCCTTCAGGCGGTCCTTCTGCGTCATGGCGAAGGCCGAGGCCCTGTCGTAGTAGTCGCGTATCTTCTGTACGAATGCCAGCTGAGAGAAGAGGATGGTGACGTCCACCGATCCGCGTTCCCTGGGGAAGTCGCCGGCGCGTATGACCGCGTTCTCGGCCAGCTCGCGCAGGTAGTCGCCCAGGCCCTTGGCTATGTCCATGCTCATCTCCTTGGTGGGGGCGGCCAGCAGGTAAAGCGCGCGGCCGGCGTCCTCCGGATTGAGCGCGATGGAGAGCTCGCTCACGGCTGCGTCCATGGCCTGCATGGCGCGCAGTGTCTCGCCGCTCTTCTCGCGGAAGCTGGTTTTGGCCAGCTCCCAGGGCATGCGGAACCCGCGTGGGATATCGGTGCGGCCGCAGCCGATGGCCGTCCAGCCATCGATGGACTGCATGATGTCTCCGGCGTCCATGGTCTTGGCGCCCACGTGGCGAACGTTGGTGACCTCTCCAGCGCACATCAGGTCGTAGAAAGGCTCCACGATCTGGCGGTTGATGCGGGCCAGGTTCATGGCCAGGCTGGCGTCCTTGCGGACGTAGCGCTGGTTGTCCGCCAGGAATACGCCGTCCGCCACCGAGTGAATGGACTTGAGGCAGGTGGCGGTGTTGTATACGCTGCGAAGCTCGGCCACCTCCTCATGTTCGAAGGGAAGCACGCACAGGGAGTAGACCGGCTTGCCGATGTAGCGTTCCTTGAGCATCTGGGCGATGATCGAGATCGCGCCCGATCCGGTGCCGCCCGCCGTTCCGGCGATCAGCAGGAAAGCATGCGTCTGGTAGAAGAGGGGGGATGTGCGCACGGCATCGATGACCTTGTCTCCGTCCTCGCGTGCCAGCTCGGCGCCCATCTCATTGACCTTGCCCACTCCGTGGCCCCAGGTCTTGCGGCCGCCGATCAGGATGCGGTGCATGTAGTCCGAGCCGATATGAGATAAACCGGTCAGGTCTGTCTGGTCGGTGTTGACGGCAAAGGTCCCGGTAACAATGGTTGTACCGCGTTCACCACGAGCCCTCTGGCCCAGGCGGGCAAACTCATCGGCTACACGTGAGCCGCATTGACCCAGCCCGATAACCATTAACTTCATTGTGTAATACCTCGCTTAACTATTTCGTTATATTTTAAGCTGAATGCGTTAATACTGTTAGATTGAACTCATATTAAAGCCGCATGGTCATTTTGTCAAATTGCCGAATTACGATGACGACCAGCCGCCTTTTTTGCTGATGGCCCTGATGCGCCATATGATCAGACCTATCACAACCAGCCCGGCAATGACACCTATGATGGGCCAGTAATCGAATCCGGTGAAGGAGATGAACTGCGACTGGCTCCAGTCGCCGGCATTCCCCGCCAGGTCAACCGCCTTCACGCGCCAGAAGTAATCTCCCGCCTGCGGCTTCTCGCCGGACTGCATGGTATATTCAGGCTGCGCCAGCCCTTCCTTGCGCACCACCGAGCCCGAGAAATCGGAGTTCCTGCTCATCTCGAAGGAATAGCTGATGCCGCTGGAATCCTCGACCACCGACCATTTGAATTCTATGGGTTTATTCTCGAAGAGCCCGATCTTGGTGCCGGCCGCGGGCGAGACCGGGGATGGGGCTGCCGGCGCGATGGACTCTATGGTGAATGTAGTCGAGGCCACTGCCTGCGTGCCGTCGCTGACCGTTATCAGGTGGCTGCCAGCGCTGCTGGAAGGAGGCTTGAAGCTCGTGCTGAAGCTGCCCTTGCCGTCGGTTGTGGCTGAGCTTTCCACCTGCTTTGAATCATAGGTGATGGTCAGTGCCTGGTTGGCGCCGAAGCCGCTGCCCGTGAGCAGCGTGTTTTCGCCCACCGAGCCGCTGACCGGGTTTATCGCCGCTTCGGGTGTTATGACCACGATATACTGAGAGACATCATCCGCCCTGGTGGCGTCGCCGAAGGAGCCCACCACATGCTCGCCTTTGGTGGAGGCGGGCACGGTGAACTGGGTGGACCATGAGCCGTGCGCATCGGCGGTGATGCCGCCGACGGCCTGCGCGTCATCGAAAGTGACCTTGATATCGGTCTCGTTTTCCTGGAAGCCGAATCCGTTTACGTAAAGCGTGTCTCCGGTCCTGATGATATCGCCCAGCCTGCCGCTGGCCTGTTCGACCTTAATGCCGGGCGATACCGTGAAGACGGTGTCGGGGACGTCCTCCAGTACGGTGGTGGCGCCCTTGGCGTCCACCTTGTGCGTGCCTTTGGAGGAAGCGGGTATGGAGAAGGAGGATTGCCACGAGCCGTTGAGGTCGGCGGAGATATTGGTCTTGACCACGAGGTCGTCGTAGATGACGGCGATGTTGGTCTCACCGCTGCCGAAGCCGGCGCCCGATACGGTGACCACGCGCCCAACCCAGCCCGAGTTGGGGTTGATGCTCAAGGACGGGGCTACCGAGAAGATCTGGTCCTTTATCTCCGTGGAGGGCGTGGTGGCCCCGCTGGCCGAGACGGTGTGGTTGCCCTTGCTGCTGGCGGGGATTTTGAGCGTATACAGCCAGCTTCCACCCGAGTTGGCCTCGATGCCGGAGGCGGCCTCGCTGTTGTTGTAGATGATTTTAATGCCCGTCTCGCGTGGATCGAAGCCGTTGCCCTGGATGGCCACCTCGCTTCCCACCATGCCCTTTTTAGCGCCCAGTGAGATGCTGCCCAGGACGGTGAATTCCTTCTGGAAGGACTTGCTGCCCACCTTGAGAGTAACCATCTGCTTGCCGCGCGGGGACTGGGGTACCTTGAAAGTCAGGGGCTGGCAGCCCATTTTGGAGATGGTGCCCTGCTGGACGAGCTGGTTTGAATCGCCCCAGTAAAGGAAATACTCGCCCTCTCCGTACTGGCAGAAGGCGGGGATTTTAATCTCCGAGCCCACCGTTCCCGAAACAGGCTCCAGCGTAAGCGATTCGGCATGCGCCGTTGCCGGCAGAATCAGGGCGGTTATGAAGGAAAGTGCAAGTAAAGCCGCCAGGACCTTTACTCTCATCTCTAAATCCTCCGAATAGCTTTTGAATGTATCATAACACAAACAGGATTATTAACGCAGGGTGTCATTGCGAGCCCGAAGGGCGCGGCAATCTTGTGCAGCGCAGTCACACACGGGATTGCTTCGCCGCTCCCTTCCTCGCCATGAACCGTGAAGGCGTTGTTAGACGTCCTTGCTGGTCAGCTTGTCCAGGAACTCCTGGTTGGTCTGCGACTTATTCAGCCGCTCGATGACCCTTTCCGAGGCGTCGGTGGGATTGTTGGAGTCCTCGGCTATCATGCTTACCATGCGGCGCAGCAGCCACACCTTGGATAACAGGGCCTCGCCCAGCAGCAGCTCTTCGCGGCGCGTGCCGCTGCGCATGATGTCGATGGCGGGGAAGATGCGTTTCTCGGCCATCTTGCGGTCCAGGTGCAGCTCCATGTTGCCCGTTCCCTTGAATTCCTCGTAGATCAGGTCGTCCATGCGGCTGCCGGTGTCCACCAGGCAGGTGGCCAGTATGGTCAGGCTGCCGCCCTCCTCGATGTTGCGGGCGGCGCCGAAAAAGCGCTTGGGCGGGTAAAGGGCTACGGAGTCGATGCCGCCGGAGAGCGTGCGCCCGCTGGGCGGCATGGCCAGGTTGTAGGAGCGCGTAAGGCGGGTGATGCCGTCCAGCAGTATCACCACATCCTTGCCTATCTCTGCCAGGCGCTTGGCTCTCTCTAGGGCCAGCTCCGCCACGCGCGTGTGGTTCTCCACCGGCTCGTCGAAGGTAGCCGATATCACCTCGCCCTTGACCGAGCGCTTCATATCCGTGACCTCCTCCGGGCGCTCGCCGATCAGGCAGACCATCAGGTGCACCTCGGGGTAGTTGTTGGTCAGGGCGTTGGCGATGTTTTTCAGCAGCAGCGTTTTGCCGGCCTTGGGGGGCGATACGATCAGGCCGCGCTGGCCGCGTCCGATGGGCGCAACCAGATTTATTAATCTGGCGGACAGGTTCTTGGGGTTACCCTCCAGGTCGTAGAGGTCGTCCGGGAAGGTGGGTGTGAGCTGTCCGAAGTGCGGGCGTCCCTTCGACTGGTCCGATTCGATGCCGTTGACCGTCTCCACGCGCAGCAGGCTGCAGTATTTCTCTCCCTCCTTGGGCGGGCGGGCCTGGCCGACGACGGTGTCGCCGTTGCGCAGGCCGAAGCGCCTGATCTGCGAGTTGGAGATGTAGACGTCGTTGGGTCCGGGCAGCAGGCTCTCCTGTCTGAGGAAGCCGTAGCCCTCGTCCATGATCTCCAGCACGCCGCCCAGGCTCATGTAGAAGCCTGCCTGGGGCTCGGGTGGTGTGGCCAGGGCCGTCAGCCGGGCGATCAGCTCCTCGCGCGTCAGCACATCGAAGTTCTCGATATTCTGTGCCTTGGCCAGCGCCATCAGCTCCTCAAGGGGCTTGTTTTCAAGGTCGGTTAAATTCATCATAATGATACCTCGGGTAATGTATTTTCCTTTATTAACAGGCGGGTTTAAAAATCCGCCCCTGCGTATGTCCTGTAGGGGCGTACCTTCAGGTGCGCCCGCGTTGTCTTCATATATTCTTCGTATCCCCCATCACCTTCTTCCAGTCCTCGGCGAAGCGGGTGATGCCGGCCTCGGTCAGCGGGTGCCTGGCCATCTGCAGCAGCACGGCGTAGGGTACGGTGGCGATGTGCGCTCCCGCCCTGGCCGCCGCCAGGCAGTGCTGGGGGTGGCGGATGCTGGCCGCGATGATCTCCGTCTTGATCTCGGGGTACTGGCGGTAGATCAGGGCGATGTCGCTGATCAGCGCCATGCCGTCCTCGCCGATATCGTCCAGCCTGCCCACGAACGGGCTCACGTAGGCCGCCCCCGCCCGCGCCGCCAGCAGCGCCTGGTTGACGGAGAAGCACAGTGTGTAGTTGACCTTGATACCTTCTCTGAAAAGTGTGGCCGTGGCCTCGGTGCCCTCCAGTCCGGCCGGTATCTTGACCACCACGTTTTTGGCCCAGGTGGCGATCACGCGCGCCTCGGACACCATGCCCGCCGCGTCCTGGCTGATCACCTCGGTCGAGACCGGGCCGGGTATGATGGAGCATATCTTCTGCACCAGCTTTTTATAGTTGACCTTGCCTTCCTTCGAGACCAGGCTGGGGTTGGTGGTCACGCCGCTGATGGCGCCCAGCCTGGCGCCGTGCCTGATGTGTTCCAGGTTGGCCGTATCAAGAAAGAGGCGCATGTACTTCTCCCTGTTTTGATTTTATTCTTATGAAGGCGCCTGACTGCCGCATCATTTTATGGGCAGGGTGACCTGAGTGCCTTCGACCAGGGTCTCCTTGGCGGCGCCGATGAAACTCGTAAACAGCGGGTGGGGCCGGTTGGGGCGCGAGCGGAACTCGGGATGGAACTGGCAGGCCACCATCCACGGGTGGTCCCTGACCTCCGTTATCTCCACCAGCCTCTTATCGGGTGAGAGCCCGCTCAGTACCAGGCCCTTCTTCTCGAAAATATCGCGGTAATCATTGTTGAACTCGTAGCGGTGGCGGTGGCGCTCGTAAACGAGCGTCTCGTGATACGCCTGCGCGGCCAGCGTGCCCTCCACCAGCGAGCAGGGGTAGGAGCCCAGCCGCATCGTGCCTCCCATGTCGTTGACCTTGCGCTGCTCCGGCATCAGGTCGATCACCGGGTAGGGCGTGGCGTTGTCGAACTCGGTGGAGTTGGCGCGCTTGTTGCCCAGCGCGTAGCGCCCGAACTCGATCACCATCACCTGCATGCCCAGGCACAGCCCCAGGTAGGGGATGTTGTTGTGCCGTGCGTATGAGGCGCTTGTGATCATGCCCTCGATGCCGCGATTGCCGAACCCGCCCGGCACGATGATGCCGTGTACCGATCCCAGCACGTCCTGGTGCAGCCCCTTCTCGATATCCTCCGACTGCACCCACGTGATATTGACCGTGCGGTTGTGGTAGAGCGCGGCGTGGCACAGCGATTCTCGCACCGAGTAGTAGGCGTCCTCCAGCTCGACGTACTTGCCCACCAGTGCGATGTTGATGCTCTCGCGCGGCGCTTTCATAAGCGCCACCATCTGGCGCCACTCCGCCAGGTCGGCTTTAGTGGCGGTGAGCCTCAGGCGGCTGATGATGAAATTGCTCATGCCGAACTCTTCCATGATCAGCGGGACCTCGTAGATGGTCTCGGCGGTGACCATGGGTATCACGGCTTCCTTGTCCACGTCGCAGAAGAGCGAGATCTTGTCGCGCAGCCCCTGCGAGATTGGGTAGTCCGAGCGGCATAGGATAACGTCCGGCTGTATGCCGATGCGGCGCAGCTCGTTGACGCTGTGCTGCGTGGGCTTGGTCTTGAGCTCCTTGGTGGTGGCGATGAAGGGCAGGTAGGTGACGTGTATATACAGGGCGTTGTCGCGCCCCACCTCGTTGCGCATCTGGCGGATGGCCTCTAAAAACGGCTGGCTTTCGATATCGCCCACCGTGCCGCCCACCTCGACGATGACCACCTGCGCCTTGGATATCTGCGCCACCTCGCGAATGCGCCTTTTTATCTCGTTGGTCACGTGGGGAATAACCTGGATGGTGCCTCCCAGGTAGTCGCCGCGCCTTTCGCCGGCGATGACCGAGGAGTAGATCTGTCCCGAGGTCACGTTCGATGCCGCCGTCAGGTTGGTGTCGATGAAGCGCTCGTAGTGGCCCAGGTCCAGGTCTGTCTCGGCGCCGTCCGTCGTGACGAACACCTCGCCGTGCTGGTAGGGCGACATGGTGCCGGGGTCCACGTTGAGGTAGGGGTCGAGCTTCTGCACCGAGACGGAGACGTCGCGGCTTTTGAGGATGCGGCCGATGGAGGCCGTGGCGATGCCCTTGCCCACCGAGGAGACCACGCCGCCTGTCACGAAAATATACTTAGCCATGGCTATCTAAGGCTGTGATTACATATGTTTGCGACTGCATAATCAATCACGGATTAAATTGCGTCTGCGGGAGATTTGAGCTTGCCGGAAATCAGGGTTTTTTTAAACCCTATGGTTATTATAGATACACGTATTTCGGTATGTC
>JAEAME010001110.1_pt1 | contig 20633 bp, 17 predicted proteins | sample 8958731 | NCBI WGS metagenome assembly JAEAME01 (sample SAMN16933194, study PRJNA681113) | bioreactor sludge metagenome | isolation source: anerobic bioreactor sludge (Control) | place: India:Bengaluru | collected 2018-10-24 | reverse complement strand
GCAATACCGTCACCTTTTTCAATCTTTAAGTACTCGTATGGCATGGGTTGCCTCCTCCATTATTTCTTGGGATAATCGTACCAGCCGCCGTTGGTCTTCATGCCGAGACGGTTTGCCTTGACCATATCCTTCATCAGGCGCGGTGATACCCATTTTAGCTCCTTGTTCATCTCTTTATGGAGATATTCAGCCACGTGATAAGCAATGTCGATACCGGTAAGATCCATCAGTTCAAAAGGACCCATCGGATAATTCAAGCCCAGCTTGGCTGCCTTGTCAATGTCCTCGGCGGAAGCAATGCCTTCCTGAAGGAGTAGAATAGCCTCAAGAAAGTGAGGCATCATAAGCCTGTTGACCACAAAGCAGGGGATGTCTTTCTTGACTTCGATAGGTTCTTTTTTAAACTTTCGGGCAAGGTCCATAGCAACTGCTATGGTATTGTCACTGGTGTTGTAACCTCGAATGACCTCCACCAATCTCATCAGAGGCACCGGGTTGAAGAAGTGCATGCCCACAACCTTGTCCTGTCTGTTGGTTGCGGTTGCAATCTCTGTAATCGACATGGATGAGGTGTTTGTTGCGAGGATAACTTCTTTCCGGGTAAGCTCGTCAAGTTCCTTGAATACCTTCTTTTTAAGATCCATATCTTCAAGGACAACCTCAACAACGAAATCAACGTCCTTCAAATCTTCTATCTTCGTTGTCCCTTTAATCCTTCCGAGAGTGGCGCTCTTATCATCTGCAGTTATCTTACCCTTTTCAACGCTTTTTGAAAGGAATTTATCAATACCCTTTAGAGCTCTATCAATAAATTTGTCTTCAATATCCCTCATTACGACGTTATAACCTGACTGCGCCGCAACCTGGGCGATTCCGTTTCCCATTGATCCCGCTCCTAATACTCCAATTGTCTTGATATCCATACACTACCTCCTAAATTTATAGTGTTCTTGAGACATGCAGAATTCCCAAGCACATATATGTTTGTAACACATATATGTTTTTTACGCTATGAAGAAAAATGTCCTTCACCTCAAAAATTACAAACTAATCAGATAAATCTTATCCAACCTTGAAGATCAGAGTGGCTGCACCATCACCGGCACAACAACCTGTCACAAGGCCGTAACCGCCACCGAGCATCACAAGTTCCTCTATCAATTCGCATACCGCCCTGCCTATTGTGGGACCCTGAGGATGGCCATAAATCAGAGATGATCCATTGTTGTTCATCTTCATGACATCAATCCCGAACTTCTTTGCGAAGGCAAGATCATTGACTGCAAAGGGATTGTGCGTTTTTATGGCTTTCATATCGGTGATATTCAGGCCTGCGTTAGCTAGCGCCATTTCAGAGGCTGGGATTGGAGCTGAAGGCATAAACATGGGTTTTACCCGAGCATAACCGTAGGAGACGATCTGTATCTCTAATTTGGGATCTGTGCTCAGTTCTTTTGCCTTTTCTCTTGTTGCCACAATGATGCCACAGTTACCGTCAGCAGGAAATGTCTGGGCTCCAAAACTAAGGCACCCACCGGGAACTACCGGTTTTAGCCTTGCAAGACCCTCCGCCGTGGTGGGGGTCCAGCCTTCGTCTTCCTCCATCAGTTTCTTTTTCTTTTTGTTCACCGTGACCTCAGGGGCAAACATGTAGCGCTTCTGGAAAGCTCTGTCATTGGCACGACCTTCCTGAAATTGTTCATACCGCCTAAGCACTACCGCGTCACATTCCTCCTTGGTAATACCAAACTCGGCAGCAACATTTTCGGCGGTCTGCACCATGGCCGCGCGATGTCTCGGGGTTCCACCAAAGTTGTCCATGTTCCAGTCTTCTCTATCTGGCTGGCCTCCGGGACCAAGCGGATCTCCCCATGTTGTATGAGGCCCGTTCGAACAGCGGTCGGTCATGAGGGCAAAGCCTATCTCATATACACCAAGCTCCAGATCCTTTGCGGCGAGGTTTAGCGCAGTAGTTGATGTGGCGCATGCTTGGTTGATGAAGAGGGCCTTGAGGAACTTCTTGTCATCGGTGAGCATTGCTGCAGCCCAATGATGAGAACAGAACCAGTGATTCTGGGCAACAGTGGATCCGAAGTACATGTAGTCAAGAATTGCGGGATCTATTTTCTTTTCAAGAAACCATCTTCTCGCCGTGTTGGCCCCCAACTCAACTGCATTGTCATACTGCATACTGCCCTGCCAGCGAGAAAAAGGGCTTGAGAAGTAGCCCTTGTACGGTATATAAGCTTTGGTGTAACTTTTCATGTTTACTTCCTCCTGTTTTATTTTATCTTTATTGCCTCACTCAATTGAAGAGCATAAGATGTCTATAATAGAGAACAAATATCGTTTTTGTATACTATAGAGAACATCAAATGTCAATACAGAAAAACTTATAATATGTTAAGAAAAGTTATAAATCTATATTATTGGTTATGATAGGTGATGTTAATCTGAGTGAACCCCATTTGATTCCTGCTGTCTTTTATCCGTTTAAGGATTTGGCTGAAACTTATGTTTCAATGACATGCCCATCGTTTTTAAGATATGTGATTTACTGTCATGGGGCTTTATTTTCTCTTTCCTTGTCAATTGAAACGCCAGAGGTGTGCCGTCACTGCTAGGCTGAATAAATGCCCATTCCGTGAATTTCGGTATTTTCATCAATTTCAGAAGGGTGTTGACATGGTGGTGGTACTGCTTCTTGTTTGTTAGCACCCCTGCTTCAATTAAGTCCCTGATATCCTGGGCTGTTGCCTTCATAGAGGGATGAACTTTCGATCCATAGAATAGCGCAGAATCTGCATATATAGCAGGTTCATCCCCTATCCAGTGACGTGTTGAAATCCAATGCCTGAAATATTCCAGACACCACCAGGAAAAACCGATTTCCTTTCTATAAAACAGGGAACCTACAGCCGCAGAAGCTAATTTTTTATAGTCTGGGGGAGGAGAAATGCATCCAAGAAAATTTCTTTTATCGAACCCGATATCTATAAACTTTTCAAGGATAAGCTCATGTTCAACGAGATTTCCAATCACCGGGTAAAGACCAGTAAAAGCTCCCGCGTATTTGACCAGCTCACAGGGAACAAAAAATTTTTCACCAAAAGGAAAGCCACGCATCCGAATATCGAGATGAAGCAACTCATGAGACAATGCTTCTGCGGTACGTGATGTGCCGAGCTGAAGTTGAACGCTGACATAATTCAATGCAATTGGATCATGTTGCAGTTTTATCTGATATTGACTTGATTCAAAGTTACTATTTTCATAATAGAGCAAACAATTTCCATAGAAATCGCAGATTTCGGCCGCAAGTGTTCGTGCTCGAGGCCAATGTTCCAAACGGTGAAGGATTACTTTTTTTGCGGCGGGTCCTTGATATTCGTTAAATGATCCTTCGATGGCTGCGTTTAGGCCTTTGCCATCTTCTGAAAAGCATGGATAGTTGTTCTTTGGTTTTTCTTCCTGTTTCATTCCGTTCTATCTTTCAACGGTCTATCAATCCTAAAACCTCTAGTACCGTGTCAACAGCGCTCCTTTGTCCTCACGATTGTTGCCATTGCTGCCAAGGCTGTATTGATGTCATTTTCTGTAGTAAAGGGTCCAAGACTGAACCGCACACCCCCTTTCGGTGATGTACCCAAACTCTCATGAACGAGGGGGGCACAGTGAAGCCCCTCCCGCACTGCAATGCCGAAGTCAGCGTCCAGTATTGAGCCCACGTCTTCAGGATTCATGCCTTTCACATTGACCGTCAGAAGTCCAACGTGGTCAGAAAGATCTTCTCCACAGAAGATAGTGATTTCTTTGAACAGGGAAAGGCCATCCCGAAGTTTCCGTAATAACTTCATTTCTCTCTTGTGGATTGCTTCGATTCCTTCCTTCAAAAGGAAATCAAGACTTTCAGAAATGCCGATGATACCGAGGAGATTGAGAGTCCCTGCTTCGAGTCGGTGCGGAAAAGAGGGCGTGTGCATCAAACTCTTAGAGTCAACACCGGTTCCGCCAAAATGAGTGGGCTCAATTTCAATTCCCGGATCGAGAACCAGCCCACCTATACCGGTTGGACCCAGCATCGATTTATGGCCCGTGAAGGCCACTCCGGCAAGAGACCAGGATTTCATGTCGATTGGTATCACACCAGCCGTCTGAGCCGCATCGATGAATAACGGCACTCCTCGCTCTGAGCACAATCGCCCTATCTCCTGAACCGGTTGGACTGTCCCGAGAACGTTGGATGCGTGGCATATGATAACGAGCCTGGTATTGTGTGTGATTGCACGAACAATATCGCCAGGATCAACAAAACCTTTTCTGTCGAAGGGAACCAGGTCATATTCTATGATGCCCTTCATGTGCATATGATTGAGAGGTCTCAAGACGGAGTTGTGCTCCAGTTGGGTGGATACAACATGATCCCCGGGTTTCAGTATCCCTTGTAGAACCAAATTCAATGCATCGGTAGCGTTGTTTGTAAAAATGACCCGCTCCGGGTCGGGAGCCCCAAAAAAATTGGCTAACTTCTGCCGGATTTTGTTGACTCGTTCCTCCGCCTCAACAGCCATGTCGTAACTTCCCCGACCTGGAGAAACCCCCATTTGAAGATAAGTCTCAACCATCCGCTTCAAGACAGAGGCAGGTTTTGGAAATGTTGTCGCAGCATTGTCAAGATATATCAATTTTCGTCTCATAACTCCTATCCTGTGCAGGCCCTCGGGTTCGGCAATCCGGCAATACGTCGGGCGCCATGACGAATCCCTCCCGGAAAAAGGCATTCAAGGTCCATAAGGCTCATGCCTAAACCGGCTTTCAGATCGCGATTCAAGGGCGCCCTTCCGTGATAGGCAAAATAGTCCCGGAGAAAACGGATAACCCGCCACTGGTCATCGCTCAATGCTTCGATGCCGGATTCTAAAACTTGAAGGTATGCCAGTCCTTCGTTTTGCCATGGATATACTCTTCCCTGAGGGCGTAGCCCACACCCTGGTCCATTCCTCCCTGCAACTGGCCTTCGAGGTTATGGGGGTTAATGACCGTACCGGCGTCAACCGCCGTGGTCATCTTTATTACGCGTACCTCGCCCGTATCGGTATTGACCTCAACCTCGGCCATCTGTATGTTATGAACCCGCGACTCAAAGGAGGGGCCCTGACCGGTCACAGGATCCAGTGGTCCTTCCTGTCCCGCGGCCTGTTTGGAGCCGACGTAGTGTGTGGATTTGCCGGCTTTCGTGAGGCCTTCAAATGTTTTGGCGCCGGCTTCTTCCATCGCCTTTTTGAGTTGTTCAATGGCGAGGACCAGGGACCCGCCTGCCATGTAGGTCATCCTGCTGGCAGCGGCTGGGCCCATTTCAGCAGTATGGTCCGTATCTCGGGTCACAAGACGGACCTTGTCCATGGGTATACCGGTTAAATGAGAGGCGATCTGGGTTAACATGGAATCATTGCCTTCTCCTGGGTCCGCGACAGCAGCAAAAATGGTAATGCCGTCATCGGGATCAAGCTCTATGGCAACCCTTCCTGCGTCACCGGGACCCCCGATGCCGAAGGCGTGGGTGGCAATGCCGACTCCCCGTTTCATCGGGCCGGTTTTAAGAGTAGCCGCTTCCTTCCTCGCTCGATCATAATGGGATTGGATTGCGTCACAAAGCTCCGGGAAGGGCCACTGTTCGTAAACCATGCCGGTAGATACACTCTGGCCCGGAAGGAGTGAATTAATTTTTCGGAATTTCAGAGGGTCCATGCCGATTTTCTCTGCCAGCATGTCCATGGCCGACTCAAGGGCAAAGGTAACCTGAGGAGGACCGGCACCCCGTGCTGCTCCGCCTGCGGGATTGTTGGTGTAGACGAGTTTGGCCACAGCGTTAACGTTCGGGATGTTGTAGGAGCCGGAGAGCATCCACATAGCCCGCATTATGACGTAGATACCGATAATCTGGTAAGCTCCGTTGTCGACAATGTAATCGATGGTAAAGGCCGCCAACTTTCCGTCTTTGTCAGCAGCGAGTTTGACCTTCATATCAAAGGGATGGCGTTTGTTGGTGAGGAGCATGGATTCGGCAAGGCTGGGTATATATCGTACAGGGCGCTGAAAGTGAAGCGCTGCTGCTGCGGAAATACCTTCAGACGTAATTGCAGCCTTTATACCGAACTGCCCGCCGCTGTATGCTTCCTCGTATCGGATGTTCTCATAACCGAGTGCATCCTGCAGATTGGTCATGACGCCATGGATTTGAATGCTTCGTCCCACAACCACCAGCTGGGCGTCTTCTCCCTCGCCTTCCATGTAGGCAACGGTGGCTTCCGGTTCCAGGGGTGCCTGATGATTGATCTGTGTGGTGAACTTGCCTTCTACCACAGCGGCCGATGCTGCAATGGCCTTCTCGGCGTCGCCTTTTATCTGGGGCTGGACAAAACAGAGGTTCGGCCATTCTTTGTGAATCTGGATGGCGCCTTCGGCCATAGCCTCCTGGGGACTCCGCAAAACCGGCAACGGTTCATAGGCTACTTTGACTGCTTCAGCAGCTGCCTCTGCCTGTTTTTTTGTCTGTGCGGCAACAATTGCAATGGGATCTCCCAGACATTGAACTTTGTCTTTGCAGAGTATGAGTTGATCAGGGAAGATGATGACAATTCGGTTGGAGCCTTTAATATCGTTTGCGGTCATGACCCCGATGACTCCAGGCATTTTCTCAGCTTTGGATGTGTCGATCGATTTTATCGTTGCGTGATGCTCCGTGCTTCTAACTACCGCAAGCTCCAAGGCATTCTGGAGCTTGATGTCTGCAGAAAACGCTGCCACACCGCAGGCTTTGAGCATGGCTGAGGGCCGTGGATGGGAAACGCCTATTTTTGGTCCGTTCGGATCGGGCCTGACCTTGTCAGGTGTTGTTTCTCCGCGGATAAACCGACTGGCTAGTTGAACTGCATCGATAATCTTGGCGTAGCCGGTGCAGCGGCAAAGATTGTGCTCAAGGGCCTTCTTGATTTCATCAGCAGTGGGGTTTGGATTGCTGTCAAGCAGGGCTTTTGTTGCCATGATCATCCCTGGCGTACAGAACCCGCATTGTACAGCCCCTGAAAGGACGTATGCCTCTTGAATCAGATGAGGATTATCCGGTGTACCCAGGCCTTCAACGGTTATGACTTCTGCGCCATCGAGGTTTGCTACCTTTTGAAGGCATGAACGAACCGCTTGACCGTTCACAATAACCGTGCAGGCGCCACACTGTCCTTTGCGGTCGCACGATTGCTTCGCCCCGGTCAAGAGCATGTCTTCTCTTAATAAATCAAGCAAGACACGGTCCGGTTCGACGACAAACTGATGCGTTTTTCCATTGATTTTCATTACAATTTGTTTCATCTCTGCCCCTCCTTACTTGTATTTTTGATATACTCTTTAAAAACCAAGCTCATCTATTACCGGGCTTGCCAGCGGGAATCGACGCTTGGAACATTGAGGGTTATAAGGTGTTTTCCATGCTAGTTAAATTGTTTCCAGTTCTACCATCCTCATAATTAAAAACCTCCTTTGCCCATCTGCAGGCAAAGGAGGCCCCATCACCCCCCAGCTATTTTGAAATTCCTTGCACCAAATTCATCCTACTATCTATTTTTTTGAATATACCCAACTCAAGCTAATCAAGTCAAGAAAAAAAGAAACATAAAAGAACTAAAATAGATTATAATAATATGATAATTACCTATAATGACCTTTTGGAAGATAAGAAGACAGTCAAGGCATTGACAGTTAGGTGTCTTTTTTGAAGAATTCGGCGAAGCGGAGCAAGTGGTTATGACCAACGATCTGATGAGAGGGTTTCCACAACCGACGCGTGCACCTAGGAGGTTTTATCTTGACAACTCTATTTAATGTAGTATTCATCTAGCGCTCAGATATGAGAGTCCCAGGCACTATCGATAAACACTCTTGTGAACATCAAAGGCATGTCTGCCGTTTTCTTGGAATCCCTGTGGAGGAATATGATGACTGGTTGGCCGGTTACAATCTTATTCTATGGACAAAATTTAACCATTTTCTGATGGACCTCAGAGATAAAATTGATGAGAGCCTAAAAAATAACTTGCCGATTTCAATAACCTTAGAAGAAGCCATGAAGCTCTATGGGATGGAAGACTGTACATTGACCCCACCACAGCAAAAATTGCTCATAGAATCGACAAAGGCAATCTTAGAAAAACACGATTTGAATTGGTTCCTTCAAAACCATGAGTCGCTCAAGGCTTCCCTTAAATTGGTTTTTGACAAGCTTTAAAATTACAGATAACCGCCATTTTTGGTGCCGGATACGCAACCAAAGGTACCTGTCCAATTCTCGCAGTCGCCCGGCGAACAAGATCATCTGTCAAGTCACCGTAATCCAAAAATGACCGATTAAGGTTTAGCGATTCGCATTTCTTGATTTTTTCCCTTAATTCCTAAATCCTGATTCCTAGCAGTACAGATTAAGGGTAATGTCATTTATGTACCTAAATAATCATAATATTGATTTAATGGTTAACATTTGTTAGTATTAACGTAATAAATAATTAGGATGCTGCTAATTGAGTCGCAAGGCGGAGTCTATATTTATTGACTAAAGCTGGAAAATTAGGGCAGCAGACAATTAAATGGTCTCAGAAATTGTAGGAGGTAGACGATGGAAGTTATTAAGACAGACTGTGGTTTATGCATCAACTGCTGCGGTGTAAACGCATATGTGGAGAACGGAAAACTCGTCAAGGTAGAGGGTACGAAAGAGAACCCCATCAGTAAGGGAAGGTTATGCCCGAAAGGCGAGCGTCTCACCGATTTGCTGTATTCTCCCGGCCGCCTGAAATACCCCATGAAGAAAGTCAACGGACGTTTTCAGAGAATATCCTGGGACGATGCATTGACGGAGATAGCTGCAAAGTTACAGGCACTGAAGGATAAGTATGGCGCACACACGCTGGCAACGTGGACCGGCTCAGTAGGCGTGGAACACTTTGAGATGGCGGCCTTTAATCAGCGCTTTAAAGGGGCCTTTGGCACTCCTAATTTTTTTAATCCCGAAGGCATCTGTTTTCGTACCCGTATTCTTGCCCGTCAGATAACCTTCGGACGCTACCCGGTTGAAGAGCCGGTGAATGCCAACTGCATTCTCCTCTGGGGTCGTAACCCGGACGAAAGCTACCCGCCTGTTGGCAGGATTGTTCGCGAGCGTGTTGAAGCTGGAGCAAAGCTCATAACCATTGATCCCCGCCGCATTCCCATTTCCAAACTGGGAATCTATCTGCAGCCACGTCCCGGTACCGATGGCGCAATAGCCCTTGCCATGATGAATGTCATCATAGAAGAAGACCTATGGGACAAGGAATTTGTTGAGAAATACACCTTCGGTTTTGACAAGCTGGCAGAGCATGTCAGGGATTTTACCCCGGAGAAGGCAGAGATGATAAGCAGCGTTCCTGCTGCAGAGATAATACGGGCAGCACGGATCTTTGCAACGACGAAAAACGCCTGTATCCTTGAAGGGGTGGGCCATATGAATCAGTTCGCCAACGGTCTCCAGACGAACAGGGCTTACTCAATACTGATGTCAATAACGGGCAATGTTGATGTACCGGGCGGATGGGTAACCTGTCCGCAGGTCCGGCTGGCTGATCTGCGGCTGCCTCAGGAGGAAAACAACCTCGGATGGGACGAATTTCCTATATTCCATCAGTTTGCCAAACGTCCACCCCCCTATGGTTCAGCATCGTTGATGACCGAGGCCATGAAAACAGAGAAGCCTTACCCCATAAAAGCGTTTATCAGCTCGGGCAGTAATCCTGCTTTGACTTTTCCCGATACCAAACTTTTCCTTGAAGCGGTAAAAAATCTCGAATTATTTGTCAACATTGACCCCAACATGACTGAAACAGGACAGCTTGCTGACTATGTTTTGCCTGCCGCCACCTTTCTGGAGGAAACCGGGATCGGCGGCTTCCCTTATGGTATATCATACTGTGAGCCTTACGTAATGCTGCGCAAAAAAGTTGTGGAACCGCTCTACGAGAGCAAACCGATCTGGTTGATCTGGACTGAGTTGGGTCGCAAGATGGGGTACGCGGAACATTTTCCCTGGAATACTGATGAGGAAGTAGCAGAATACTTTTTCTCAACCAGCGGCGTCACGATGAAGGATCTCACGGATCATCCCGAAGGTGTCTACTTTGGCAAAAAAGAATACAGGCTCTTTGAAAAGCAGCCTTTCGGAACATCATCGGGCAAAATAGAGTTGTATTCCCCGCGGATGGTGGAGTTGGGTCATTCCGGGTTACCTGTACACGTGGAACCACACCAGAGCGCGGTAGCGAATCCGGAAATAGTAAAGGAATATCCTGAGGTCTTACTCACCGGCGTCAGGCAGGTTGAATATATCAACGCCCAGATGCACGATGTGACAGCCATGCGGGTCAGAATACCGGAAGCAGAAGCAGAAGTGAATCCAGTCACAGCAGCGAAATATGGTATTGTCCACGGAGAGTTAATAGGCATAGAAACCCCCAGGGGTTCGATAAAGATGAAGGCAAATGTTACACAGGACATTAAGCCGGGCGTAGTATCAGTTCCCCACGGCTGGGCTGAGGCGAACTGCAATATACTCTTAGACGCACAGTTAAAGGACCCGGTTTCAGGTTATATAACAATGAACAGCAACGCCTGTCGTCTTCTAAAGTTGCGCATTTAAGAAGTGCCTTTTTTGCTATTTGAGGTTTTGTGCCCGGACTAAACTGAAATGACGGGCACAAAACCTTCAATTTGGCATTACTATCATTGACCGTAAAACGAAATGCACGGTAAGTTGCTTTTGGCTAAAACAAACGCTTTTTTAGAGGAGAAAAATAGTGTCGAACATACTTGCGCATAGCTTTGATGAATATCTGAATATGGTTGCCTCCTTTCACGGAAGCCCTGCTCCTGGCGTATTGATAGGAGGCTATATGATTGACTATGCCTATAGGAATCTCCCAGAGGGGGGAGAATACGATATCATATGCGAGACAGCGAAATGTCTACCGGACGCGGTTCAACTCCTCACCCCTTGCTCTATTGGAAATCGCTGGCTCAAGATCATAGACGTAGGTCGTTATGCCCTTATATTTTACGAAAAGCATTCCGGGTTGGGGATTCGAGTCTATCTGGATTGGAGGCTCCTTGACGAATGGCCTGTGATCAAGAGTTGGTATTTGAAACTTGCACCAAAAAAAGAACAGGATGAAGAATTGCTTCTTCGCGAAATAAAGGAAGCAGGGGTTGATATCTGCCGCATTGAAGAAGTCAAGGTCAACATTGAGTCTCTCAGCAAGCGGAAAAGTTCTGCCATTTCTATCTGCCCATCGTGCGCAGAGGCATACCGCAGTTCAGATGGTGCGATTTGTCCTGCGTGTCAGGGGGGGATACTCCCGTATAGGAGGCTTGACGAAACTCAGGATGAAACAATCAAACGCAGCATATCCTCATGAATGCATTACACATGTTTCCAGGAGGGTGGAAAAACTCTGATTATTCTGAATGATTCACAAGATTAAACTGCTTGCTGCATCATTGTAGCGGCTAAATGTTATCATAATCCATCAACCTTACGTCAATTGTGCAACCCCCGGCTCATCGGGGGTTGCACAATTATGGAACTTTATGTTTGTGCATGTTGTAACATATGCTCAATTGAATCTATATGAAACCTTTCATGATTTTTCCAGAGCTACTGCACAAGCTTTGTATTCTGCTGTAAAGGTCACAGGGTCATACACCGCATTTGTCAGCCAGTTGGCGCATCCTTCCCTGAAATGAAATGCCATCCAAACCATACCTGGGGGCACTTCCGGGGTCACTTTGGCTTTAACCGTTACCTCGCCTCTCCGGGATCGGACTTTTATGTATTCCCCGTTCTGAATGCCAAGCCTCTGTGCATCAGCGTGAGAAATATCTGCTGTTTCCTCCCCCAGAATAGCATCTAACCCTGCTCGGCCGGTTTGTGTCCGTGTATGATAGTGGAAGAGTCTTCGCCCTGTACTCAGGACGAAAGGATACTTCTCGTCAGCTACTTCCGCGGGCGGCTTCCAGTCAACAGGGCTGAATATACCCTTTCCGTGGCTGAATACACCGTATTTATGGAGAAACTGGGTCCCTGGATGATCTGCGTTAGGACATGGCCATTGGAGGCCGTCTTTTTCGATTCGGTTGTATTTAATGCCACCGAATGCGGGTGCCAGAACTGAGACTTCATTGTCCCATATCTCCTGAGAATTATTGGATTTCCACTTCTGTCCCATTCGTTTGGCGAGTTCTTTGAAAATCCACCAGTTCGGCTTGGCTTCACCAGGTGGATTTTTTACCTTGCGCACCCGGTTTATGCGCCGTTCACTGCTGCTGAATGTTCCATCATCTTCGCTCCATGCAGCAGCAGGAAAGACTACATGGGCGAAACGGGTTGTTTCTGTTGGGAAGATATCCTGGCACACGAGAAATTCTGCAGAGGCAAGCTCATGCTCAGTTTTATGGATATCAGGTTCGGTGTTTGCAAGGTTTTCTCCGAAGACATAGAAAGCGCGAATCTTCTTCGTGGCCAACCCCTCCATCATCTGGGGCATCATCAGGCCATTCTGATCAGGAAGATTCTTAACTTTCCATGCCTTTGCGAATTTGGCCCTTACAGCTTCGTCGATGACTTTCTGGTATCCGGGGAACACGTTGGGTAGGGCTCCCATGTCGCAAGCACCCTGAACGTTATTCTGACCTCTCAGGGGATTGACCCCGCCGCACGGTACACCCATATTCCCCAATAGCAACTGGAGATTGGCAGTGCTCACAACGTTATCTTTTCCTGTTGTATGCTCAGTAATGCCGAGGGTATAGCACAGCATGGCAGGCTTAACTTCAGAAAGCATACGTGCAACCTCACGGATAGTGTCAGCGTCTACACCGGATATTTCAGCAGCCCGTTCCACTGGATATTCGAGTATTTTTTCTTTGAAGATTTCAAAATTATCACAGTTATTCTGCACAAAATCTTTGTCGTACAACTCTTCAGTGATAAGAACATTCATAAGGCCGTTCAAAAAGGCAATATCAGTGCCCACCTTGATCTGACAATGAATATCAGCAAGCTTAGCAAGGGCGTGTTTTCGGGGATCTACTACGATGAGCTTTGCACCTTTCCGAAGCGCGTTTTTTAAAAATGTAGATGCAACAGGATGCGCTTCTGTCATGTTCGTCCCTATGCAGAGAAACATTTTAGCGTCTGCAAACTCACCAAAGGAGTTTGTCATAGCCCCCGAACCGAATGATTGCGCCAGACCGGCGACAGTGGGGGCGTGTCAGGTACGGGCGCAGTGGTCGATATTATTCGTACCGATCACCGCGCGAAAGAGCTTCTGCATCTGGTATGAATCTTCATTAATGCTACGGGCACAACTGACGCCCGCAATCGCATCAGGTCCGCTCTCTGAGATGATCTTTTTGAATTTGGATGCTACAAGATCCAGAGCTTCGTCCCAGGAGGCTTCACGAAAAGCTCCGTTTTCTTTGATTAGCGGAGTCTTTAACCTGTCCTCTGAATAGATAAAATCATAGCCGAAGCGTCCTTTTACGCAAAGCCGTCCTTTATTGGGTGATGCGTCTTCCACGGCTGAGACGTAGACAATTTGCTCTCCTTTCATATGCAGGTCAAGCTGGCAGCCTACCCCACAATAGGGACAGGTAGTTCGCACTTTTTGTATCTCCCACGGTCGTCCTTTGCCGAGCGCTTTTTTCGGCACCAATGCCCCTACGGGGCATGCCTGCACACACTGTCCGCAAAAGACGCAGTTACTGTCCTGCAGTGTGCCGTCGTAGGCTGTGGCTATTTTTGTATCAAAACCTCGATTGATGTTTTTAATCGCGACAATCCCCTGGATTTCATCACAGACCCGGACACATCTCTGACATAAGATACACTTGTTGTAGTCCCTGATAATAAATGGGTTAGAAGAGTCAATGGGATACTTGTGCCTATCTCCTTCGTCCTCGCGCGGGTTTGTCACTCCCAACTCGTACGCCAGGTCCTGTAATGTGCAATCCCCCGTTTTTTCACATGTCATACAATCAAGGGGATGACACGAGACAAGGAGTTGGACGACAAACCGACGTGCGTCCAGCACTCGTTTACTATGGGTTTGTATCTTCATGCCATCCATCACCGGAGCCGTACAGGCAGCCACCAGAGCCGGTGATTTTTCTACCTCTACCAGGCATACACGGCATGCCCCGAAAGGGGACAACTCCGGTAGATAGCAAAGAGTTGGGATATTGATTCCATTTGCTCTCGCTACATCAAGTATTGTCTGACCTGGCTCAGCCTCATAGATTTTTCCATTAAGCGTAACTTTCATCCACGCCCCTCCTTTGTTTCCGCACAATTATTATGCAGAGTGAGATATTAACAGGTATAACCCTCATAATTGAGCATTTTGGTTTTTAGTCTACCTTTTCAGAAATACAATTTCAAGATTATTTAGTTATAATGAGTATTATTTATTATAAATTAGTATTTATTAATACGTTTTTTCTTTTTGTATAGCTCATTTTATGGTAATTTTTAAAAAACTGCCGGAGGTATACAGTTCAATTCTAACGGAAGACACAACTGAGAGTATTTTCGAGAATGAAGACGATCTCAAGCAAGATGTTATATATGCACCAAGGGTGATTGGTCGAGTGAAGAAGAGAAAGTTAAACCCGCAAGTCGTTACAATTGCTGTTATCGAAAGAAATAGCCATATACTTATAGCCAAAAGAAAGAGAGGGAAAATGCATGCTGGCAACTGGGAGTTCCCGGGCGGAACTCTGGAAGAGCTTACCATTACATCCGAAATCGGTGATCTAATTTGCTCAAATGAGTTCAGCTACGCAACTGGCTGGACAATTAAGTTGATGGCATATAGGGATGCTCCAAATTTCAGGTTCTTTCAATCTTAACGATCATGAGGATATTCGATGGGTAAAGCTGGAGGAACTTACCACTCATGAATTCCCTGAAGTGGATTGGCCTGTCATAGAAAAACTTATCTCTGAAAATGGGAAACCCTCAAAAGGATATACTCCATGATATGAGCGACAGGCTCTGGACAAGCAGTTCGAAGAATGACTTTTATTTACAAAGGGGGGTCACGCTCTTACGGGATGGAGACTGTCAAAATGCTCTGGAGTTTTTTTCTATCGCAACAGAAATAAATCCTAAGTTTGCTGAAGCTTATGGGTACATTGGTGTTGCTTTTTATGTTCTCGGTCTGTGGTCTGAAGCCATGGACAATTACCAGAAGGCCCTCTCGCTCGATTCAACTCTGGAAAAAGTCTATTTCTTTCGAGGCGTGCTTCACTCCAAGCTTACCCATTATCAGGAAGCGGTTAATGATTTCAACCTTGCAATTGAATGGGACAATCTTTTTGATGATGCTTACTGCTATCGGGGAGCTTGCAGGGCTTTTTTAAATGATCAGAAAGGTGCAATCCAAGATCTTAGGTTTGCGGCACGTCTTGGCAACAGGATAGCACAGAAGATGCTCAACCTAAAAGGCATCATCTGGTAAAAATCAACAGTAATTGATAATTGATAATAGTTAACTAACTGAACTTTCCTTAATTTTCTCGATTTATCTTTGGTATCGTTTATCCAAAAATTACTTAAATACAATCCTTTGGAATTTCTCTTTATGGCAATTATAAGTAATATCGAATTATGAGTCAGTCCATGATCTGATTTTCATCTTTAAATAATGTGGAATAAAACGAAACTCAATGGTTTTTTTATTGACACCAGCAGGAATTATATATATTGTTATGAATATATATGCATAATTCGGTAGGATAAGGTAAAATTATGTATAAAAAGCAAAGTTAGAGACAATAAGTGAAAGGAGAAGAGGGATGAAAAAATTAATGGTTTTTGTGTGTGTTGCAGTAATGTTGTTTATTTCGGTCCAGGCGTATGCCGAACCTCAAGGAAAACTCGTAATGTTTCACGCGGGAAGCCTCTCCGTACCCTTTGAAGCCATGGAAAAGGCTTTCGAAGCAAAATATCCAAAGGTTGATCTTCAGAGAGAGGCTGCAGGAAGCCAGGCCTGTGCGCGGAAAATCACTGACCTGAAAAAACCTTGTGACATCATGGCATCAGCAGATTACAAGGTAATAGACAAGCTGCTCATTCCGGGCAGTGCAGATTGGAATATCCGTTTTGCCACCAACCAGCTTGTGTTGTGCTACACGGATAAAAGCAAATTCGCGAAGGAAGTGAACGCAAAGAACTGGTACGAGATATTACAGAAGAAGGGTGTGGTCTGGGGACATTCCGATCCGAACCTGGACCCCTGTGGCTATCGTTCTCTAATGGTTTTGCAGCTCGCAGAAAAACATTATAAGATACCCGGCCTGTATGACAAGATGATTGCAAACCGTCCCAAAGAGAATGTGAGACCCAAATCGGTAGAGCTTGTTTCTCTTTTGCAGACCGGCAATATGGACTATGCCTGGGAATATCTCTCGGTAGCAGTTCAACATGGGCTGAAATACGTCGTTCTTCCAGACGAGATCAATCTGGGAAATTATAAGTATGATAATTTGTATCAGCAGGCAGTTGTGAAGGTAACAGGGAAAGAGCCGGGTACCTTTATGGATATGAAGGGAGACTCAGTGACATACGGGATCACAATGATCAAAGATGCCCCAAACAAGGAGGCGGCTATTGCCTTTCTGAAGTATATGCTTGATCCTCAAGGAGGCTTAAAGGTATTGAAAGACCAGGGGCAGCCGCCGTTTGTGCCGTGCCGGGTTCCGACGGATAAGATGAAGGCCTTGGTTCCAGGGGAGTTACAGGGATTTGTAGAAGTAAAGGACTAGGAGAACAGGGGCGATCATGCAGCCCGAGTTTTGTAGCAAGCGAAACTGCATTATTCGGGTTGCTATCTGTAAAATGTTATGACGGTTGAAAATCTGTCAAGGATAACCATTTGAGATAGTTTTTTCGTATAGTTTATTATTTGGATTCGGACATGTAAGTTTGGCTGAAAGACGTTTGCACACCCTTTGTTTTCTGGTATGAATGCTCAGAAAAAAAATTCTGAACTCATGCTATGAGTTCTTGGTTCTGCTCAAATCAAATAATTAGAGGAGGTTTCAAATGATGACTAAGCAAAGAGTCAGACAAAGCTGCGGAGGAGGTAATTTCAACAAAAAGAATTTTGGCCTCTTAACAATTGTTTTCTTGGTCTTCTGCTCCTTCTTCTTGGCCTCTTGTGCAACACCAACTCAGGATGCCAAGTACAGACAAATTGTCATTGCAACAGGTAGTCCGTTTGAGCTTGGTCTTGTAACAGAGCTTGGTAAGGCGTTTGAGAAGGAACACGACTGCGCGGTGCGATATGTTAAAACTCCTACCGGTCCAGGCCTGGATTTAGGCAAACATGGGATGACCCATATCACTATGGGCCATAACCGAAAAGCTACAGGGGAGTTCGTAAGGGAAGGTCACGCCGCCAAAAGAATAGATTTGATGCACAATTATACTATTGTTATAGGACCGGAGAACGATCCGGCTAAAGTTGCCGGTTTGACAGACCTCAAAGAAGCACACAAAAGAATTAAAGATGTGAAAGCTAAATATTTGTCCAGGGGCGATGGCGGCGGAATGCATATGGTAGAATTAAAAATATGGAAAGACCTGGGATTTAACCCGGAAGGCAAAGACTGGTATGAGGTCAGCAAAGCGTTTATGCTGCAATCAATGTTAGATTCCGATAAAAACGGCCAGTACCACATGCTGGATTCCAGCACCTGGGCAATACACAAATCAAAATGCAAGAATTCTAAGTTGTTGGTCAAGGGTCCCCCCAACGAGTACGAGATGTGTCTGGTAGATCCAGAAAAGCACCCGAACCTGAAGTACAACCAAGATCTTGCTGAAAAATTTTACGATTTTGCCATAAGTGACAAGGGACAAGGGTTAATTCAGAACTTTGGCATCAAGCAATATGGAGAGCCTTTATACTATCCTGATGCAAAAAAGAGTTCAAAATAAGATGGGGAAAGGATTTTCTCGATACAGGCGATTTCTGAAAGAAAATCGTTGGCCAGGATCACAGTTTAATTGGGCTGAGTCCTGATTCGACGGGAACGATTACAAATTCCCATAACGGGAGACATGAGGTTGAAAAATTTTACTTACAGAGGAAAACCGGCCGTGTATTGAAGCTGCGTATCGCTGAACCTTTCTTGAAAATTGCTCCGAGGATTAGACAGTGAGAAACCAGTACAAAAAAATCAAGGAGAAATGACATATCCCGCAACGGTTACGGGCATTTCGGTAAAATTGTAAGTATGGCTAAAGTTAGATGCTGCGAGGAAGGCAGATGAGAATACGGGAGCCATTTTTGTGGGTAATGATTTGGTGTGGCCTTGTCGTCATGGCTTTTATTCTGCTTCCTCTTATTGAGATGATGACTGCTCCCTCCATGTCCATGCTGGCGGGGGTGATCCGGGACAAAGATGTTGTGCGGTCAATCTGGCTTAGTGTTTACACGGCAGGATTGGCTGCGCTCATTTCTTTTGTTGTTGGAACGCCTCTGGCGTATGTGCTTGCTCGGAGAGATTTTAGAGGCAAACGGCTGGTTGAGGGAATTATCGATCTTCCCATTGTGATTCCCCATCCTGTCGTAGGGATCGCTATCCTTGGAGTGGTAGGGAAAAATCACTGGATAGGAAGAGGTCTTGCTGAACTTGGGGTGAGAGTCATGGGGAGCGTTACGGGGATTGTTGCAGTCTTAATCTTTGTGGGTCTGCCTTTCTATATCCATGCCGCAAAAGAAGGTTTTGAAAATATATCTCCCAGATTGGAAGGAGTTTCACGAAGCCTTGGTGCGTCTATGTTCAGCACTTTTTTCCGGATTACCTTTCCTCTGGCGTGGCGCAGTATGGTTGTAGGTATTATCATGTGTGCTGCCCGTGCTATCAGTGAGTTTGGAGCGGTGGTTGTTGTGGCTTACCATCCGATGATTGCCCCTGTTCTTATTTATGAACGGTTTGAAGGGTATGGCTTGAAATATTCGCAGCCCGTTGCTGTTTGGTTGGTACTGGTCTGTCTCAGTTTGTTTTTTGTCCTGCGTTATTTAACCCTCCCCAATAAGAAGAAGACATGATAAAGATTGAGAACCTCGAGACCCACCTGAGTGGGTTCAACCTTTATGACGTCAATCTTTCTATAGAAGGGGGGGAGTTTTTTATTCTTATGGGCCCAACCGGTGCCGGGAAGACTGTCCTCTTGGAAGCTCTGGCCGGTTTGATCCCGGTGAAGCATGGGAAAATCTTTATTGCGGGTAAAGATGTTACAGGGCTGCCACCGGAAAGGCGAGGAATAGGCATAGTTTATCAGGATTATGTTTTATTTCCCCACATGACCGTGGCGGAAAATATCAGGTATGGCCTTCATTTTCATAAATTTGGGCGTAGGGAAACAGAGAAGAGATTTGGGGAGTTGATTGAGGAGTTGGAGCTTGAACGCCTCGTAAATCGTTTTCCGCTTAATTTGAGCGGAGGAGAATTACAGCGCGTAGCCCTGGCGAGAGCCTTGATGGTTAGACCAAGCGTGCTATTGCTCGATGAGCCTCTGTCTGCCCTAGACCCGAACTTCCGCGAGGATATCCGACATGAGTTAAAGAAGATTCACCGATCCTCTCAGACTACATTCTTGATGGTTACACATGACTTCGCCGAGGCGCTGTCTCTGGGTAACAGAGGCGCCGTTGTCAACAACGGAAGAATCGAGCAAGTGGGCAAGATGGATGATATTTTTCAAAGACCGAGCACCATGTTTGTTGCCGACTTTGTGGGAATGAAAAATATATATGATGCAAAGTTCAACGGGTCAAAGGCAATCATTGGGAACGAATTGGAGATAAATATAGGCCAACTGCCCCAGACAAGGATAGGACGGATTGCAATTCGACCCGACGATATCGCTATTACTAAAACTAAAAGAAAAGTTGACGCAAACAATAGAAACTCTTTCAGAGGAATCATTACGGCTATCGTTGACCAGGGTTTTTATTACGAAGCACATGCCCAGGTGGGAAAGATTACGTTCAAATCAATTGTTTCCAAGAAAGTCCTTCTGGAGAGTAGGCTTTTTGACGGCTCTGAAGTTTTTTTGTCCTTTGAACCGGATGTAATTCACATTTTTCAGGCAGATAATTAGCAACTTATTGAAAAAAGTGAGGCCTGACAGCAATCAGTACATAGTTATAGTAGAATATTATCCAACCTCAACTCTATCCAGGAGCAAAACAAAGATCAATCTACAGCGAGCATAACATTTGTTGCTTTGATTACTACATACACATCTTTGCCCACCGCAAGCCCTAAGCTATTGGCCGATGTTTTGGTAATTACCGAAACAACCTCGGCACCTCCTGGGATCTCGACTATAACCTCCGTGTTGACTGCGCCCGGTACGACGCTTTTTACTCTTCCTTTTAATACATTCCGTGCGCTTAGCTTCATCGTTTACACCTCCTTACGCCATAATATTAAAGAATAGCTGCAAAAATGTTATTGTCAATGTCTGCAACACTGAA
>JAEAME010001115.1_pt1 | contig 20635 bp, 16 predicted proteins | sample 8958731 | NCBI WGS metagenome assembly JAEAME01 (sample SAMN16933194, study PRJNA681113) | bioreactor sludge metagenome | isolation source: anerobic bioreactor sludge (Control) | place: India:Bengaluru | collected 2018-10-24 | reverse complement strand
GAGCAATGGATTCCTAATCCATGTGCCGTGTGTTCGAGTCACGCCGGGGGCATTTTAATATCAGCAGGTTATCAATCGTTCTTTAATGGACAGTGATTCACTCATATCCGAAGTCGTCAAAGAGCTCCATAGGAGTCTTTCGAGCCAAATCATTATCATTAAACGATGAGAATATATTTTGTTGAATTTATAATTCTTAAATGACAGCTTAATATTTCCTTATTGACATTTACGCCATATTTGTTTAGGAATGTTAACCATGTAAAAGGGAGGTGATAACAATGGCAGCAAAGGTCGATCAAGATGCCTGCACGGGATGCGGCACATGCGCTGAGGCATGTCCGGTCGAGGCCATTACCGTGGATGACGTTGCAAAGGTTAATGAAGAACTTTGTACCGACTGCGGAACGTGCATCGATGAATGTCCCGTAGAAGCAATAAGCAAAGCTGACTAAGCATTTGAAAATTGCTCAATGTAATGGGTTATCCGATTCGCCCCAACTCTTGTTTAGTGTCCGGATAGGGGCGAATCAACTTCACAATCCAGTGTACCATAAAGTAACTGAAAATATAGTCTCAGACAAGCAATCAGACTGGTGTGTTAATTATTTGTCCGGCGAAGCATGCTCATCATCAAGAAGCTGATATATCTTCCCCGATCGAGGCTGTCTGGGGGTACCAAGGAGCCATGCTGTAAAATTACTGTAGGGTCCCATCTTGTCGGAGTGATAGACGTAGTTGTTGAATTGATGGGTAGTCTTTTCTTTTTCATCCCACTCGGCGCCGGCCGTAATAAGAGAGTTTTGATCAAAGAGAATATTGAGTAACACTTCAACGATAATCTTCTTATTTTCTGAAGTAGATTTCACCCTGTTTATGAACCGTGCTATCTTTGAAAAAGTATTTTTTGTGAAGTATTCAATGTAAAAATCTTTGACCCAAAAAGGACATGAGAGAAAATTATCTTTATCATTAAGAATTTTCTCTAAAATGCTCTGTGGATTGAATCCTGCGATTATAAGCCTCAGGTAGCAAAGAGCATCTTTTATTATATTTTCTTTCTTTGCCAATCGCCCGGCCACATTTATTTTCTTTTCAAAACACTTTATCGCTAAGGCCCTCGTTCTGTTTTTATAGCTTGTAAATAGTTTCTCAACGGATGGGTTTTCATTCGTAAAATCCGTTTCCGCGTCAGCCATGACTATATTTTTTCCAGAGTATTCAAGATCCATCCAGGGAATATAAGGATTCTGGGCTTTTTTTATTGTGTAGGCCACCAGTATCTGGTCTAAAAGATCCTTGCTCTGAATTGTTTTCTCCGTAATGGTGGATAACCATTTTTTGTGTATGTCGTTCAAAGAGGTACCGCCGCCAAAAAACATCATTGTCTTTTCTTTGTGTCTCTTTTTATCGGTATCACTCAAATCATCCTGTAATAGGCTTTCGTTTCGGGAATAGAATGGATTATTCTCTGTCAGATAAATGGACGGTACATAGGGGTCTAAAATACCCGAAGGGATGATATAGCTTGAATGGTACTGGAGGCTTGTAAAATCAACATCTCGAGTTAAATTGATTGACTCGTCAATGAAAGGGGTTGGCCGGACAAGCAGAACAAGTTCGTTAAGATTTTTAATGGGTTCCAGAAGCTTCTTAAACCTATCATCCCGTGAAAGCTTGTTTTTCCTTCTAATTTTTATAGCAATTAGCCGGTAACGGTCGATCTCTTTCAAAATTGTATGTCGATGAGATATAAACGTATCGGTGTGCTTTCTGTTTCCTTTTTTCTCGTCAATTCCCTTTTTGGATGTCACTCTAAATACCTCAGGCGTTATCTTACTAGCTTTTCTTTTTTACTCAAGAGCAATACAAAGAAAACCAGGCACGTTCGATAGTGCCCAATTGGCTATATCGCATTCTCGCGCGTGCAACTGCATAAACCCATATTCAGTTAGCATTTAAGAAGCATCTTTCTTTGTTTCATAACTACATAATAATCAAATGAAATTTAAAACGATTGTAGCATCTTCAAAAAGACGTTGCAATCGAAAACAAACGGTTATTCAGATTTTTGTTCTTAAGTTTCATCGAACAGAAGCGATGACAAAAAGTAGAACATTCCACGGGCCTCAAAGTTTTGCTCGTCCTACCGTAGCTTACCCCTCGGAAAGCAGCTTTGGGGCCTTTACTTTTTAAATCAGAAATTAAGAAGATGAGAAATTTTATTAATCCTTACCCACATCAACAATTTCAAGCTTATGGTTTGCCTTGGGATTGCGGGGGGAGGGGCCTTCGATAAGAATCACAAAATCTCCCGACAAATCATGAAGTTGAACCAGCTCTTTTGCATAGAAAGTCCAGTCATGGCGACCTTCCGTTTCAAAAACAGGGTGAACCCCATAAGAAAACTGAAGGGCCTGACATGTGGCTTCCTGTGACGCTACCGCAATGATCCATATTGGCAATCGAAGACGGGCAAGTCTGCGGGCAGTGCCCCCGCTATGGCTTGGTATTATAACTGCGCCAACAGGCATTTGTTGAAGCGCACTCTCGACCGATAAAGAAATCAGGTCACCACCCGTAATCTCCTTGCCTGTTACAATAACCTTTAAAGCCTCCCTCACACGTGTGCCGGGCCGAAAAGGTTCAATTGCTCTGGCTATTTTAGCCAGCATTGCCGTTGAATCAACAGGAAACTTTCCCATAGCAGACTCTCCTGAAAGCATGACGCAATCAGTGCCATCGAGGATGGCGTTTGCAACATCCGTTGACTCTGCGCGGGTTGGGCGACTGTTCTCCGTCATTGACTCAAGCATCTGGGTCGCAGTTATAACAGGTTTTCCCAACATATTAGCCTTTCGCATGAGTTGCTTCTGGACAACGGCGATCTTTTCAATTGGTATTTCAACACCGAGGTCCCCACGGGCAATCATTATGCCATCGGCAACTTCCAGAATATCATCAATATTGTTTAAAGCACCTGATCGTTCTATTTTTGCAATAATAAAAGGAACACGACCGTATGATTTGGCAGCTTCACGCACCGAGATGATGTCGGCCTTTGACTCAACGAAAGACTGACTGACAGCATCTATTCCGTTTTCAATGGCGAATTTAAGACATTCATGATCGCGCTTTGTAAAAGCACCTATACCAAGGTCAATGCCAGGGAGATTCAAACCTTTGCGGGATCTTAGCTCACCACCTACTATGACCTTACAAGTGACATCGACATTCGATACTTTCACGACCTCAAGCTGAATAATTCCATCGTTGAGAAAGAGAATATTGCCTGGCCTCACTACCTCCGGAAGTCGCTCAAATGTCACCGATGCGATGCCCGCATTCCCCGACACCTGACGCGTTGTGAGGACAAAGGCATCTCCGGCCCCGAGATGAACCGGCTCATTAAGAATCTGACCGATTCTCATTTTTGGACCAGGCAGATCTGCCATTATTGTGATGCGCTTGCCAGCCTTTCTGGACGCAGAAATGAGGTTCTCAATAACATTTTTGTGGCCATTGAAGTCACCATGAGAGAAGTTTAATCGGGCAATATTCATGCCTGCGTCTATCATCTGCTCCATGATTTCTGGAGAATTTGATGCAGGTCCAATAGTACAGACGATCTTTGTTTTATTGTCAGGAAGTGCCATGGCTTGTTACCCTCCTTATAGGGAAAAGTTCTATCACTTTCTGTTTTTAAAGACAACGATTACAATTTTATGCAGTGAATTCTGCTTGATGGACATGGCATCTCTCCTGTATTGTGTGATACACTTTTTTAATCAGATGCATTCTAAGCAGAAAGGAGTGAGACCATGAATAACTCCCCCCTTGCAGGCAAACAAGCGCCGCCAGAGATCCTGGTAGATTTAGAGAGGCTTGAAAAAGAGTATTATGAGCGCAAACCAGATTTAATCGATCCCTCTCAACTGGTAAGTTTTGGAACAAGCGGACACAGAGGGTCCTCGCTTTCCGGCACATTCAACGAAGCCCATATTCTTGCAACAACGCAGGCTATTTGCGATTATAGACAACGCGAGGGGATTAATGGCCCCCTTTATATGGGCAAGGATACTCATGGGTTATCGGCACCGGCACAACGTACTGCGCTCGAAGTGCTTGCCGCCAACGGAGTTGAAACAATGATCCAGCGAGATGATGGATTTACACCCACTCCGGTCATTTCTCACGCGATTCTTACCTATAATAGAAACAAAAAACAGGGCTCAGCCGATGGTATTGTGGTAACCCCTTCACATAATCCTCCGGAAGATGGCGGTTTTAAATATAACCCTCCCAATGGAGGGCCTGCCGATACTCAAGTGACACGGTGGATACAGGACCGCGCAAACCTCCTCATGAAAGGCGGCAACAAAGATGTAAGGAGGATACCGTACGAATCCGCCCTTAAAGCTTCTACAACGCACTCTCACGACTTCGTGACCCCCTACGTAAAAGATCTGGTCAACGTTGTTGACATGGACTGCATAAGCTCTTCAGGTATTACGATGGGAGCCGATCCCCTTGGTGGATCCTCGATCCATTACTGGGAACCGATTCAATCTATGTACAATCTGAACATCACCGTGGTCAATGCCATGGTAGATCCAAGATTCAGCTTTATGCCGGTAGATCACGATGGAAAAATCAGAATGGACTGCTCCAGCCCCTACGCAATGGCAGGACTGGTAAGCCTTAAGGATAAATACCAGATTTCATTTGCGAATGATACAGACGCTGATCGTCATGGGATTGTCACCCGCTCGACCGGTTTGATGAACCCCAACCATTATCTTGCAGCGGCAATTCATTATCTTCTGACACACAGGCCTGGGTGGCCGAAAGATGCATCTGTTGGAAAAACACTTGTTAGCAGCAGCCTCATTGATCGTGTTGTTGCGAACCTGGGCCGCAGGTTATCCGAGGTTCCTGTTGGTTTCAAGTGGTTTGTCAATGGGTTTTTTGAAGGTTCGTACTGCTTTGGCGGAGAAGAGAGTGCCGGAGCCAGCTTCCTGAGGCGGGACGGTGGCGTGTGGACAACTGACAAGGACGGCCTTATTATGGACTTGCTTGCAGCAGAGATTACAGCCCGCATGGGTAAGGATCCGGGCGAAATTTATGAGGAGTTGGCAAAACAATTGGGAAACCCATGGTATACAAGGATTGACACACCGGTATCTGCAACCGAGAAAGTGGCCATGGCAAACCTATCGCCGGAGATGATAACAGCAAAAGAGATTGCAGGAGAACCTATCACTGATAAAATGACGAAAGCCCCAGGCAATGGAGCATCAATTGGCGGAATAAAAGTTCTATCGACAAATGGCTGGTTTGCGGTAAGACCATCAGGAACAGAAAACATATACAAAATTTACGCAGAAAGTTTCAAAAGCGAAAGACACCTTCAGGATATCGTAAAAGATGCACGACAGATGATTACATGTGCTTTAACCGGAGCAGCGAAAGGAGCATAAGCATGAAAACAGGAAGCCTGCCTTTGAACAAAAGACCCATATGGAAGGTCCTAAAAACCCACTCTATGGAAATACGGAGGTTGCATCTCAGAAATCTGTTCACAAATGATCCGAAACGGGGCAAGAACATGTGTGCTGAAGCTGCCGGTATTTATCTTGATTACTCTAAGAATCGCATAACTGGTGAAACCCTCAAACTACTCCTTCAATTAGCTGGGGAATCAGAACTTCAGAACCGCATCGATGCCATGTTTCATGGTGAAAAGATCAACGTCACAGAGAATCGTTCCGTCCTGCATGTGGCATTGCGGGCGCCAAAGGGATCATCAATCATGGTAGAAGGGATAAACGTGGTACAGCAGGTTCATGATGTCCTCGATAAAATGGCTGACTTTTCAAACAAAATCCGCAATGGTTCCTGGAAGGGACATACTGGAAAGCGAATTCGTACTATCATTAACATTGGTATTGGAGGTTCAGACCTTGGGCCGGAAATGGCGTATGAAGCTCTAAAGTATTATAGTAATCGCGATCTACAATTCAGGTTTGTTTCAAATATTGACGGAACCGACTTCGCCGAGGCAGTCAGCGGTCTCAATCCATCAGAGACGCTTTTTATTATCTCTTCAAAGACATTCACAACCCTTGAGACAATGACAAACGCGCACGCTGCCCGGGCCTGGCTTTTGAGAGGACTTGGCGGAGAGAAAACATCTGTTGCAAAACATTTTGTGGCTGTGTCAACAAACAAGGAAGAGGTAAAAAAATTTGGTATCGATCCGGACAATATGTTTGGTTTCTGGGACTGGGTCGGAGGTCGTTATTCTCTGGACTCGGCAATCGGCCTTTCGACGATGATCGCCATAGGTCCTGATAACTTTCGCTCTCTTCTTGACGGTTTTTATCAGATGGACAAACACTTCCGCACGGCTCCATTTGAGCGCAACATTCCTGTGCTGATGGGACTTCTGACAGTCTGGTACAATAATTTCTTCGGCGCGCAGACTGTCGCAATTCTTCCCTACGAACAGTACCTGAAGCGATTCCCGGCTTATCTTCAACAATTGGCCATGGAAAGTAACGGAAAACAGGTGACTCTGGATGGGACAAGGATCACTTATCAGACCGGTCCGATATATTGGGGTGAACCTGGAACCAACAGTCAGCACTCTTTTTTCCAGCTGATCCATCAGGGTACAAAACTCATCCCCTGCGATTTCATTGCTTTCAGTCAGACCCTCAACCCCCTCGGCCATCACCATGACATGCTCCTTGCCAATGTCTTTGCGCAAAGCGAAGCGTTGGCGTTCGGCAAGACAGTACAGGAAGTAAAGGCAGGAGGTGCCGTGGAGAAATGGCTCGTCCCGCATAAGGTCTTTGAAGGCAATAGACCATCAAATACCATTTTAGCCGATCGACTTACTCCTGACGCCCTTGGCAAACTCATTGCCCTCTATGAACATAATGTTTTTACGCAGGCTGCCATTTGGAACATCAATGCATTCGACCAGTGGGGGGTTGAACTCGGGAAAGCATTAGCGCAGAGAATTATTCCGGAGCTTGAAAACACGCAAGAGCCCAGGCTGGACCATGATAGTTCAACGAATAGCCTTATCCGACGTTATCGGAAGCACAGGAATGCATAATGACTCACTCCCCGGTGCAATGTGTTGACTTGTAACGTAATTTACCCTATCATTCATCATTGGTACGTAAATGGATGAGACAAGTGATCTGAGAAACAACGAAGGCTCAGGTTTAAAGCTTGATTTCGTAAAACCCTATGGCAGGGCGCTGGTTGTGAGACTGTTCGGAACCTGGAAAATAGGAAACCAGCTTCCGTCTTTCAGTGAATTTGCAGATGAACTGGAAAAAGATCCTTCAATCAAGAAAATCAGCTTCGATTCCGGTGGGATTAGTCGCTGGGACAGCGGTCTCATTGCCTATCTCTTAAAAATAACCAACTATTGTGAACAGAAACGGATTGAGCTAATAACAGACGGTTTACCTGAAGGGGCCATTAATCTTTTGACGCTTGCATCTGCCGTCCCTGAAAGAGCAGAGAATCGAAAAAACCTGACTGATCAATCAATAACAACACGATTTGGAAATAGAGTTATAGGCATCTGGAAGTCTATAATTGAAATCCTCGATTTTGTTGGCGAGCTGCTCATTGCCTTCCTTAGGTTTTTTACAGGCAAAGCCCGGTTTCGATGGTCGGACCTTTTGCTCATCATACAGGAATCAGGTGCTCAGGCCCTTCCTATAGTTTCACTTATAAGCCTTCTTGTTGGATTAATCCTTGCCTTTGTAGGGTCCATTCAATTGAGGATGTTTGGAGCTCAGATCTACATCGCAAATTTGGTGGCAATTGCTATGGTAAGAGCCATGGGAGCCATTATGACAGGTATTATTATGGCCGGTCGTACCGGTGCATCTTTCGCAGCCGGAATTGGATCAATGCAGGTGAATGAAGAAATAGACGCCTTGAAGACTGCAGGATTACCACCCATGGAATTCCTTGTTTTACCGAGAGTTATTGCCCTTGCCATCATGATGCCCCTTCTTACCTTATACGCTGACCTCATGGGCATACTTGGAGGAATGATTGTGGGTGTGGGAGGATTTGATATTGGAATTCGGGAGTATTTTAACGCAACAAGAGGTTCCTTAACACTCACCACGGTTGGGATAGGGTTGTTTAGCAGCTTTATTTTTGGTATCCTTGTGGCAATCGCAGGATGTTTACGGGGAATGCAGTGCGGTAGAAGCGCATCAGCCGTTGGGGAAGCCACAACCTCGGCGGTCGTAACAAGCATTGTGAGCATCATTGTGGCAACAGCAATCATTACAATTGGATGCAATATTTTAGGGATATAAAAAAAGTGATTATTTACCGGTCATCAGTGAATAGCTATCGGATAACAACTCAAAGAGATGAATTCGGAATACATAGAGGACAAATAGCACAATCCGTTTATAAATTGCTGGAGCTTATCATTTGAAACAAGATACCCTGGAACCCTGTAACCCCGGAACCCTCGGGCCCATTATCAATGATTCCATTATTGTTGTTGAGGACCTTACCATGGCCTTTGGGAAAAACGTCATACAAAAGGACCTTACGTTTACGATAAATAAGGGTGATGTCTTTATCGTAATGGGGGGGAGTGGTTGCGGAAAAAGCACATTAATGAAAAACCTTATAGGCCTCCATCGACCCGCGAAAGGCAAGGTTTTTTACAATGAGAAAAGTTTTTGGGACATTGAAGAATCAGAAAGACAGCACATTCTGAGACGTCTGGGCGTAATGTATCAGGGAGGTGCCTTGTGGAGTTCTATGACCCTTGCCGAGAACATAATGTTGGTCATTCAGGAATATCAGGAAATTGATCCCGACCAGGCTCTGGAGCTTGCCTCATTGAAGCTGGCACTGGTCGGACTTGCCGGATTCGAAGACTATTATCCGTCTGAAATAAGTGGTGGAATGAAGAAAAGGGCAAGCATTGCACGGGCAATGGCGTTAGATCCGGAAATACTTTTTCTTGATGAACCGTCAGGCGGATTAGACCCTATCAGCGCCAAAATGCTCGATGATCTTATTTTACAGCTCAAGAACAGCTTAGGAACAACAGTAGTTGTCATTACCCATGAACTCGCAAGTATTTTTACGATAGGGAATAACTCAATTTTTCTCGATACGGAGACAAAGACAATGATTGCATCAGGTAATCCAAAGAGACTGCTCGAAGAGTGTAATAATGCGACAGTACGTAGATTTCTGACACGAGGCGCTTCAGAGCCTCAAGCAAAAGCCACAGGTCAGCAATGATGGTTGTTAATCGGTGAAGGAGATACTATGAGCAAAGCTGCAAGCAAAACATTAATCGGGATCTTTGTACTTGGAGCAATAGCATTGGGTGTCATTGCAGTGATAATATTCGGTTCTGGAAAATTCTTCACGAAAAGGCCGGTTTATGTCATGTTTTTCGAAGGATCAGTCAAGGGATTGAATGAAGGTTCACCGGTCAACTTTCGGGGAGTTAAGATAGGTTCAGTTAAAGACATTGAACTGAAATTCGATCCAAAGGACCTGGTTTTTTTAATACCAGTGTATGTAGAAATTGATCCGACGAAAGTGACCGGCTCCAGGAGCTCCGCTGGAAGTGCAGAGATTTGGGAGGAACTTATCCAAAAGGGACTTAGGGCACAGCTTGAGCTGCAGAGCTTTGTAACAGGACAGCTTATGATTAATGTTGACTTCTATCCGGGCAAGCCGGCACGATATGTTGGAATGGACAAAAGGTTTCCCGAGATCCCTACAGTCTCTTCCCCGCTTGACCAGCTTTTACGAACTGCCGAAGAACTTCCCCTTAAGGAACTCTTCGACAAGTTGTTGAAATCAATAGAGGGAATAGAAAAATTTGCCAACTCACCTCAGATAGCATCAAGCCTTGAATCTTTATCAGAGGGGCTGAAAGAGTCAAGGAAAATTCTCACAAAAATAGACCAGCAAATTGGCCCGATGATGTCAAACCTGAAGGAAACCTCTGATTCAATTAAGGCTTTTGCTGATAAGTCCCAGACTGTCCCTGGTGCACTGGAGAAGACCCTTGCTGCAGCGCAGTCGTCTCTAAAGCAGGCGGAAAAGACTTTTATCTCTGTACAAGAAATTGCGTCCGATAATTCGGCTCTTGTGTATCAGATTGACAGTGCCCTGAGCGAAGTTTCGAAGACGTCACGATCTGTTCGATCCTTGTCTGATTATATCTATAGGCACCCTGAGTCCCTCATTAAGGGGAAAGGAGCTGCAAAAGGAGAATAAGCATGAATCAGAACTTTGCTCTCAGAATTCTTCTGCTGGGAAACATCATTATAGCCCTTCTTTTAGCTGCTTGCGGTTCATCTCCTCCTGCCAGATTCTACACCCTTTCGTCAATACCCATTCAGAGGTCAACAGAAAAAATAGTACTATCTGAAAAGAACAGGATTATAGCTATAGGGCCTGTAGAAATTCCGGAATACCTTGATAGGGTGGAGATTGTGACTCGTGCTGACAACAACAGACTTATCATGTCTGAGTTCGATCTGTGGGGAGGTTCTATTAAAACAGAAATATCAGGAGTTCTCGTTGAAAACATCGGGCGATTGCTTGACAGTGATGGATTGGCAGTGGTTGCCTGGAAGACAGCTATGAGGGAATCTTACAGGATTCCTGTTATTATAAACCAATTAGATGTCATTCCCGGCAATAGCCTGATCCTTAAAGCACAGTGGGCAGTGCTTGGTAAAGACGGAAAAACTTCTTTGTCTTTTCGAGAGATAATAATAACGAAACCAGTAAAAGGAAACGATTACGGTGCAATAGTTGCTTCAATGAGTGAATCCCTTGGAGATTTGAGTATATCCATAGCCGAGAATGTGAAATCTATAAAGGATACTATTGTTCATTAAAAAATTTTAAGAAAATATTGCTTTTATCGAATAGTAATATATAATGTAATACAAAGTCTTTTTTATAAAGTATGCCAGGCACACCAAGGAGAGGTATAGAGGCCTGGAAAAAAACTAAAAAGAAGGAGGATGTATGAAGAAAAAATCTTTGGTTGCTTTTCTGTTTCTCGTTGCTGTTGGTCTGGTGTTTTCCGGATGCTGTCAAATACTGGGCTCTATGAAATCAGGTCCCGCAGATCCTTGTCAGCCGTATGAAGGGTGTTTTTCTAAAGATGATTGTAAGCCTGCGCCGTGTGTAGAGCGTGATGGATGTTTCTTCCCTGTGAAGTGCCCTCCACCACCTCCACCACCAGCTTCACCACCTCCACCACCTCCACCACCTAAGCCAGCTGAGAAAATCCAACCTCCACCACCACCTCCACCACCACCTCCACCACCTCCACCACCACCTGAGCCACCTAAACCTAAAAAGGACCGCAACTAAACCTTTACAGGTGATTTGCCCCGCTGATTGTTAAAACATGAGGCGGGGCTTCATGCATTTGTTGTTATGCAAAAGAAAAATACTGATGCGGTGTTGGCAATCATATGACAACAATTATTAAAAAGTTTATCCTGGGTCTTTTGGGAACATTGGGGTATTCAGATCGTTCAAAGAATTTGCATGTACCAATAATAACCAAATTGCTTTTTTGTTGTTGCATCCTTGCTGCCTGTTTGATCCCTCATCAGGTTGTCGCAGTTGATTCCGACACACAATTGCCTGTCCAGGGCCACCAGTTAGCCAAACCAAAAGTTGAAGTAGCTAATCTATCCGCCGAAGCACAGACTGCGATAGTGCCCAAGCCTCTTCGCAAACGGGCGAATTTTAATCAGGAGCTTGCATCACAGGATGCCCGATTCGTGGCAGACTGGGTAGTTGATTCGGGTGACAATCGCGGTATGCCATTTGTGATTGTCGACAAGGTAGATGCTAAGGTTTTTGTATTCCATTCCGACGGGCAACTTCGCGGCGCAGCCCCAGCGCTGTTAGGCATGGCTCAAGGAGATGATGCTGTGCCAGGTATTGGGAAAAGAGATATGAAGTCTATTCGCCCGGAAGAACGTACCACTCCGGCAGGACGCTTCACGTCCTACCTGGGCATTAATTTTTACCGCAAAGACATTCTATGGGTGGACTACGAAGGAGCAGTTTCCCTCCATCGTGTGGTTACGAATAAACCTCAGGAGAGACGTTTAGAGCGTTTAGCAACGCCGACACCTCGTGATAACCGTATCTCCTATGGGTGCATCAATGTCCCGGCAAGGTTCTTCGATAAGGTCGTTAAACCAGCTTTTAATGGGGTGATGGGCATTGTCTATGTGCTGCCGGAAGTAAAGTCAAAAAAAGAAGTCTTCGCGTCATATTATGACGTCGAATGACGTCTGAGAAGAATGTTTATCTGTCCACTCTATCAAAAGTCAATATATAATGGCCTACGTCGAGCCTAAGCGTATTTCCTTCAATGGTAAAAAGTGCAGCCGTAGTGTTACCATCTTTTGTGAGAACAAGCGTTGACCCAACCACGCGATAACGGTGGGTATCGGTATAAATCGTACCATTGGGCAGTTCAGCCGATTCAACCATAATACCGCTCCGTTCAAAAGAAAGCTCGGTTCCTCTAAAAATGCCTTCAAATCTGGGATTTATGTCTCTAATACGCCATCTTGTATTGGTAAAGAGCCCGGTATCCTTTGGTGATGGGAAATCTTTGAGGCCAGAAGCTGTTCCATACAAAATTTCGTGGAACGGACTTATAAAAGTTGCGGATTGTTGCTGTTCAACCGTCGCGCAGCTTGAAATCATCGTAATAGCTCCCAAAACAAACACAATCAAGGGATAAAAAGGTAGTCTTGTTTTTTCCTTCACGGCATTCTCCTTAAATATTTTAGGCAACACCACCCATGCGGGAAGGTTACATCATGATCATAAAACAAAGTTTATAGCTAATGCAAGTTTTGGCTTTACAGTGCTTTATTGAAGTCGATTTCTAAAGGCTAGGTAAAGGAAACATTTGTTTGTAAAAAACTTTTGTTACTCACTAATCTGTACTATATTATTTCACTCTGCCCATGAAAACACTTTTCCAATCACGTTTTTGTCTTGTTCTTGCGGCTTTCCTTACATGGTTGTGTCTGGAGATTACGTTGACACCTGAGCTATACGGCAGTATCAAATCGGTAATAATTGACATAAAGGGAATTTCCGGAATAGAGCGTGATAATGTTGAAATGATCCTCAAGGTGCCTGAGACGTTGCTTGAAGAAGGCGTAATCGACGAAGCATGGCTTGAACGACTTGAAAGGCAAACACCAAGAAGAGTACGACGTGCCCTGGAACCGTTCGGATATTACAGCCCCGAAGTAACAACGAAAATGGAGAAGCTCGGGGAAGATACATACCAGCTTTCTGTGACCGTTCAACCCGGTAAACCAGTTCTTATTAAGGACATAAAAATGGAAATACGGGGTCCCGGAGCATTTGAATCCTCACTATCAGAACTGGTAGCACGTTTTCCCCTTGCCAAAGGATCGAGGCTGCGTCATGACCTTTACGAAGGGGCAAAAGGGGAAATACAGCGCAAGGCGGTTAACCTTGGCTATCTGGACGCAAGCTATAAGGAACACACCGTAAATGTATCGTTGCAGGATCTGTCTGCAAACATAGATTTGGTTTTAGATACAGGATTTCAATACCATTTTGGGACTATAACTTTTACCGGCACCCCTCTCTATCCTGAGTGGTTTCTTCGGCGGTATCTTGAGTTCAAAACCGGAGAAATTTATTCCCAGGAAAAATTGTCTGCCACCCATTTTAATTTTGCGAGTGCAGATCGATTCACAATCGTGACTGTTACAGGAAAAAAGGAGTCGGCGGAAGGGGATAGGGTACCCGTAGAGGTAAATCTTGTGCCTTCTCCCACAAAGAGGGTCCGTTTTGGTCTTGGATTCGGTACTGACACCGGACCCAGGGGCTTAATTCGCTATCAAGATTTTAATATATGGCGTCTTGGGCATGTTTTTGATACAGAGCTCAAGGTAAGCGAGGTGTTTCAAGGCCTCGGTATTCGTTATATAATACCAAGCTCCCTTGATATCAAAAGCTACACTTCTCTCACAATGACAGGTGAACGAGAAGATACAAAAGATAAAATCGTACGGTATGCACAGCTGGAAGGAGCATATACGAGAACCATCGCGCCAGGAATGCTTGGCACCCTTTTTACAAAACTGCAATATGAGGATTCGAAAGCAGGAGAAGAAGTTACGAGAGTGTTTATGCTTTTACCGGGTATCAGATTCGCACATAATAGATTTGATAACCTGATCAGGCCATCTCGGGGATTTCGGTACGATGTTGAGTTGCGAGGTACGGACAGAGCCCTCAGTTCCAACGTAAGCTTCATGCAAATCCTCACGAGTGGCGAGCTGGTAATGCCCCTTCCGAAAAAATTCTCATTATTGACCCGCATGAGAGTTGGCGCTACTACCGATCATGAGGCGCCCGATGATCTTCCTATTTCAGTTCGTTTTTTTGCTGGAGGAGACAACAGCGTTAGAGGCTATAAATATCAATCTCTGGGGCCAAAAGACCATAGAACTGGCAAAGTCGTCGGGGGGAGGCACCTGCTATTCGGCAGTATTGAATTAGAAAGAGCAATTGGGACAAATTGGGGTGCCGCAGTTTTTTATGATACAGGCAATGCTTTTAACTTCTGGTCAAAGATGGATCTTGCCCAATCCTTCGGAATTGGCCTTCGGTATTATACAATCATTGGTCCCATTCGTCTCGACTTAGCGCGGCAGTTAGATGTTAAAAGACCGGATTTGCGAATACATTTCACGGTTGGGATAGGGTTATGACCCGAAAAAAGTACTTCCTCTTTACGACCTTGGTATTCCTGATCTCTCTATTAGTTGCCCTAATCTGGATTGGTAACACCAATGCAGGTGCAAGGTTTGTTGTCGACAGGCTCGCTCGATTCGTGCCTGGAGATATTCAGTTGGGCGAGATTAAAGGGACACTGGCGGGCGATCTGAGGCTTGAAGGGTTCAATTTTAGATCATCTGATTGGGAAGTTTCGGCAAATCATGTCCGCCTAAGATGGAAACCTCTCGGAATACTCGGCGGCTGGATACAGATAGCTCAACTTTATCTGGAAGATGTTAAAGTCAATGATTTACATCCGGAAGTAACCACTCCGTCTGATTTTACATGGCCTAACGTACCGGGCATGTTGTCATGGCTCAAGGCACGGATAAGATCATTTCACATTGCAGGAATTACATACAGTAAAGCAGGAAACAAAGTCTTGTTCATTGAAAAGGTTACAGCACAGGCCATGTGGTACCTTGGAATGATGAATGTAAAGGAAATACTGATAACAGCACCTGAAGGATCTTTTTACGGAATACTTGGCGCCAACTTTGCCAACCACAAGCTTTCATTGCAGGGGCGTCTGTTGCCTCATCAGGCTTTGTATGGTTTAGACGAGCATCGTATTATCCTGAAACTCGCAGAAGAAAAAAAACAACGGCATATAAACGGCACTATAAGAATAATATCCATGGCCGGCAACAGCGAGCGGGTAAAACTGACAACATCTGTAAGCATTCTGAAAGGTGCCATTACCTTAAACGAGATTGAATTACGTGAAATGGGGCGTTCTGGTGCTTTGAGAGGAAGCGTAGGTATAGATATGTTTCCCGTAGAGCATCCATTCAAAATTAATCTTGTTTTCGATGGTCTGGGCCTCTCCAGGGAATTGGAATCGACAAAGACAGTTTCAGGAATGCTTGAAGTCAAAGGTGATGTAAAGGGCTACAAGGGCCTGTTCAATGTACAAACACGAGGTAAACCATGGGCGCAAATTGTTGCCGCCGTAGATTTTGAAGGTAATTATGATGGCATTCATGCGTCGAATCTGCAAGGAAAATTTCTGAACGGAACAGTTCACGGCTCTGTTCAAGCTTCATGGGTGAAAGGTTTCTTGATTTCAGGAATTTTAAAGGCAAGAAATATTGATACGGCACTGATAACTCCTGATTGGCCGGGAAAAATAAATGCAGAGTTACAAGGAAATATTAATTGGTCCGACGATGGATCGCCCAGAGGAGCTGTGAAATTTCATCTCCTCGAAAGTGTGTTGAGAAATAAGCCACTCAAAGGTTATGTCGATGCTCAATGGAGTAAGGGGTCATTGATCATTTCATACGGTGAATTAAGAGGAAACGGATTCGATCTCTCCGCCAGAGGAGCACTAAAGGATCAAATAAGCTATCAAGCGAGGGTGACTGATATTGGCGGAATCATACCCCAGGGAGCAGGACGATTTTCTGCGTTCGGGTGGGTCCGGGAAAGCAAAGGTAATTGGACAGGTATTGTGAAAGCAGAAGGGTCCGCCATTAAAATTGATAATCTTAGCGTCGATTCCGCATCAATAGATCTACAGTTGGGTAATAGGGAAGCAAAAGATATTCGCGGAAAAATACTGGTAAGGAATATGAGAAAAGGTGCGCTTGATCTTGGCTCTCCGGCGTTCAATATCGATGGAAGTGTTTCGAATCACGAAATTCGTGCTTCCCTGTCATGGCCTAAAGCAGGTATGACAATTACAGGTCGCGGATCATATCAGGAAGGGAAGTGGGCAGGAAATATTTACAAAATAGAAGGAACTGACGAGTATGCAGGCAACTTCAAAGCCACAGGGCCGGTTTCGCTCATAGCCTCAGAAGAAAAAGTGAGTATGACATCCCTTGCGCTAATCAGTGATTCAGGGGAAATTTTTGAATTGAATGGAGAGGTTGAATTCATTCCCTTACAAGGACATTTCAATGCCCGATGGGAAAAAATAAACCTTGCCCGTGCAAATACCCTTCTTACATTCGGAAAAATGGAGGGCAGCTGGAGTGGTTCAGCAAGTGCAAGAATACAACAGGACAACCTGTTAACGCTTCATAGTTCATCTTCGGCAAACCTTATCTTTACAAGAGATAAGGTTTTATTACGAATGTCGCCCTCCATAAAAATCGATTCTGACAACGAAGGAATCAGAGTTACCGGGCAGGTCGGAATAGAAGGCGGGGGCAAGATAGAGGGACATTTTTTTTCAACTGATCAGGCAAAAGTTAAGCTTCCTGAGTCCGGGAGTTTAAAGCTTACATGGAATGATATTAACATTGCTCAAATTGGTCCGTGGATGCCGAGAGCACTCAATGTAAGAGGAAAAGTCTCAGGAAAAATTGAGGGTAGATTGGCTCCAGGTAACCGTTTTGATATTTCGGGGGATACCAGAGCATCCGGGGCGTCATTTAGTTGGAGGGGTGAGGGCGGTTTTGTAAGATCCTCAGCAGACAGAATTAATCTTGACTTTGTATGGAAGGATTCAAGCCTTAAGGGAAGCATCGATCTTCGTTTTGATGGGAACGGCAAAGTGCAAAGTACCTTTAACCTTCCCGTACCTGCTCATTTCCCCATTACATATGATAAGAGTGGTCCGATGGAGATTTTAGCAAAGGGAGAGGTTAACGAACTGGGGATGGTTACTGTTCTTCTCCCTGGCATTGTTGAGGAAACCTCAGGCAAACTTGTGTTTGATTTTAGGCAGACAGGAACCTGGCTGCAGCCTCGAAGGACAGGCCATGTGCGGCTGGAGAATTCAACTCTCTATTTGCCTGCAACTGGCGTGAGAATCAAAGATATTGTTATGGATGCATCTCTTGCTGATAACGTAATAGAGCTCAAGTCGTTTATGGCCCGTTCTGGAGCGGGCAGTTTGCGCGGAAAAGGAACTTTTGTTCTGAAAGAGTGGCACATAGAACATTTTAAGGTACAGCTCAATGGAGAGCAGTTTCAGATTATATATTTGCCGGAACTGGAACTGTTTGCAAATCCCGATATAACCTTCGAGGGAAGCGGTAAAAAAGTAACTATTCGCGGAACTGTTTTGCTTCCAGAAGGTGCAGTCAGGGACAGGCAGGATAAGGGAGTAATTCGAGCAAGTGAGGATGTGATTGTCTCAGATAGGTCAAAAAAGGTTTCTAAGCCATTGCAAACAGCTATAGATGCAGAAATATCGGTCGTATTTGGAGACAAGGTACGTATAGCCATCGAAGGTCTTGTTGGACGTCTAACAGGGAGAGTGCTCCTTACAGGACAAGATCCGGCCAGGATTCTTGGTAAAGGTACGATAAAGATTGTAGACGGTAAATTTGACAGTTATGGAGTAAAGCTCGACATTACGAGAGGCAACATCACACTCGATGGCGGACCAGTTGATCGGGCATCTCTTGATATTATGGCCATCAAAACTTTTAATCCTGGTAGTTTTGATCAAATACGGGCTGGCGTTACCGTTACAGGCTTGGCCCTCGAACCATTGATAAAGCTTTATTCGGAACCTGCTATGGCCGACAGCGACATCTTATCCTACCTCTTGTTCGGGAAACCTCTCAGGGCAGGCGGATCGCCAGATCAAACAGCCATTCTAATGAAAAGTGCAGGGGTGCTTTTTGGCAGCTCCGGAGGCGCGGGAATTCAGGAACAAATACAACAACGCCTTGGATTAGATACGCTCGAGGTTACGGAAGGGCCTTCGAGCACCTATGCCTCGTCACGGACAACAGAAGGAACCATGGAGCGGTCTCTTGTGACGGTGGGAAAATACCTCTCCCCAAGGTTGTATGTTTCTTACGGCCGTTCTGTTTTTTCAGATGAATATCTCGTGAGCGCCAGATACAGCCTTGGAAGGCGCGTCGATATAGAGACAAGAACCGGCACGCAAACCAGTGTTGACCTATACTATAAGATAGAGTTCTTTTGACGAAACTTATAGCATATTTTAGGGATTTTCATTAATACCAAGTAGAAAACGATGACCCTGGTGGTTAAGGATCACGCCTTTTTGAGTAATCTGTACCACCTTCAGATCACCGCTTATTGATTGACCTTCTCTAAAGATAGTGTTGTTGATTACTACGAATCGAGACTGAGCTTGATCATTATATGAGTGTACCGTCATTTTAATCTCGGGAAGACTGGCTCTTACATCAGCAGGAAGCTCTTTAATGCTTGTTATCTTAGCGCTCGGTGGCGTCGGTTTGATAGTCTTCGGGGTTGCTTCGACTTTTGCTTGAACGGGAGGTGAAGGTTCTACGGCAGCAGTCTTTGGCGGAGATGGTTCTGGCGTGATTTTCTTCGGTAAGGGCGCCTGAGGTCGGCGTGGCACAATCGGTATCACGGTCTTTTTCTCTGGTGGTATTGCATCTTTCTTGTCTTCAATGACTGGTTGCTCCCTTGTTTCCTCGGCAAGTGTTTGCGGAGCGGGCGCTACTTTCTCAGTCGCCACCCGGGTTTTATCTGTGGGGGGCTGAACCATATTCATCCGAGGATCAACCCACAAGAGCCAAAATACAAACATTGCATTAAGAAAAACAAGTCCTGCGATTATATAGGGCCAGAAAAGCCTTCTCTTTTTTACCGGGTAGGCTTCTTCCTGACGGGCCAGCAGATCTGGTATCTTTTCCCGGTGCCGTTCTCGTTCTAGTTTTTTGAGTGCCTCAAGGATATAGGACACTTTTGGTTAACCCCCTTTTAGCATTTGAGCAACATGGAGAGAACCAATCAATATCAGTGCAATCAGAAAAGCAATGGTAAGCCAAAGGTTGATTCTCCTTTGCCGCCACATACTTTTTCCCCTCACTGAAACCTCTCTTGCTGCTTTAGCGAGGATGTTCTTATCTACAATTGGTTTCCCCTCTGTGTAAGCACCAAGAAGAGCCCTGTCACATATGACGTTAATTATCCTGGGTATTCCTCCAGTTAGACTGTAGAGCATCTTAATTACTGGCGGAGGAAAAAGCTCACCGCGAACGAGCCCTGCAACTGCAAGGCGGTGTTTCACATATGAAGTAATTTCATGTTTTCCTAACGGGCCAAGATGATATTGAGCCGTGATCCTTTGGGAAAGTTGACGCAACTGAGGTCTTGACAAAGTTCTTTTTAACTCAGGCTGCCCCAGCATGATGATCTGAAGTAATTTGCGTTGGCTGGTTTCGAGATTGGTGAGTAAGCGTATTTGCTCAAGCACCTCGACACTAAGGTTCTGAGCTTCTTCAATAATGAGGATTGCCCTCCTGGAGGTCTCATGGATGTGAAGAAGAAAATCATAAATTCTTGCTACAAGATCCTTAATCGTCTCATTGCCCCTTGGGTAACTAATTCTGAATTCATCGCAGATGGCTGCAAGAAGCTCCACGGATGACAGAGTTGGGTTCAAAATAAAGGCAATCTCACAGTTTTCAGGTATCTGTTCAAGCAGGCAACGGCAAACAGTTGTCTTTCCTGTGCCAACCTCTCCTGTTAGCAGTATAAACCCCCCTTCACTGTTAATTCCATAGAACAGATGGGCAAGGGCTTCTCGATGGCCCTCACTGATGTAAAAGTAATGAGGATCGGGGGCTATTGAAAAAGGTGCTTCTTTAAGTCCAAAATATTTTCTGTACATAACATTTAAGCTTGGCTAAAGATTAATATATGAACAACGCGAAAAGCAAAACTTTTTAAACTACGTTATATTATACAGATGCAGATTCCCACGGGCAAGCCCGGGTGGTGGAAGCTCGACGCGAGCACAGCGAGTGCGAAGGGAAGACTCTGACGG
>JAEAME010001113.1_pt1 | contig 20660 bp, 14 predicted proteins | sample 8958731 | NCBI WGS metagenome assembly JAEAME01 (sample SAMN16933194, study PRJNA681113) | bioreactor sludge metagenome | isolation source: anerobic bioreactor sludge (Control) | place: India:Bengaluru | collected 2018-10-24 | reverse complement strand
AGCCGGTCTCCTACAACAACTGAGGCAACCGCGTGGTCTCCCAGCAGTTCCTGCACAAAAAGCTTTGAAGGCAAGCAGAACGGAGTGTCCGACCGGGCACGATCCAGGCGGAGGTGTTGCGGCCTCAGTCCAAGGCATGCATCTTTGCCCACATACTCTCGCAGCCCAGGATCCGAAGGCAGCGGAATTTGCCAGCTTCCCACCGCAAACACGGATCGGTTTTGATCGAATGTTATTTTGCCTTTAAGGAAATTCATGGGGGGATCACCCATGGATTCGGCCACCACGCGATTTAGGGGCCGATGAAACACCTGAGATGGGATTCCTACCTGTTCGACGCGCCCCTGATGCAGGATTGCAATGCGATCACCCAAAGCCAGTGCTTCGCTATAGTCGTGTGTTACATAGACGATCGTGGTTCCGAAAGACTCCCGCATAGCCTTGATCTCGGTTCTCATTTCGCTGCGCAATCGTGCATCCAGGTGGGACAGAGGCTCGTCCATGAGAAAGACCGCTGGTTGCCTGACCAGGGCTCGTCCCAAGGCCACGCGTTGTCGTTGACCGCCACTCAGCGCCGCGGGTCTGCGATCCAAAAGAGAGTCGATTCCCAGAATGCGCGCTATGCGAAGCACAGTCTGATTGACCCGGTCTTCACGTGTCCGGCGCCCGGGAGCGCGAAGAGGGAAGGCAATGTTTTCGTACGCGGAAAGGTGCGGGTACAAAGCATAGGTCTCAAAAACCATGGAGCAATCCCGATCCTCAGGCGCAAGATTCTGGATCGGCTTGCCGTTGAAAAGGATTGCCCCTGATGTGACGGGCTCGACTCCGGCAATCATTTTAAGCGTAGTGGTCTTGCCCGCGCCCGATTCGCCGAGGATTACAAAGAATTCCCGGTCGCGGATCTCCAGGTTCAGATCATGGATGGCCTCGTGGCCGCCGTAGCACTTGCGAACATGTTCGAGAACAATTCCCGCCACCGTTACCCCTTTACCGCCCCGAAGGTCAGTCCGCGAATAATGTATTTCTGCACGACAAACGCCATGATAAGTTCCGGGATCACGCAGATCATGGTAGCGGCGGCCATTTGACCCCAAAGGACGCGCTCATACCCGATAAATCCCAGAATGCCCAGTGTGACGGTCTGAGTCCGCTCGCCTCCGAGGATCATGGAAAATATGAAATTATTCCATGCGAAGATGAAGGACAGGATCACCACCGCGGCAATGCCCGGTTTGATCAGAGGCAGCGAGATCCTGCGAAAAACTCCCCACCATGTGTATCCGTCCACGCGCGCGGCCTGCTCGATCTCGCGGGGAATATCTTCGAAGAATCCTCGCAAGACCCAGATCAGGAACGGCAATGTGATGAGTTGATAGGCCACGGTGAGTCCGGCAAAAGAATCGATCAGTCCCATTTTTTGAAAGACGACGTACAGCGGGAGAATGATCATCAGTTCCGGCGCGAACCGGAAACTCAGAAAAGTGAAGGCAATGTCTTCTTTGAACCGGAAAGAAAATCGAGCCAGGCCGTATGCGGCAAAGGTTCCCAGCAGCAGGGAAACTGCGACTGTGGCTGATGCGATGATCAGAGTGTTCAGAAAGTACTTCGGGTAATCGGGTCTGACGGTCTCCGCGCCCTGCGCATCCTGGCCCAGGGTAACGGCTTTGTAGTTTTCCAGAGTTGGCGTGAAAACAAATTTCGGGGGACTGGCTATGACATCGTTGGGGTTCTTCAAGGACATCATTGCTATCCAAATAATGGGCCCCAACGCAAAAGTGAAATAGGCACCGAGGCCCGCGGCTTTAAGAATGCGTTTGAAAAGGCGTGCGGTCATCATCTCGTCAGGGCCTTGCTCCAGAGTCTGCTTAGAGCTTTTGAAAAAACGAAACACAGGAACCAAAGGACAAAAAGGTACACCATACCCCTGCCCATCCTGAACCACCGGATGGCCTCAAAATAGCTCTGGATATGCAACGTCATCGTGGATCCGGCGGGACCGCCTTTGGTCGTGGCATAGATAATATCGAAAACCTTAAGGGAATCGATCAGGCGAAAGAGCGTGACCAGCAGGATGCCAGGCGTGAGCAATGGCAGCGTAAGCTTGCGGAACATGAACCAGCCCGATGCCCCATCGACCTGGGCTGCCTCATACGGCTCCTTGGGGATGGACTGCAATCCCGCTAGCAGGATCAGGACGGCAAAAGGTGAATAAATCCAGACATCGATAAGGATTAGAGAAACCATCGCCGTAGAAGAATCGCCCAGCCAGGCGATAGGCCTGATCCCCACCAGACCCAGGATGTGGTTCAACACGCCCTGGTTGGTGGGAAGAAGGATTACCTTCCACATCAGCGCACTTACTATCGGCGGAATCATCATCGGAATGATCAGAAAGGACCGCAGGATGCGGACGCCCGGGAAGGCATCTTTCAACAGCAGCGCCACTCCCAGGCCCAAGGCCAGCTCGATCGTTACTGCCGATCCAGCGAAAACAAAGGTCAATCCAAAAGCTCTCCAGAAATCGATGTTCTTAAAGATCTCGATGTAGTTGGCAAGACCGACCCACCGAATATCTCCGGGTTCCGTCAAAGTGTAATTGGTGAACGTGTAGTACGCACCGAGGACAAAGGGATACAGAATTCCGATCAGGGCGAGGAGCGCGGGAAAGGTCAGCAGATAGGGAAGGCCCCCGTGGGGCGAATTCGCGCGCGTGCGTGGTGCGTGTTCGGTCATGCGGATTACTTTCTCACCATCTGATTAATGTCCGCTGCTGCTCCCTTTAAAGCCTGTTCCGCAGTACGTTTTCCTTCGTAGATTTCCTGCAGAGCCGCAGCCCATCGGTCCCCGGCCTGAGTCACATAGGTCGACGGAGTCCACCGGATCCTGGCATACTCCGATAGGAGCAACTGGGCTGTACGGCGATATTCTCCGCCGGCCCAGTTTGTGGCCCTCACAGTTCTGGGATCCTCCCATACGGACCTGCGCGCAGGATTGATGTTCTCATAAGGAACAGTCCGCTGAAGCATGTCTTTGCTTGTGGCCCATGCGAGAAATCTCCATGCCGCATCCTTGTTCCTGGATGCGGCATTCATGGCCAGACTCCATACCCAGGTGCTGGACTTGATTTGGCCGTCCGGGCCCGCCGGAGGGAGCAGATAGCCTACCTTGCCGGCCACCTGAGACTTGGCAGGATTCTCAAAGGCAGCAGCCTGGTGGTTTGCGTCGAACCACATCGCAAACCTGCCGGAGAGGAACGCCTCTTTGCCTTCGTACCAGGTATAGCTGGGCCAGCCGGGGGGACCGCCTTCCCTCAGTGTCCGGATGAACAGGTCCGTGATTTCGATGCCTTGAGGGCTATCGATCACGCAATGCATGGAATCGTCGAAATCGCGCGCACCCCAGGAAACAAATGCAGTCAGGTACCCGGGATGGATCGTAGACCAACTCCGCACGCCTCTATGCCCAAATCCATAAATCTGCTGACCGTCCACGATGCGAGTCAGGGCTTTGGCCGCCTTGTATACTTCTTCGTAAGCGGCGGGCGGTTCGACCTGGAATCGCTCGAACAGATCCTTGCGATAAAATATCACATAGGCTTCCTCATTAACCGGAAGCGCCCAGATGGGGCCATCGCCCATGCCTGAACCTTGCTTGAGATTCCACCTGGAACAGGCAATGAGCTCCGTGAAAAAATCATTCGGATCCCAGTCCGCGGGCGTAAGGTTGGGATTATCAATGTATGGATCCAGCGGTTCGAGCCAACCGGCCTTTGCATATTGCCACAAGTGCGGGAAACCCAGCATGAACAGGTCATAAAACGAACTGCGGCTGGAAAGCTCTGTGATGAGCTTTTCGAAATACTCTTCTTCTGACAGGAGCAGCGTACTGACCTTGACTCCGGTTTGGCGCTCGTACTCCGGAATGAATCGCAAGATTGATTCCGAAAAAGGATGCCGGTTTAACAGAAGGTGGATCTCAGCGGACTTGAGATTGTTCTTTGAGCATTGGCAAAAGAGCAAGACACAAAACACACACAAGATTGCTGCGGCCAGCCTCGAGATAAAACGGTAATTCAAATTGGACATGTCCTTGCCCTTTCCGGCACAGTGATGCACCTTTTGGCGTCCGGCAATTTCCGCCCGTTCTGCAAAGCATCGAATCCGGGCAAAAATCCGCCCAAAGCGGTTGCCAATGTGTAAATCAGCAATATGAATTTCATACTTGAACTCTTACTATCGGAGGTGTCTGCGCATTGTCAAGAATTATGTCACATATCTGTGACAACGATTGTGCTAGAGTCTTGTGGGTCCCGGCGCAAGGCATTTGGCTGAGTGGGCGTCCTGCCGGCTCCCATCGTGGCCGGGGCCATCATAGGTATGCAGCTTGGGTTGCAGATTTCGTTCCTTTTTTACGTCATCCCGGCTGTCGCCGGTGCGCTGATGGCCTTCCTGTTCGTCGGATAAGAAACCAAGGGCACATCGCTCGAGCAGTCAGCTTAAGAGAAAACCATGCTATCGTAATGGAGATCGGGGATGCCACAACAGCCTCAACTTCATCCGGAATTTACGCTGGCCAATAAACAAATCATCCTCGGATTGGTGGTCATTTTTGCCATCTATTTCTGTAATACATATTTCATCCAGACATTCACAGTCGCCAGGCCAAGGATGGCGGCGGATCTGAACGGCATGGCATTGTATGCCTGGTCGATTTCGATTCCATCTCTGGCTGCGGCTTTTGTGACGCTCCTATTCGCCAAGCTGTCGGATATGTACGGCCGCCGGATCATGCTCCTGATCTCGTTAGCCTTTTTTCTGGTTGGGACAATCCTGAGCGCGCTTAGTCCGACTTTCCCGATCTTGATCGGGGCAAGCACCATATTGCGCGTCGGATCGGGCGGGCTGGTGCCGGTCTGTTATGCCGTGCTCGGGGATATGTTTGCTCCTGCGGAACGAAGCAAATGGGTTGGTCTGCTCAATATTCCGCGGGGCGTCTTCGCGCTATTTGGCCCGACACTGGGCGGGTGGTTTGTAGATAACCTGAGTTGGCGACACCTGTTCTGGATGGGAGTGCCGCTGATTGTTCTGAGTTTTCTGCTTGTTCCGGTGGGCATTCCTGCCGCAATAAAAAAAAGCGCAGGCAAAATCGATACCCGTGGCGCCATTCTGGTCGCGATCGCCTCGTCGGCGACAATACTCGGACTATCCTTCGCGGGCACCACCTATCCGTGGATGTCTTGCCAGGTGATCGGATTGCTGGGAATCGGGCTGCTGTTCTGGGTGCTTTTCTTCCGGGCCGAAGGAGATGCCGACGAGCCGATTATGGATCCCCAGGTGTTCAGGAACCGCACTTTCCTCACCGTGGCCGTATCGGGCATGATGTCTTTTTTCGGCTTGATGGGAATGACGATGTACTACCCGATCTTTCTCCAGGGCGTGCAGGGAATCAGTGTCATGAGAAGCGGCCAGATTCTCACTCCCTACAGCGTATTGGTTGCCTTTATCGGGGTCCCGACCGGATTTATCCTGGCCAAAACGAAGCGCTACAAATGGATGTACGTATTCAGCTATGGTCTCCTGACCGCAGTCCTGACAGGTATCGTCTTTTTTGATTCTGAAACGCCGTTATCTATGGAAATTCTGGCAGCGACTCTGGCTGGCCTGGGTTTGGGCGCTATCCCGACGGTCAATACTCTGGTGGTCCAGTATGTTGTTCCAAAGAGACTGCTGGGAGTGTCGCTCGGCGCGATCTTTTTCAGCATCACAATGGGGATGGCAATTGCTCCGGCAGTTCTCGGTTCTGTAATGAATGTAAGCTATGCCGCAAAACTTGAGGCGACGCTGCCTGAAGAATTGCATCAATTCGCCGATGCCGGAACGATGGCCGCTCTGGGAGATCCGAAGGCGCTTTTATCTCCAAGGGCAATGGCCGAGCTCAAAGCCACGTTCGACAAAATGGGAGGAGACGGGAAACAGCTTTTCAAAAATACTGTGGAAGCCATCCGCACCTCAATGGAGACAGGAGTGAGGAGCGTCTTTATATTCGGTGCTGCAATGATGCTGATCTCGTTTTTGCTTATCCTGACCGTGCCCGAGGTCTCGATGGACGCTGTGGTCGAGGATAAGAAAGCGCCGCAACCCGTGCTTGTAAAGGAAACGGCCAAATAGGAGACAGCATGCATGTTGTCTCCATCGGGATGTCTGCCGGAGCTGATGCTGAAGACTAAAAGCACGCGGCATCATCGGGGATTTCACCCGGGTGAAGCGCATTCGCAGGATTGATTCTTTTGGAAGGCGCGCCAGGGTCGGCTTATATCAGAGGTGAAGCAGCACGCTTATCTGTTACCGGAAACCTGCAATTGGGGACCGGACAATCGTTGCAGTTTTTTATAGGCATTTCTATCCGGCAGGGCAAGAGCGAAGGTGGGGAAATCAGCAAGGAAACAGGAATCATCAGCGAGGAAATCAGGATGGGAAGGGATCGGACGGAAATGAAGCCGCCTATAGCCTGAAGAAGCTCCCGTCCGATCCCTCTCCATCCTGATTAGCTGGCTCGCAGCCGGTGATTGGGGCGATGTTGAGACACACGTTGAGCGGACAGCGAGGCATCTGGGAATCGGACGGCCGCCGTTTGTGAATTATTGCGGATAGCCGGAGAGCGGGACCGCATGAGGGCTTCGAAAGGATAGCAGGCATTGGCTGCCTTTTGGGGCTTCAAGTCTCTTCATCGGAGCTCTAACGAACCTCTCTCTAGACCCTTACCCGACTGCTGATAATGGCTCTGCAGGGGAACGCCGATAAGGCCATGCACGAGAACGGCAGTGCCGAAGGCCGCGCCCACCAAATTGTCCATGCTCAAGGATTCATTCGGCGCGTGTGCCTGGTCGAGTTCTCCGGGCCCGAAGCCCAGCGTGGGGATTCTGTGTTCGCCGGACAGTAAGCTGCCTGCCGTGCCCATCTCGGGCCGGCTTAAGTTCCAGGTCGTCAGGGACACGTGGTCCCACCCTCCGGTTTTCAGGGCCTCGAGTGCGCGATCAAAAAAAGGCCGGAACGGGTCGGTGATCCACGGTTCGGTCCGGTATGAGACATTTACGGTCTTGCCCGTATAGAAACGCTGCGGACCCGCGTGCAGAGCAACATGGACGGATACCGAAGGGCACGGCTCCAACGCCCTGGTCACGCGGTCGCGTGTCAGCTCAAGACAGCTTTCAGTATTTTCTCCGGGGAAAATGGGCCGCGATATCTGGAGGATCGCTCCGAGCTGGTGGGCGCCCTGATCCCATTTCGGCTCCGTTGCCCGTATTAAGGCTGCCCCCCGCATGTTCAAGGCTTCGGCAGCGTCCCGGACATCCTGTAAGATAAGGGTGGCCGCCTGCCGCACCGCGCGTCGGTCTTCGCCCGAAATGCGGCAGTCTAATCTCATCCATCCGTCGTGGCCGTAACACAAACCGAGCCCCGTGGGTTCGCCGAGTATGGCATAGCCCGGTTGCAGCCCAAACCTAGTGAGCGTATTTTCGAGCAGGTGGCGCGCACCGAGGCTACAGCCGTTCTCCTCCGCAACAGTCGCGGCCACGACGACATCTCCTCGCAATGGCAGCGCCGACTTGGCCAGTATATGCCCGGCGAAGATCTGGGCCGCCAAACCACCCTTGCAATCGGCGGCGCCGAGGCCATAAATCCGGCCGCCTTCAGCCCGGCCCCACAGGCATTCATCCTTCCATTCCGCGTCCTCCGGGACCACCGTATCCATATGCGAGTTCAATAGGACAGCGGGTCCCGGCTCGGTGCCTATCATTACTCCCACTACATTGCCGGCATCATCCCGAAACACCTGATCGTACTCCAGTCTCTCGAAAAGGCTCTGTACCTGATCCGCTACTGCGGCTTCGTCGAGGCTGTAACTCGGTATCGCGACAATTTGCCGCGTGAAATCTATGACCTGCGTCCGGCAATGCGCTGCGTGATTCCGCAAATTCTCATACATGGCTCACCTCATTGATCATTGCTGCAACACCAAAGGATCCGCAATCACGGTGCCAGAACGGCGCGCGCTCTCTTTTGTCTGACATTGCAGCCGGTTAGCCGCTTTAATTCGCTGGACGGGTGCCCCTAATCATTTCATAATGATTATGCTTGCTTTCAAAATGAAAGGAATGGAAATGCGCGCGGCGGATCTCAAACTCGAGGAACTTGTTGATTTTTCGGATGGATTCATTGGTCTGCGCGGGCGGCGACTGGTGATACACGACATCCATGCCCTGGCGCAGATGCGTACCGACCTGGTCAAAGGGGTTGGCGCTGAACCGGCGCGGCGCATCCTGACCCGTTTCGGGCACTTCTGGGGCCAAGCGGATGCAGCGGCGATGAAGCGCATTTTTGAGTGGGACAGCTTGCAGGAGTGGCTTCTCGCCATGGCCCGATTAAGCACGCTGCAAGGAACCGCCAAGACCGTAGTGAATGCGCTGGAACTCGATGCCGCCGCGGGCAAATTGAGGATGGAGATCGCTTGGCACGGATCGGCGGAGGCTGAAGAGCAGCTGTTTGAACTCGGGGCTTCGGAAAACCTGGGCTGTCTAATGCTTGAAGGCTATGCCAGTGGCTATGCGTCGTTTTGTCTGGGAAAACCGGTGTATTTCGCGGAACAAAGCTGCCGTGCGCGTGGCGGCCAGGGTTGCATCGCGCTCGGCAAGGATGAGCAATCCTGGGGGACGGAGGCGGCATCCTTCAGGACCTATTACCGGGAGGCGGACATCAAGGCGAGGATCGAACGCCTGGTGGCCGATTTGCGCAAGAAGACGCGTGAGCTGAGGCAGGAGCGGCATCTGGTCCGTGAACTCAAGTCCTTCGCGCGACCAGAGCTTGCCGAAATCCGCAGCAAAGCCTTTGAACGTGTCATCGATCTCAGCACTCGTGTGGCTCGTTTCGACTCTTCGGTGCTGATTACCGGGGAAAGCGGCGTGGGCAAAGAGGTTCTTGCCTCGTTCATCCACAAGAAATCCGGGCGCAGCAAGCACGCGTTTGTCGTCGTCAACTGCGGAGCGCTGCCGGAAGCCCTGCTCGAAAGCGAACTCTTCGGCCACAGGGCTGGATCCTTTACCGGTGCCGTGCGCGACCGCGAGGGGCTTTTTGAGGAGGCGCAGCACGGAACTATCTTCCTGGACGAGATCGGCGATGTGCCCATCGACCTTCAGGTGAAACTCCTCCGTGTCCTTCAGGAAAAGGAAATCCGCCGCATCGGTGAGAATGTCCAGCGACCCGTCGATGTTCGTGTTATTGCAGCCACCAACCGCAACCTGGCGGAAGATGTGCGCCGGGAGCGGTTTCGCGAGGATTTGTACTACCGGATCGCCGTTGTCGAGATTCATGTGCCGCCATTGCGCGAGCGTCCGGAGGATATCCTGCCCTTAGCCCGGTTTCTGACTCAGCGCTTGGAACGCCAGCTGAATCTACCCGGCTTAGTCCTCGACGCGAGCGTTCTTGAGCCACTCCAGAGATTCCCCTGGCCCGGGAATGTGCGCGAACTGGAGAATTCCATCGAGCGCGCCGCCGTGGTTGCGGATGACCGTCGCATCCTGCTGAAAAACCTACCTGTTGCCATACGCGAAACGGGGACAGGCCCCTACGGCAAGACCGGCGGGCCGGGCGGTCGAAGCCTGGCGGACATCGAGCGCCACCACATTCTCAGCGTCCTTGGCGAAGTCGGCGGCAAGAGAAAGCAAGCGGCTGAGATCCTCGGCATCGGAACCGCGACGCTCTGGCGAAAACTCAAGAGCTGGGATAGTGCTAAACGCTGATCCACAGCTTGTCCACGGCATCCTCCCAATCTGGAAATTCCCCTCCTGGGATATTTCAATTTGAAATGTCCCTGCCACTGGCCCCTGGCCCGAGTGCGGCTAATTGGCAGAACACATAAACTTAAAGCGACTCTCCTCATATGGAACGATAGTTGCAAATCAAAGCAAATGGAGGCGAATTAAAGTGCGCAGATTTGGTACGGATTCCAAATCGTCATTTATATTCCGTTAATCACAGAGGTTTTTTATGGATAGCAGCATACAGGTAGCTACGGATCGGCCCGCATCGGCCGCTCTTGATGTACTTATAATTGATGATGAAGAGCTTTTCACGGAAACGTGCATTCAGACGCTTGAAAAGGGCGGCTATAAAACCGCCGTGGCAAAGAACGGGTCTCAAGGCTTGCGGCTGGCCGGCTCATTTCACCCGCGCGTAGTGCTCCTTGACCTCAAATTGCCGGACATCTCCGGTCTTGAAGCGCTGACACGGCTTTCGAAGGCAGAACCCTCCGCAGTGCCCATAATAATCAGGGGACACAGTACGGCCGATTCGGCAGTCGAATCGATGAAGCTCGGAACTTTCGATCCCCTGACAAATCCATTCGAACCTGCAACACTGCTCGAATCAGTGCGGCGCGGAATAAATCTGAGCGATCTACGCAAGGAAGCCAAAGCCTCGGAGGTGAGTGGCGGCAATCACTCACATCCGCCAGACAAGCATGATCTGCTGCTCCGAGGATTGGATGTCTTAGGAGAGGCTTACTCCATGGGTTTCGACAAGCGGCAATTCAGGGATGAGTTGGCTTGCCTTGAGAATGAAGCAAAATATCGTGCGGAAAGCCTCGGCCGGATCAATAAGAAAGAACGCGCGATTCTAGACTTAAGAGATGAGCTGCTCGAAGCGGACGCCATTATGCAGAAGTACGATTTTCAGAAGAATGCGCTCATTCAGATACTTCTGGACGTTCAGGAAAAATTTCGCCTCTTGCCCCGCCATATTCTCAACTGGATTTCCGGAAGGCTGGACATTCCTCTCAGTGAGACATATGAGCTCGCCACCTTCTACGAGGCATTTACCCTGGAGCCGCGCGGCCGCCATACCGTTCGGGTCTGCAACGGGACCGCCTGTCACGTACGTGGCGCGTCCGAGTTGCAGCAACGACTCGAAGCCGCCCTCGGTATTCAATCAGGGCAGACCGACAGCCGGCAGCAATTTACACTCGAGACCGTCAATTGCCCGGGATGCTGCGCTCTGGCGCCGGTAGTCCAGATCGGATCGCGGTACTACCGCGACCCATCGCCGAAACAGCTCGATAGAGTCATCAAGTCACTGGAGAAGGAGGAAGCGCAAGAATGTCCCGCATAAAAACCCTTAAAGATCTCGAGAAACTGAGAGATCGCACTATCGTGCAGCGCAATGCCACAAAAACATGGCTGGCGGTCTGCTCGGGCACGGGCTGCCGTGCCGCTGGAACTGAAGGAGCGCTGGCCGATTTGGTTGAAAGCGAAATCGCGCGGCGCGGCATTGGAAATAAAATAGGAGTCCGGCGCACAGGATGCCTCGGTCTGTGCGAGCACGGCCCCATGCTGATGGTTCAGCCTTCCGGTGAAAGCTATTTCAGAATTCAACCCAAAGACGTTCCTGCCATCATAGACCATGTCGTCACGGGCAAAGGCGCGGTTAAAAAACTCCGCTTTCTCGACGAGAAAAGCGGCGCGTACTTTGCCAGGCTGGAGGATATTCCTTTCTACAAACATCAGAAGCGCGTCCTGCTCGGAAATCTCCCATACATGGATTCCACCAAGATTGAGGACTACATCGCAATGGGTGGATATTCGGCCCTGGCGAAAGCGCTTTTGCGCATGACCCCGGAAGCCGTGCTCAAGGAAGTGGATGAAGCCAATCTCCGCGGACGCGGCGGCGGGGGCTTCCCTGCCGGATGGAAATGGCAAACAACTCGGGATGCCCCGGGAGAGCCCAAATATGTCATCGTTAACGCCGACGAAGGCGATCCGGGTGCATTCATGGATGGCAGCCTTCTCGAAGGGAATCCTCATGCAGTCCTGGAAGGACTCATCTTAGGGGCCTATGCGGTCGGCTCCACGGAAGGTTACATTTATGTGCGCCAGGAGTATCCGCTGGCGAGCAGCCACGCTGCGCTCGCGATCAAACAGGCAGCGGCATACGGTCTTCTTGGAAAGAACATTCTAGGGTCAGGATTCTCTTTCAACGTGAAGATCCACAGAGGCGCCGGAGCCTTTGTTTCCGGCGAATCGAGCGCGCTCATGACCGCCATTGAAGGGCACGTCGGAGCGCCTCGACCAAAATATATCCATACTTCCGAAAAAGGCCTCTGGGGCAAACCTTCCTGCCTTAATAATGTTGAAACCTGGGCGAACGTCCCGAACATCATCAATAAAGGCGCCAAATGGTTCTGCAGCATGGGGACGGAGAGAAGCAAGGGAACCAAGATATTCTCGCTATGCGGGAAGGTCAAAAATACAGGCTTGGTTGAAATACCGATGGGCTTTACGCTGCGCGACATCATCTTCAAAATAGGCGGCGGCATACCGAAGAAAAAGGCGTTCAAGGCAGTCCAGACCGGCGGACCATCAGGCGGCGTGTTGCCTGAGTCCCAGCTTGACCTCCCGATAGATTACGACGAGTTGACCAAAGCGGGATCCATGATGGGTTCGGGCGGCATGATTGTCATGGATGAGAACACCTGCATGGTAGATACGGCCCGTTTCTACATCAACTTCCTCGCACACGAATCATGCGGCAAATGTGTCCCCTGCCGTGAAGGCCTGCGTCAGATGCTGAACATACTGAACAACATCACTTCAGGCAATGCCGCGGAAAGCGATATTGATCTCCTGGAAGAACTCTCCGAGTTCATGAAGGTCGCCTCACTCTGCGCTCTGGGGCAGTCGGCCCCCAATATGGTGGCCAGCACGTTGAAGTATTTCCGTGAAGAATACCTGGAGCATATCCGCGACAAGCGTTGTACCGCGGGAGTCTGCACGGCTCTCATCGCCTACGATATCGAACAGGTGAAATGCGAAGCCTGCGGCGCTTGCCTGAACACCTGCCGCATGGGTGCTGTCAACGAATCGGAAGATAAAACCTACACGATCATCCAGGAAAAGTGCAACAAGTGCGGTAATTGCTTCGCAATTTGCCCTGAAAAATATATGGCTGTGATCAAGGTGCCTGCTTTTACGATTCAGAAACAACCGGCTGGAGCAGGAATCCTGCACCGAACCAACGCGTACTGAGGTCGCCATGGGAAAAATAAACTTGGAAATTGATGGACAAACGGTAGCAGCTGCGCCGGGAACAACCGTTCTGAACGCAGCGAGGTCGATCGGAATCAAAATACCGACCTTGTGCGATGACGATAGATTGGAGGCCTACGGCGCCTGTCGCATGTGCATGGTTGAAATTGAAACTAAGCGGGGCCGTAAAAGACTGGTAGCCTCCTGCGTTTATCCCATAGAAGAGGGACTCAAGGTTCAGACCGGCTCCGATCAAGTTATGAAAATTCGGCGGATGATCATAGAGCTCCTCTGGCCGGCCTGGCAGCTATACGCCGAGGAATATGGAGTCAAAACGTCCAGATTTAAAACAGGTATGGCCGACTGCAGCCTTTGCGGACTCTGTGTTCGCTACGCCTCGGAAGTTAAAAAATGCCACAAAATCTATTTCACTGGACGCGGAATTGAACGAAAACCTGCGCTTATCGACGGCGCAGAACTTTCCTGCCGGGCTTGTGGTGAATGCTTCTCACTGTGCGGTAGCGGCTGGATCGCCTCACGCTGCTAACGGCCATCGACCTGCATCGGACCTGTACGCCGAGAAATTTGATCCGGTACTGATCCGGAAAGAACAGGGATTGAAGCGGAAGAATTGATGGCTTTAAAACAAAGCGTGAGTACCTTCCGAACCGCCAAGCCGGACCAGTCGGCCCCGAGGGATAGAACTGCTTTGCCGCGAGCAGAACATGAAGCCGGCTCCGGTTTAGTTTCGTCGACCGACATCGGGTGTGTCCACACTGGCGGCGCGTTCGTCCCGGCCGAGGGCGATCTGCTGTTTCAAGACCTCGACGGCTTGCCGCTGGGCGACGCCATCGAGGAGGTCACCTTCGGAGTCAACGGAGCAAAGTTTTGCCACGTGGGTATTGCCACGGAGGAAGACCACGGTGGACCGCAGGTGATTGAAGCCTTCGGTGCCGTAGTGGCGGCCCGCTCGCTGAGCGAATTTCTCGCCCGCAGCAAAGACAACGCAGGCCGACCGAAGGTGATAGTTGGCCGACTCAAGGATCCTTATCAATCACTCATTCCCGCGGCGATCCGGAGCGCTCGCCGACTTCTCGGCGCGCCGTACGATCAGTCCTTCCTGCCGGAAAACGATCGTATCTACTGCTCCGAGTTAGTCTGGAAATGCTTCCGCGATTCTGCCGGCAAACCGCTGTTCGAGCTGGCGCCGATGACCTTTAAGCAGCCGGGCAGCAGCGAGCCAATGGCAATCTGGAAGGACTATTACGCAATGCTCGGCGTTCCCCTTCCCGAAGGTGTCGCCGGCTGCAATCCCGGTGACCTGTCGCGCTCGAAAAAAATCAACATTGTCCATGTCTACGGCCGACCGAGAGGCTGGACCGACGAGACTTGGCTGATCTTCGAGATGAGATCGAGATTATATTCTGAACCTTGGGCTGCGCGATAAACCCTCGGCAAACCTGTCGGGATTACGATCGAATGGCACGGCTGGATGCCTAAAGGTTACATCTTTTTTAAGGGGGACAGTTGCTTCTTGTTTTGGGTACAGGATCATTGAAAAACACCTTTGTTGAGGGGACGGCAATCGCTCCTGCCATCCTGGGCTCGGCAATGAATACGACCTATGCTAAAAAACTCGAAACGGCTTTCGCAAAGGAAGGGCCGAATGGGAGTGTCCTGTTTAAGCAGACCGTGGAGGCTATCCGTACTTCCATGGAGGCCGGCCTGAGAGTCGTTTTCCTGATTGGTGCCATGCGATGCTCATTTCCTTATTGCTCATCGTCACTATTCCTGAAGTTTCGATGGATGCGGTAGTCGAGGATAAGAAAGCCCCGCAATCCGCATTAGCAGAAGAAGCAGCTGAATAAGCGAAAAAAGCAAACTACTATCAACACTATCAACAAATCCTGAAAATAGGATTGCTGCATTTGCCCAAAATTTCCGCATTTCACTTCAAATCAAAATTGACGGTTACCGTGGTCTCCATGGCGACAGGCACGCCCTTCATGAGGAATGGGCTGTATCGCCACCTTTTTACTGCAGGAATTGCTGCTTTCTCGAGAACCGGATTATTCTCCGGACTCCCTTTTGCATCATAAACAAACCCTTCTTCGTTGATGATGATGGTTAGTTTTACCGTTCCTTGAATGCCCTCGCGCTTTGCCTGATCCGGATAAGCCGGGTTCACCCTGTAGATCAAAAATTGACCCGCGCCGGGAAAATTTATTGGCTCGCTTTGCGGCGCTCTGGCTTCATACGCGGCTTTCTGCTCCTGAACAGGTGCGGACACTTCGGTCAATTTAGGTTTGGGCCGGGGCAAGGGCGTCGTTATTGCCGCAACGATCAGCGGCACCAATATCAACGTCAGAGAAGGGAAGCCATACCAGGACAGGCGGCTGGAAGCTGACGGTGCGGTGATGTGTTTGGTCCGGATTGCACGGTCTGCTAAAGGGGCACCTACGAGCATCATTCCCATCAGGGCGGCAAAACAACAACAGACTGTGAAGCCACAGCCGTTAGCAACACCGGCAATGTCCACAGGCTTTCCCGAGATGCTGAAGGAAGTGATTCCGAACAGTGCCTGGATACATCCCATCAAGCAGCCGATGAGCCCCATAGCGGCAAAGGATGCGGACATCGTCCGCCCTGAGTTGGCTTCGCCGCTAAACAGCATCAACACCAAGGCCCCTCCTACGACCACCAGAAGCGCTGGCGAATGGATAATATCAGTCATCACACTCCATAGCTTTGCGAAGGAAAAAGCAAAGGGGATTGAAACCAGGACGGAAAGAAACAGAACATACCCAATCACAGCACCAAAAATCCGGCCAGAACGCCCGATTGCTTGTGTCGTTTCGCCTGATTCTGCATTCGACAGCGACTGCTGATTTTGCAGCTTTCCTATAAGTTTCCAGTAGGGGATCAGGCAAATCACCACAAGCAGCATTCCGTATAGCATTGCCAGCAGGCTTTTTCGGACCAGTGCATCGATTATTTCTCCTATGCCGTGGAACTCTACGGTTTTGAGACCTATAAAACAAATCATAAGATTTAGAATGCTGCCTAATCCGCCTAGCATCCAGAAACTCCGGGCGGCGGCTTCCCAGAAAAAGGCAGAGCGCCTGATCTCCGCATCATTTCCGAGAACTCCAACCGAATGCAGCAGAGTGCGACCAATTCCAGTGCCTGCAAAACTGATCAACATCAGCGCTACTCCACCCACCAGGACAAAGGCAAATACATAGGGATCAAAGAAATCGGTTTTGGTGGTCATAAAATACGATCGGATCACGGCTGCCGCTATGATCACCAAAATTACAATCTTCCCCAACATCAGCAACCGGCCATTTTTGGAAGTGGTGGATAACATGGCGTTCTCCTTTCCGAGATGAAACGTTAATGATTTCGCTATCGTTCCCCGTCCGAAGGCCGGGGAACCATCAATTCTTCCCGGACCGGCCGATTCCATGAGAACCGGACTTCCAGCACGCACTTCCGTGCTTCGCCTGTCCCTGAATTCGGAAAATATTTTTTAAGAGTTTTGGGAAGAAATGTCCTCTCGTCGATAACAATTTCGATTGTCTGCTTGTCTTCCTGCCCGACGAGCAAGAACTCATCCGGTCCCGCGCCATCCCGCTGCTCTGTCTGCATTAATCTGTATGATCCTGCTACATGCCGTGCCAGTATCGCCGGTGTCATAAACTCCATAGCCGGCTGCCACACGAGGTCAGGCGGAACAGTCGTATTGGAAATCCATAGCGTTTGCTGAATACCGTCAGTTGCCTTCCTGTCCACACGGGTAGTACCGCGCGCACTCCAGCGAACGCGGTAGGAGTTTTCACCTCCAGATCCCGGCGTAAGCACAGAGCAATCCATCGTCGTTGCACGATTCAATATTGCAGATATGTCCATGATGACTTTCAATCGGGATATGGAATTCACCAGAACGCTTTGCTTTCCGTTAAGAAGTGCTACGCCGCACAAGATCAACACAACCGCTGCGCTTAACACCATCGCCAGACGGGGCGAGGGGATTAAGGACATGGGACGCACTGGCAACTGACTGGTATCCGGCTGTTTCTTCGGTTGCCAGCCCGGCGCCGGATCCATTTGCGCCAGAGTGGAGTGCGCCTGCTGAATCTGCTGCCGCAGCCTCTCTAATTCTTCCCGACAAGCAGCACAATGCGGTAGATGGGCTTCAACGCGGGCCAGTCGGTCCGGCGGCAATTCCTGTTGCAGATAATCAAACAGAACCTGGGAAGGCTGACATTCCTTCATATATCACCTCTTCACCGAACGGGCACATTTCTCAATCGCCCGCGCCAGCAATTTGCCTACCGATGCCGGATTCAAATCACTCGCCGTCGCAATTTCGGCATAAGACAAACCATCTTGAAACAGCTGCAACAGAATCTGTTCTCGTGTGGGCAAGCGGCTGATCGCCTGCCGGGCCAGTGCCCGCTGTTCATCCCGGGCATACTCTCGTTCGGGCGATGCGAAGCGATCCAGCAAGGGAAGCCAATTCTGGATCAGCCTGACTAGCCGCTGTTCTCGTCTCAGGTGGTTGTAACCCAAATTTGTAGCTACATGATAAAGCCAGGCTCGCGGATTCAACAGCTGGACATTGCCCTGTAGCTGCCGGTGCAGCTGGATAAAGACATCCTGGGTCAGATCGCCGGCCAGATCGGTCCGGTCCACCAGACGGTACAGATAGCGGTAGATGGCTTCGTGATAGAGCGCATAAAGCTCTTCAAATTGATCCGCAGCTGATAGGCACTCTGCACCCATGGGCAACTCCGCTATCATCAAAGCTTTTGCAGCCGCATGCATCACTTCCGGCTTCGCCCGGCAAATCGCGCCCGAAGCCCGGAGATCAAGTCTGTCTGATTTGCTGTTTCATACTGTAGGACAAACAGGAAACAAATTTGTGACAAAAAATCCAGGAGGAATGCGGGGAAAATGGGGAATCCACAATTTTAAATGGATGCCCTCAATTCCTCCCCACCGGAGTTTTGATGGATGCAGTAGTCGAGGATAAGAAAGCACCACAGGCTGCGCTTGTAGAAGAAGCCGCCGAATAAGATAGAGCGTACACACTGTCTCTGCCGGAATGCCAAATATCGCATCCCGGCATGTCGCTATTGTTACGGGCCAATCGTCCTGGATTCTCCCAGGCAAAGCTCATGTCAGGCGTGAAGAAGCTCGTTTATCGGGCCATCGGGAACCTGCAGTTTGGAACTGGACAAGCGTCGCAGTTGCAGAGGCGGAGATCCGGAAGCTTGGCTCCTTTTGACTGCTCGACGAAATCGAGAGCTTTCTTTACCTCATTGGGCGTTCCCTTCAGAATGAGCGTGATCGCTCCTTCCGCGCCTCCCAGGCCGCCCGATGCGATCGGTATTGCAGAGGCGCCGCTCAGTATCTCAATTGCCCGGACCTCAGTGACTGTGACACCTGCCGGGCATGGAAAGAGTCCGACCGGCATCCCCATACCGGACTCATATTGCGTGTACTTTGCCTCTTTCGCCGCTTGCTTCACCGAAATGGGAATGAGCTTTTCCAGTCCGGCCGGATAGACGAGGGTAAAGTTTCTTTTCTTTCTTGCTGCTTGGATATATCCCATCGAGCCCTCAAGACCGAAGAGAATGCCGACATTCCCTGCAGGATCGAGGGCATTAACGCCTTTCACGTAGATATCGGATGGTGTCATGCGGTAGAGCAGGCTGGAGAGTTTTTCTTCGGCTCTCAGTTGTCCTTTTTCAATCACCCATGTTCCCTGAAGATCGCCGGGATCGGTGCTCTCTTTGTCAGGCGTGAGCCCGCTCCCGAGGACCATTGCCATTTCCACACACATTCCTCTTGGTGTCACGACGCCGCATACCCAGTAATTTGTCTTCGGTTTTGCCCCGGTAATTTCTTCTATGATGAAGTAGGTACTGCTGCTGGGATGGAGTGCGACAATCCCCCTCTTTGCTGCCTTCTGCACAGCTTCCAACCCGGCAACGGCCTTTGCAATCAATTTTTTTGACTCTGCGGGAGTAAGAACGATTTGAGCAAGCATGCAATCCCCTGTGGTTGTTTGTGTTGTTAAGCGATAAATTCCCAGTTTCGAAATGCCACCATATTTTATGCGCTTCGAGGTATTAGTGACGTTAGTCCTGAAACAACCTCCCGGCAATACGCGTTCCGGGAATTCCAGCCTATCGTTTGGAATCCGTGGCGCTTTTTAAGCATGGATAAAGCCTTCTGTATATCCGGAAAAGCTTCTGATATTTTCTGCGGTTATTCAAATCCGGTTTTATCTCCTTGAGGATCGCGGTCATCGCATCCGCTGCCTCTTGAAATGAGGGATACCAGCCTGCTCCCACGGCGGCTGCAATGGCTGCGCCCAATGCGGACGCTTCGCTATTTCTAGGAAGGCAGACATTTTTCCCCGTTACATCCGCAAATATATGACACCACAAATCGCTGACGGCGCCCCCGCCAATCGCGATGAGGTTGTGGACTTTCCTGCCTATGGCCTTTTCAACCGAACGGATTGCGAACAGCTGTTCAAAAGCAATTCCTTCGAGAATGGAACGGTACATATGTCCGCGACTATGGGATGCGGATAAGCCTATAAACGCTCCCCGGGCATCCATATCCCAGTAGGGATTCATGGAACCGCATAAATAGGGCAGGTTAAACAGCCCGTCACTCCCGGCTGCGACCAACCGCGCTTCGCGTTCCAACTGTTTATAGATTTCGGGTTGCTTTAGCGGATCAATTTCTAAAATCGCTCTGATAAACCAGTCGATTGCAAACGTGCCCGCTCTTAAGCTGCATTCCAGATAGTATCCTCTTCCCGAACAACTGCTCATCGTCCGGAAGGCTTTGCCGGTTTTGTACCGGGACCCGTAAATGCCCGCAACCACCGCCGTGCCCAGATTGAGATAGGCGCGCCCGGCGGAGAGCGCGTTGACACCCAAACCGGCAGCCTGCCCGTCGCCTCCGCCCGCCACCATCAGGGTTTCAGCGGATAAACCTGTGAGCTCCGACGCTCCTTTCGTCACCTTTCCCAGTACCGAACCGGGACAATAGGCCTCAGGCAGCTGGTTCTCACCCAATTTCAGCGCGCGCATAATCAGAGGCGACCATTTCCTGCGTCTCGTGTCGAACAATCCAAGAGGATCCGCGCTGGCCCAACTCGTTCTGAAACGCTCCGTCAATCTCCATGCAAGATAGGTGTGGACATCACAGATCCTGTGAATCTTTTTGAACAGGGCCGGTTCGTGTTTTTTCATCCAGGCAAGGCGATACACTACCGGAGCATAGTCCGACGGTTTGCCGGTTATACGATGTATTTTTTCTTTCCCGATTTTCCTTGAAAAGGATTCCACTTCGTTCTTGCACCGTTCATCCAGCCACACAATGGCGGGCCTGAGAGGGTGTCCGCTTTCGTTCAGTGGAACGAACGTTTCTCTTTGATTTGAAACGGCGAGCGCAGCAATCCTCTCCGGCTCGACCTCGCTTGTCAGGGCCCTCAGCGCTTTCTGAGCAGAGGTCCACCAATCCTGTGCGTTCTGTTCGTAATGGCCGGGCTTGGGGGAAG
>JAEAME010001107.1_pt1 | contig 20660 bp, 7 predicted proteins | sample 8958731 | NCBI WGS metagenome assembly JAEAME01 (sample SAMN16933194, study PRJNA681113) | bioreactor sludge metagenome | isolation source: anerobic bioreactor sludge (Control) | place: India:Bengaluru | collected 2018-10-24 | reverse complement strand
TGCCGCACGATGTCGCCACCCTGCGCGCACAGTTGCGCGAGCGCGCGGAGCAGGAGCGGGCGCGGCAGGCGGCTTGACACGCGTTTGGAGCACGGATTACGCGGATTGCGCAACCGTGTGGCTCTCGCCCTTGCGGCAAGAACCACTGGACGCCCAAGCCGTGTAATCCCTGAGGTGAAGCTGTTCGTTTATCCTGGTAATAGAGTGCAGGCCAAAGCCTGCAATGCACCGCCGTAGAGGACAGGCCAACGGATCTGGAGTGCAGGCTTCAGCCTGCTCTAGCACACACGGAGACGAGCCCGGCACAATGCAGACCAGTACCTCACCGCACCGCCCGCCGCACATCTATGCCGATGACACATGGTACATCATCACGGCCTCGACGGTCAATGGCGCGCGCTACCTGAGCACGAGTGAGCACTTGACGTTCTGGGCTGAATCACTTCGTGCCCTCGTGACCGAGTTCAGCATAACATTGCGCGCCTGGGTAGCATTGCCGAACCATTATCACGTGCTGCTGAAACCGCGCGAGGGTCAAAGCATCGCCAAGTTCATCGGCCGGTTGAACGGTCGGACATCTCGGCATGCCAACCTGCTTGACCACGCCGAGGGCCGCCAGGTATGGTACGATTACTGGGATACGTGCATCCGCACGGAAAAGGACCACTGGACGCGGTTTAACTACATCCATCAGAACCCTGTCAAGCATGGCTATGCGCGGGAGCTGGCGGATTGGGAGTTCTCGAGTTACCACTACTACCTGCGGGTACAAGGCGCGGAGTGGCTGGCCGACTGCTGGCGGGAATATCCGGTCATTGACTACCTGCAGGGCGACGACTTCTGATTACCTAAAGGCAGCCTGAAGGCTGCCCTCCGGATCAGTTGCACGGCTCCTGGAGTGCAGGCTTTAGCCTGCTGCGACACTCCGCACAGGACGCAGCCTGAAGGCTGCACTCCGGATCAGTTGCACGGCTCCTGGAGTGCAGGCTTTAGCCTGCTGCGACACTCCGCACAGGACGCAGCCTGAAGGCTGCACTCCGGGATGTTTCCAACTACTGCACTGGTGCGTACTTGACCACGCGGTTGTTGCCCGAGTCGGCGACGTAGACGTAGCCGGCGCCATCCACCGCGATGCCGGACGGTGTATTCAGCGAACCGGCGTCGCTGCCGTAAAAGCCCCAGACCGCCACAACCTTGCCCGCGGAATCGAACTTGACCACGCGATGGTATTCCGGCGCGGTTATGTAGACTCCACCCTGGCCATCTACGGCGATATAGGGCTTGTTCACCGGCATTTCGCTCTCCCAACCGACGACCGGCCACTGTGCCACAGAGTTGAGGCCGAAGGGGTCGAACTTTTGCACGCGTTGATTCCACACGTCGGCAACGTACACGTTGCCGGCCGCATCCACCGCCAACCCGCACGGCTCACGGACCTGGCCGGCCAACGACCCCGCTCCGCCCCACTCGGTGATGAACTCGCCATCCGCCGTATACTTGGCCATGCGCTTGTTGCCGGTGTCGCTCACCAGCACGTTCCCGTCAGTATCCACAGCTACGTCACGCGGCCCGTAGAATAGCTCCGGCGCTCCCAGCCCACCGCCCGAGTCGCCAAACGTGCCCCACTGCAACAGGAACTGCCCCTGGTTGTCGAACTTTTGGATGCGGTGATTCCACGTATCGGCGACATAGACATTTCCCGCCTGGTCCACGGCAATTCCCCACGGCTCCTGGAACTGCCGGGCGCCTGTGCCCTGACTGCCCCAGGCACGCAGGAACTGGCCGTCGGCGCCAAACACCTGCACGCGGTGGTTGCGAGTATCGAGAACATAGACCTGGCCCTGCGCATCCACCGCCAGGTCCTTCGGGTCGCTGAACTGGCCATCGCCGCTGCCGGCCATGCCGATGGTCTGGATCGCCTCCAGCTGGACCAGCTTCTTTTCGTATTCGTCCTCGGGCAGTTCTACATCACTTCCGGCAATTTCCGGGCCATAGTCCCAGAGCTGCGCGGCAACGTCCTTGCGCACCCACATAGCAAAGGGATGCACATAGGGCCAGGAAGTGGTGGACTGCGGATACCGGCGTGACCACAGGATATCCCACCAGTATCTGCGCCGGACCGGATCACGCAGGTCACGCAGCAGCGAAGCCGGGGTCAGGTTGGTGTATACATCCTGGTTTGGCCACCAGATGAGGCGATATGACCGGCGGAAGTACTTCGTGCTGAGCTGCGCTTTGACTTTGGCTTCGGTGTCCGTGCCCACAATAACCACCTGCGGGTCGCCCGACAGGCCCGACTCGGCGGTGAAGAAGGTAGTGTTGGGGTAGTCCCGCAAGAGCCAGACAAAGGGCCAGCTCGAATCACTGTCGTACGCCACCTTCAGGTCCTTGTCACCGGCAATGCGCGCCGACATGGCGTCCAGCTCGCGCATCACTGCACCCGTGTCGGGCGTCGAGTCAGCGTACGTCAGAAACTCGGTGGCATAGTCCTGGTTGGCGAAACTGACCGTCAGGGCAGAGCGTACCGTCACCCCCACGAGCAGAAGCAGAATGCCCGCCAGTACCAGTCTGGCCCAGCTGTCGCGATCGAGATGACGGCAAAAGCGGTAAAGCAGCCCCAGCGAGATCAGCAACAAGATGAGCGACAGCAGCCAGCGCAAGGTCACCTGGAGCTGCTCCAGGCTCTTGCCGGCAAAAGGCCGTGTGGGGCCCAGCAGGCTGGAGACCATCACCACAAGCGAGAACAATGCCACGGGCAGCAGCACCACTGCAAACGTAGCTCCTCCTTGCCGCAACCTCTGCCAGTTGGTTCTATCCCACAGGTGCCCGATGAACCATCCGCCCAGAAGGCCCATCGGCAGGACCAGGTGCATGTTCTGCCAGGGCATCTTTTCTCCCACCCAGGTCCAGATCAGCAGGTTCATGCCAACCCAGGAGATCAGGAAGGGAACAAAGGGCGGGACCGGCGTCGTATCGGACTCGAGAACTGCGCCCCTCTGCGGTGATGCCGTCGATTGAGCCCGCCGTTTTCGCCACAGATAGTAGACGGCGGCCAGGCCGGTCAGCAGCAGCGGCAGGAATTCGTAGACCAGGTTCAAGAAGTAGAAGTAGTACCAGGGCTGCCCGCCCCGCGCGACTCCCTGCTGGGACAGCCAGTAACCCAGCATGCCCACCATACCGGTGGCGATGCCGCGCGGATTGGTGAACAGCGTGCTGTAGAACAGGATGAAGATGATGTAGTAGATGGCCGCCGAGACCAGCCAGGCCCTGCGCTTCCACCATGTACCGATGACGGCCGAAATGGCCACCAGGATGACCACCAGGATCGTAGTGCGCACCAGGGCAGGCGAGCTATAGTCCAGCGGGTCCAGCCTGGCGGCCTTGAGGAAGAGCGGTGCCGCCTGAGGGATCACCAGGGTGCCCAACAGAACGATCAGGTCAAAGGCCGGGAGGTCCTTTAGCGACCGGCGAGTGCGGAACCACTCGCGGAGCACATAGACAACCAGAAAGGTGCCGAAGATAAAGCCGGTGATGAACGAAATGGCCTTGCTGCAAAAGGCCACCGACAGTGCGCCGGCCATGATGTATAGCCAGCGTTCTCTCCTGTCCTCCAGGTAGTTGAAGATGCAGATGGCCATCACCATAAAGGCCACCATGAGCCAGATGTCGTGGCGGAAATAGCGCCCACGGTACATCAGCGTCGGTGAGATGGTCAGCAAGAGCATGGCAAACACGGCCCCGGCCCGCCCCAGCAAGCGCCGGAGCGGCCAGACCAGCAACACCAGGGCCACACTGAACAGCGCCGGCGCGATACGCGCGGTAACATTCCCGACGCCGAACAACAGGAAGATGAGCGCCACAACATGGTAGCCGAAGGGGCCGTGGTAGACCGGGTCGTGGTGATAGCCCTGACCGGTCACCAACTTCCAGGATTCCCAGGCATGGATGCTTTCGTCATGGCCAAAAGAGCGGTTGCCCAGATTCCAGAAGCGGGTCAGGACCAACGCCAGGATGATGAACCCCACGATCACTACCTGCGGGCTAATGTGCAGGCCCGCCCCACGAATTCCGCGCGGAGCGCGGGATGCAGTAGCGACCCCGCCAACTGCGCGGGATGCAGTAGCGACCTTGCGCCTTGCCCGGTCGGTACTCCGTACCCCCTCTTGGGGGTTCATGCTTTCTTCCATACATCCAATCCCTTTCAAGCTGATCTCGCCCCGCCCCCTCTCCCGAGGCAATCACTTCTGCTTCGGGAGAGGGGGATAGGGGGTGAGGCTAGTTCACCGGCGCGAACTTAAGCACGCGGTTGTTACCCGAATCGGCGACGTACACGTTGCCCAGGGCATCCACCGCAATCCCCGACGGCACGTTGAATGACTTGCTATCCGTGCCGAAATATCCCCACACCGCCAGGACCTGGCCCGCGCCATTGAACTTGACGATGCGGTTATATTCCGGCGCAGTGACATACGTATCGCCCCTGCCATCCACCGCAATGTACGGTTTGTTCACCGGCAGCTCGCTCTCCCAGCCCAGCACAGGCCACTGCGCCAGGAAGTTGGACTGCCCATCGAACTTTTGCACCCGCTGGTTCCAGACATCGGCCACATAGACATTGCCATCGGCGTCCGCCGCCAGCCCGCAGGGCTCGAGGAACTGCCCGCTGGCGGAGCCACTGCCACCCCACTGCTGGATGAACTGGCCGCCGGGTCCATATTTGACAACGCGCTTGTTTCCCGTGTCGCTGACAATCAGGTTGCCGTCCGGGTCGGCGACAATGTCGCGTGGGCCATAGAGCATTTCCGGCGCACCAAGCGCCCCACCGGTGTCACCAAAGGTGCCCCATTGCAGCAGGAACTGCCCCTGGCTGTCGAACTTTTGGATGCGGTGATTCCACGTATCGGCTACGTAGACATTGCCGGATTCGTCCACGGCGATGCCCCACGGCTCCTGGAACTGCCCGGGAGCAGCGCCCTGGCTGCCCCAGGTGCGCAGGAACTGCCCATCCGCGCCGAACACCTGGACGCGATGGTTGCGGGTGTCGATCACGTATACCTGTCCCTGGCCATCCACAGCCACGCCTTTGGGATCGCTCAGCTGTCCGTTGCCACTGCCGGCGCTGCCAAAGCTGGCCATGGCGGCGATGTCAACACGCTTCTTCTCGTATTGGTCCTCGGGCAGCTCCAGACCGGTAATCGCAATGTCCGGGCCCAGGCTCCACACCCTGGTGGCCAGATCCTTCTTCACATACAGTGTGAAGCGATGCACCGAAGGCCACTGCACCGGCGATTCCGGATACTTGCGATACCACAGTATGTCCCACCAGTACTTGCGACGAGCCGGGTCACGCAGGTCGTTGCGCAGCTTGCTCAGCGTCAGGTTGCGGTACACATCCTCGTTCGGCCACCAGATGAGGCGATAGTTCCGCTTCACGTACTTGCCCGCGAACTGCGCCTTCATCTTGCCTTCGTTCTCCAGGCCGATAATCACCACATCATAGTCCCCGGAGAGGCCGCCGGCACCGGTGAAGAAGGTAACGTTGTCAAGCTCGCGCAGGTACCAGAAAAAGGGCTGCTGCGATTCGTTGTCGTACGCGATCCGCAGTGACTGTCCCTCAGGCAGGTGCCGTGCCATCTCATCCAGCTCGCGCATCAGAGCGCCGGTATCCGGCGTGGATGCCGCATACACGAGGAACTCGGTGCCATAGTCCTGGTTCTTAAAGCTGACCATGACCGCCATACGGACAGTTGCGACCAGAAGCACCACAAACACCCCGGCGAGAATAACCCGTAGCCAGCCAGCCCAGCTCAGGCGGCGAGCCAGGTAGTAGATCAGCACGGCGCAGATGATCAGCATGGCCAGGGAAAACAGCCAGCGCAAAGTCACCTCAAGCTGGCCGATTTCCATGCCGGCAAACGGCCGCGGCGTTCCGCGCGTGGTGGCAATCCACACCACCAGCGCGAACAGCGCCAGCGGCAACAGGACCGCGGCATAGCCTGCTCCCTGCTGCAAAAGCTTGCGCCAGTTGGCCCTGTCCCACGCCTGGCCCAGGAACCAGCCCCCAAGCAGGGCAAAGGTCATCACCAGGTGCTGGTTCTGCCAGGGCATCTTTTCCGCAGCCCATGTCCAGAACAAAAAGTTGGTTGCAGTCCAGTACATCAGGAATCCAACAAACGGCAGAGTCCTTTGCTCCGCTGGCGCTTCTGTGGATGGCTCGGGCTCGTCGTTGGCCCGACGTTTCCCGGGAGTGACCTCTTTATCCGGCCGGACCGTGCGCCACAGGTAGTAGACAGCGGCCAGCACAGCCAGGAGCAATGGCAAGAACTCGTACACGACGTTGAGAAAGGTGAAATAGTACCAGGGTTGTGAGCCCCGTCTGACTCCCTGTTGCGAGAGCCAGTAACCCAGCATGCCCACGAATCCCGCTTCCAGACCTCCGCCATTGGTGAACATGGTAGTATAGAGCGGGACGAAGATGCTGTAGTAGATGCCCGCGGCAACAGGCCAGACCCTGCGTCTCCAGAGCATCCCGGCTGCCGCCGACAGAGCCACGGTCACCAGAACGACGATGCGGATACGAAGCAAACCCGCTGCGCTGTAATCCGTCGGCTCGTATCCGAGCACCTTGAGCACGAGGGAAGAGACCAGTGGCAAGGCCAGCGTAGCCAGCAGCACGACGAGATCAAAGGCAGGGATCTCGCGCAGGGGCTTGCGCGTGCGCCACCAGTCCACAAGCACGTACATGGCCAGAAAACTGCCAAAGATGGCCCCGTTGATAAAAGCATTAGCTTTGGCGCCAAAGCTCAATGCCAGGGCGCCCGCGATCAAGTACAGCCACCTCTGCCTGCGATCCGTGAGGTATTTGAAAAAACCGATCACCATCAGCATCGTCGGGACAATGACCCAGATGTCATGGCGGATAAAGCGGCCGCGTAACATCATGGTCGGCGACAGGGTCAGCAACAGCATAGCGAACAGAGCGCCCGCCCGGCCCAGCCAGCGGCGCAAGGGCCACACCAGGAGCACCGCCAGAATAGCCATCGATGCCGCCGGGATGCGGGCGGTGGTATCCGTATCTCCAAACAGGAAGTAGAAGAACGCCGTCGCGTGGTACATGAAGGGGCCATGATACACCGGGTCAAAGCGATAGCCCTGACCGGTGATCAACTTCCAGGGCTCCCAGGCATGCGTGCTTTCGTCGTGGCAGTAAGAACGGTTGGCCAAATCATACAGCCGGGTGAAAACCAGCACCAGCACGATCAGTGCCAGAATCACTGTCTGCGGCGTAATGCGCACTACCGACAGCAGCGGCCGATCCAGGAAACTCTTTCTTGTGCTACCCTGACTTCGATCCATGTGTCGCTCACTCCCCTACTGCCGAAGGTCTCGTCATCATTTTGGCGACGACTGAGGTGCCCTGACCCACAGCATGATCTGCTCATCCTGTGACCGGGTGAATGCCGGTTGCTGCCCGGTCCACCAGCGTAGCCAGTCGGTCCACGAATAGCGCCCACCCGGCCAGGCGGAGTGCAGGGCAAAGCGCAGGCCCACATACCTGGCGGGCGCAGAGGCCGTTGCCGGCAAGATTACCCCGGCGGCCTCCGGGCTGGCCGGGACACTGGCGACATAGCTTACCTGCCCAAAGCTGCGCAGGTACCAGCCCAGGGGGACCTCCAGAGAGGCATCCACTTGCCAATCCATCACCCGCGGATCGCCAAGCAACTGGTTGGAAAACTGCGCCGCCTTGCCGGCCAGCGCCAGTACGTCGGGAGAGACCGTCGGTCCAACCAGCGGCTCGAGCGGGTCACGCGCTCGCGCATAGTTCACCCTGGCTCCGGCACGGATTCCGCCGAGGAGCAGCAGAATGAGTACCAAGACCACCGCTGCATGCAGCGGAATCGCCTTCCCCGCCAGACTCCAGACCAGAGCGTAGATGGACACAGCAAACACGAGCAGCGCAGCCATACGCAGGAGATAGGTTGTGGCCGGTACAGACAGGTACGTGACCAATTGGATCAGCACCGCCGCGCAGACAAACAGGCTGACCGCCACGAGGGTCCACAGCCGGCGGTCGGCCAGGTCCGACCCCAGTGTTTTGCGCAGCTGCTCCACGGCCTGACCCGCGGCCAGGATCAACGGCAGCAGAATGAGCAGCACGCTGTTGGCGGGGCGGTAGCCCGGGACGTTGGAAAAGAGCAGAGTGAAAACGACCCAGTAGCGCGACAGCTGGTAAAAGGCGCCCTTGCGTTTGCGCTGCGCGATGAGGCCCGTTGCTCCCAGTGCCAGTGCCAGGCCCTCGTAGATGAACAGGATCAGCGGAGCCTGGTACCAGGCACCCCTGAGCAGAGCAAACCCGGACACCCACTGGCCGAACTGGTCCAGCGCCATCTGCAGACCCAGCGGGTTGAGGGTAAGCCCGACCCCGGCGGTCAACACAACGAGCGCCGCGACCACCAGTGCCCAACGCAGGACCGCAGAGTCAGCGCGCATCGTGTGCCAGCCTTCCCGCAGGTCCTCCAGCGGTGCACCGTCCTTACGCACTCGAGCCAGCAGCCAGAGCACAAGGGGGAATGTAAGCAACACGGCCAGCCACGTGTAAACGGAAGGGCCCGACAGCAGGGCAAGCACCAATAACCCTGCGGCTATCCAGATGTGCATTGGGCGCGGCGCGCGCAGCCAGTCGGCCAGGAGCACCAGACAACCCAGGGCACAGAAAGCCACGATGACACTGCCGTCGGCGACTCGAGAGAAGTAGACCCAGCTTGGTGAGATGGCCAGCATGAGGGAGGCGGCGAGTGCGCCAATCCGGCCAAGATCACGCCGCAGGCCATAGGGCCACAGCACCAACGCCGAACCGAACAGAAGGGAGAGCGACCGCACCAGTCCATCACTGCCGCCGGTGAGAAAACTCAGCAGCGCATTCCAGTTGAAAAGCAACGGGCTGTGCCCACGCAGGGAAGTGGGCAGTGCATGGGCAAAACGCCACGCCGCCAGAGCCAGGCCAGCTTCGCCATCCAGCAAAGGCCAGCGCCCCACGGTTAGCAGGCGCAGCGCCAGGGCCAGAGCAAAGATCAGGCCGTAGAGCGCCATCTCCACCGTTACGGTTACCCTTCCCCTATCCTTCAACCGAGTCCCAGCAGTCTGAGTCATGCAGATACTCCTGTTAGCTTCTAGAAACGCCTTGCCTCCAGAAACCGGGTTTCTGGGAGAAACCCGGTTTCTCACGTGGTCACGGGTTTCCTCTGTGCATCAGGGTCAGCGCCGGAAGATGCTGACGCTGCCACCCTCATATACCTTTTCCAGGAAGCGCGACAAACGCTCATCCACATTGGCCTGCAGCCCGAACTTGTCTCGCTCCACCGGCCCTACATAGACGTACTCGACATCGTACTTCTCCAGCAGGTTCAGGACCTGCTGGGGATCCGTATTCTGGTAAATCTGCTCGATATCCGGCCGGCGCCGGTTTCCTTCCGTCGAGTCGCCGCGCCACTGGTACTCGTGAAAGTCCCATCCCAGGATGGTCGGCAGGCCGGTGAAGGCGGACACCCATGCCGTCTCGGTGTATGACCCGCCAGTAGACTCGACGATATGGGCCAGGCCCCGCACATTGGCCTGCAGCCAGCGGATGGCGGCATAGTCGTCACCGCGCACATTCTGAATATAGGCCATGCCGTCCAGAGTGGGTTGGCCGCGGAAATCGCCCGCCTTGCTGGGGATGCCCAGTACCGTATAGATCATGCCGATCAGCACCAGCACCACCATAACCGTGGACCAGAGGCCGCGCGCCAGCAGTGGACCGGGAGACCGCGCCGGTCTCTGGCGGCCCAGCAGGTAGTAGCAGCCAAAAGCCGCGGCCAGAGCCATAAGCACCCAGGCTTGATAGTAGAACTTGAACACCGTGTTCATGCGCGTGCCAAACAGGTCGCGCAGGTAGATGAACTCGACCGCCAGCGTTAGAAGCAAGCCCATACCCGCCATAAGGTAGACAAACAGCGGGGCCAGCTCCGTCTCCTCCTCTGTGGGGTCCTTCTGCCACGAGTGCTCGATCAGGTACCACAGGCCAATCACCATGAGTGCCACGAGCAGGAACATCCAGGGGTTGGTCAGGCGTGCCAGCGCAGCCTGTCGCAACAGTCCCAGCACCCCCTGGCTCCCCACCAGGGCCTTAACTCGCTCGTCGGCCAGCACACCCGCCAGGAACTGTTTGCCCGTCGTTGTGACCATGACCAGGAGGACAGAAGCCAGCATCAGCAATAGCGGCCCCGCCACCAGCCACAGGAAGCGGGTCAGCAGGTCCACGGGAAGCTGGCGCCGCTCTTCGCCAGGCAGGCCAGTCACAGCGCGAACCATCTGCCGCACGATCAGGCTGCCAAGCACAAAGACGAACAGGCCAAACATGATCAGGTACTGGTGCACCCGCGTGACGTTGAACAGCACGGGCAGGACACCGCCGGCCTGCGACTGGAAGCCCAGGTAGAATGGCAGGTACAGCACCACTGCAGGCACAGTGACTGACAGCGCGAACAGCACAGTAGTGGGCAGCCACCGCGCATTCCCCTGCACACGCTGCGCCACCAGGAATGCGGCAATGACCACCACGAGGTGAATCGGGAAATCCCAGGTGTTCAAAAAGCCCAGCGCCCCCAGGCAGAGGGCCATCATCACCAGGTCAAAGGCACGGGTCTGCCACAGAGTGACAAACGAGTAATACGTGATGCGTAACACATGACGAATAGTGGCCAGAGCGTCGCCTTCTACACCTGGCTGGTCGCTGGCCGTTGCCTCCTTCCTGCGCACAGCTTGCTGCTTGCTGCTTGCTGCTTGCTGCTGTCTGCTGTCTGCTGTCTGCTGTACCCACTCTTTCGCTCCCAGGAACACGTTCAGTGCCAGAGCCAGGGCCAGCAGGACAAAGGGCAGGGTCAGCACGTGCGGGTGCATGTCGCCCAGCAGGAAACTGAACTGCGGGAACTCGTCAATCACCTCCATGTGATTGCCGTACAGGTCGCGGTCGTTCACCACACGCGAAGCCCGCCACCACCACCACATGTCGGTCGGCACCCATCGGCCGTTCACCGGGGCGCCGGTCAGTCCTTCGATATCCAGCCATGCCCAAAACGCCGACGAGCCCAGACCGCGGGTGTGCAATACCTCGAACATTCCCTCCAGGTTCCCGATCACCAGCACAAAGAGGGGACCCAGCAGAGCCCACAGAATGGCCGCCACGCCCTTGCTCACCCGTTTCAGTTGGTCTGTAGCGATCAAGTTGTACGCGACGCTGAAAGCGCCGGTGGCGGTGAGGGCGAAAAGCAGCGAGATGGCCAGGTTGAAGGCAACGCTGGCAGCCACTCCGGACAGCCTGGTCAAGATGGCCATCATCAGGTAGCCAAAGTAGTAGTAGCTGATGGAATAGCCCGACAGCCACGGATCGGCCGGCGGGAAACGCTCGCTGCGCAAGATTGCGTTCAGGAAGGCGATTTCCATCGGCTTTTCTGTTGCCGCGATGTCGGGGTTGTAGGCGCGCACAAAAGCCCAGCCAAAGAAGGCCAGCGCAAAGATCAGCTCGGTGGCAATCACCAGGCGCCGGTTCTCGCGCAGGAAGGCCAGCATCTCCTGGCCCTCGCGTCGCCAGATGGCCATGGAGATCAGGCCCAGCAATAGCAAGGCGAACAGGATGGTGGTGCGGCTGGTGCCAAGGAATCCCAGGGACGAGCCCATCCACAGCACATAGCCGGTCAGCAGCAATCCTAAGGGCCTGGCGAAGGCATAACCCCGCTCAGGCAGGTGGCGAAAGAGGCGCAGCGCGATCGGCAGCGCCAGCAACCCGATTACTTCGATGATCAGCCACCAACTAACAACAGCCAACATGGCGTCCTCCATGGGGTTCCCAATCCACATGACAGATAGATTTTGTCATTGCTCATTCGTCATTTTTCATTGACCTGGTAGATCCGCACTTGCGCATTCTCATAGACCAGACTGAGCTGGCCATCCGCACGCATCCGGTCGAACTTGTCCAGACCAGGCCCGGGATAGTAGATGCGCTCCACTTCGCCCACATAGATGTAGCGCACATCGTACTCGCGGATAATCTCGAGTGCTACCCCGGGATCGGTCTCGCTGTAGAGACGCTGTACATCGTTGAGCCGCCGGTCAATCCACTGGCTGGGCATGGCCGAACGCTGCTGCCGCTGATGCCAGCTCCAGCCGACAATGGTGGGCAAGCCCGTATAGATGGCCACGCGTGAGCCCCAGCGATAGAGACCACGCGGTTCCGTATTGGCTTCGGCGATCACCGGCGAACCCTGGACGTTGTCCAGCAGCCAGTTGATCGCATCCAGGTCGTACTTGAGCTCAACGATCTGGCCACCGTCGTTGTACGCGGCAGTCTTCATATAGGCTGTGCCATCCAGCGATGGCCCGAGCGTCGCATCAAAGCGGTCGCTGATCTTGGCCCTGGTCGCCAGGATGGGGTAGAGCGCCGCAAGGAATAGCAACAGCGCCAGGACACCCTGCCACACACTGCGCCGGCCCGGGCTCCAACGGTGCAGCCGTTCAAACAGGTAGCTCAGACCAACCGCAGCCACCACCGACCAGAGCACCCAGATTTGCAGGTAGAACTTGAACACGGTGTTCATGCGCCCGATATCGCCTTTGAGCACGAACAGGTCCACGGCCAGACTCAGTGCCAGGCCAAGGCCGAACAACAGCCACATAAACCTCTGCTTTGCCTCCAGACGCAGGCGCAGCACGATCATCAGCACGCCCAGGATCAACAACCAGACGAACAGGAAGAACCATTGCTTGGTAAGCGCCAGTCCCAGGGCCACCAAAACCAGCGGGATGACGATCACCCAGCCCAGCGAGTCGTACTGGCGTCCTTTCTTGACCAGGCGATTGTAGGCGGCAAGCAGGCGGGGCAGGCGGTCCCAATAGCGCACGCTGAGCTGCAACATGCGCGCTGTGCCTTCACGTACCTCGCGGCTGAACAGCTCGACGCCCATCCACGAGATAATCACGAACAGGAAAAGGCCGTGAATGCCCAGGTAATTGACCAGCCCCGTGCGCAGGCCCTTCCAGCGCTCAAAGCTCGTATAGGCGGTCGAGAAGCGGGATAGGAACGGCCAGAACAGGATATAGCTTAGCCCAAACACCACAAGGGAGCGCCAGGCCACCGCCCAGAGCAAGTCGAGGTCGATCTTTTTGCGGCTTTCGTATTCGTGAAGCAGCAAGGCCAGGCCAACGACCAGCAGATAAGTGGGGTAGTCCCAGGAGTTGATCGGGCGCAGCGCACCCACAACCAGCCCCATCGCGGCCAGCGTCAGCACCTCAGCCCAGTCCACACGGTCTAGCAGGCAGCCGACAGCAGACAGCAGACCGCGAAATCCCGCCCCAAGGTGTTGGCTTTCTGCTTTCTGCTTTCTGCTTACTGCTTTCTGCTTCCTAATGACTGCCACAGCCAGGCCCAGCGCCAGCAGAGTAAAGGGCAGCGCAATCAGGTGCGCGTGCAGGTCAGCGTAGAGAAAGGTGAAGAACGGAAACTCGTTGATCTCGCCATTGGGCATCACCCGCGACGGGTTCCAGTAAGGCCACTCCGGACGGATGCCCAGCTGTGCTTTGCCAGTGAGCACCCGCGACAGGCCTGACAGCACGCGCGCCACTCCGATCACAAACGGCATCGAGCTCTGGATGGTGGTGCTGCCGATCTCGTACAATGCGCGCAGCGGGACGACGATCTCCACCAGGTTGCCCAGAACGGCAACCATCAGCGCCGCCAGCAAGGCCCAGGTCATGGCCGGCTCCCAGGAGCGAATGACCCACGACACACGATGAAGGGCCAATGACAGAGGCCCGGCCTGCACGGACGGTTCACCGCCAACGCCGGAGCCGGGGTCGCCTGCGCTTGAGATTCGCGGTCTTTTGACGGTCAGATTGTAGACGACGGAGAAGGCACCCATGGCGGTCAGGGCGGCCAGCAGCGGGATGGACAGGTTGTACGCCACCCACGGCACGATGCCGGTGAACTTGCAGAGCACCGCCAGGATGATCTGGCCAAAGTAGTAGTAGTTGAGATACCCACCCGCGAACCACGGGTCGTATGGCGGGAAGGTGCTGCTCCTGATCACGGCATTGAGATAGGCGAAATCCATTGGCTTCTCGCCACCCATGATCGGGTGCCACAGGTCAGGGTTGCCGTAGCGGATCAGCAGGAAGCCGAGGAAGAACAGCAGGAACAGCGCCTCATTGATAATCACCAGCGCCTTGTGCTCGCTCCAGAAGGCGAGCATCTCGTCGCGTTTGCGCCAGAAGATAAGTGCGCCGCAGGCAGTGACGAGCAGCAAACTCGCGGCAATCGCCGCGCGGCTAAAGCCGGTCAGGCCCAGACTGACCGCAATCCAGGTGATCCACGCCAGCAAGAGGATGCCCAGAGTCTTGGACAGAATGTAGCCGCGGTCCGAGAGGCTGTGGAAGAGCAGATAGGCCAGCGGCAGCGTGACCACGCCCAGCACCTCGACCAGCAGCAACCAGAAGAGAACGGGCGCAACGTTGCTCAGGCTGTTGCGATTAAAGATGTCTGACCAGGTCCCGCCCGCCTGTTGTGCCTCCTTATCTGTGTCAGTCAGCTGCAGTCCGTTCTTCCAGGTGGCAACCTGGATCGGCAGCAGGCGCGCAATGTCGTCAAAATCCAGGCCATCGCTCAGTAGACTGTACGCCTTCTCGGACGAGTACCGGGCCGTCTTCCGAAAGATCAGCGCCTTCGGATGGTCGTACACCGTATATGTCTCGTCCGCATTGTCATCCACAAACTCGATCGGCCCGAGATTGGGGCGTGAGGTAATCGTCTTGATCAGGTCAAAACCCAGCTCGCCGTTGAACAGGTATTTGTAGTAGCGCGTGGTCATCGGGTAACGCATCGGTATACGCGGGACCGACGCCCACAGCCGGTTGCTGCTCAGCACGATATAGTCCACCTGGTTCAGCCAGTCCATGAACCAGCCCAACTTCTCGGGCGAATCCTCAGCGTAGGGATGCATCTCCACCGCGCCATAGGTGCCGTCGGCAAAGCCATTACGCCCATCCACCCCACCCCACGGCAGCCAATCACCCCACGCCTCGCCGCTGAGGGTCGAGCCCCTGGGAATGTTGTCGTAGATCCATCGCGAGCCGGCCACCCAGGTATGTGGGCGGGTGTAGATGCGGGTGAAAGCAAAGGCCCACAGGAACGTCCCAACGGCCACTACCAGCACCAGCGCCAATGCCAGAGGCCTGGCCCAACGGAATTGGGCTGCCCGCGCGCGTTTCCAGATATGGGCCAGCAAATAGGCGGCCAGCAGGGTCAGAAACGGGTACATGGGCACCAGGTAGCGCGGGTTCTTGATAAACTGCGTCGAATGATAGAAAAAGGCTACGGTGGTCCAGGCCAGCGGCAACAGGTGCGGCAACACGCGTTTGCGCAACAGCTCATACCAGGCAAACCCCCATCCGGCCGTACCAACCAGGCCCAGCGGCAGGCCGACCAACCACAGCACCATGTTAGCCCAGGTGTATACGACCGGCAGACGCGACGCCCATTGATGGCTGGGGTACGAGTCCGCCTTGCCGCTCAAGACCGGTGACCAGTTGCGCATGTCGGCCAGCCAGTTCGTGGCGAGCTTGAGGTCAAAGAACCCCGGTCCCTGGAAAGTGTAGGGCTGTGCAATGCGAAAAACAAGGAACGCCACCAAAAGGCACACCACCCCGCGCAGCGCCACAGTGAAGCCGGTTTCCAGCCAGCTTTCCTTCTGTGACACCACAGGTGCGGGCTGCTCAAGCTGGGGAGAGAAATCTGCGTTGTCTGTCGCATCCGCGGACAACCCGACTCCGTTCCGCGGGTTCGGAACCGGAACGGGAGAAGCGACAGCTTCAGCAGAGGCAGCCGCTACAGCCAGAGCGGGAGCCAGACCCTCCTGGTTGTTGCCGGCATTCGGCTCGACACGGAAGGCGATGCTTAAGCCGCCAAGAGCCCGCTCCCAACCCCCACGGGCTGGGGGTTCGGTCGGGGCCGGCGTGGTGGTCAGCGCCTGCGCCAGGACATGGCCTTCAGCGGGTTCCGGCTCGACAGCTGGTTGCGTCAGTGCATGGTAGATGCGCAGCAAACAGGCCAGGCCCATCACCAGGCCCACCATCGCCACATTGATGCGGCAGGCAACGGCGGCACCGAAACTGGCGCCCATGGCCAGAAAGTCGCTCCACCGTCCACGGTCCGCCACCCACAAGGAACAGTAAAAGGTCAGAGCGACAAAAGTGGCGGCAAAGCTATCCATGGTGAAGAAGTGCGCCTGCTGGATGCTAATCACCAGACAGGCAGTCAAGAACGAAGCCAGCAGACCGATGCGCGTGCTATACAGCTTGCGCCCGATGAGGAACATGAGCAGAACGGTCACGAGATCAAAGATGCCAGCCATAACCCGTCCCAGGAGGTGAATGCTGTCGCCGCCCACGTTTAGCATCTCTCCCAGAAACTTGACCATGAACAGCGGCAAAGTGCCGTAGACAAAGCTGCTACCGTTATTGTAGGGATTGAGGGGCGATTGGGCAGTGTTAAAGTACTGCGCCACACTCTTGGGTATGCTTAGTGCCAGCTCCACCATCCAGATAAACCGCTCATCCGGGTGAAAGTGATGACCCACATCCCAGTTTACGCCCGTGAAGCGGAAAGCGGCTCCCAGCAACAGGATGAGGATCAGGGCGATCGGCACCGCGTGGTGGCGTACCCACTCATACGCGCTGGTTACGAACGGGCGTGTGCGCAGCGCTAGAGCCTTCTGCCACAACGCCTGTCCCGCAGACAACACAGGACGAAGTGCCAGCAGGCACCTGCGCCAGAGCGGCGATGCCGGCGTCTGATCTTCCGGTACAGGAGTCATATTGCTCTCCGAAGTCATGTCGTTCTCCTTCTGCGTGCAGACGGCAGCAATGGTTTAGCGCTGCACATACACCATGATAAAGGCAGGCGCGCCGTCACCAAACAAGGAGGGTTTGGCCACCACTTGCGGGAAAACGGCACGTAGAAAGTTCAGGCCTTCCACATCGGACGGATTGAGCAAGAACAAGGCATGGTCCTCAATGAGCGAGATGGGCGGCTGATCGGGAGACAACTGGTCCACGTACAAATAGGGGTTAAAGGTCCGCTCATTGTCCGTACCCAGATACATCGCCAGGGCCCGGCCATCAAACCAGTGCGGCCACACCTTGACAAAGGCCGTCCCACGGTCGTTGTAGTCCAGAATCTGCCGCGCCATCTCTTTGGCCACGGACACATTCTGTCTGTCAGGCAGAACGCTCACAAAATCGTGGAAGTAGAACTGCCGGGTGTCCCGATACTCCGTCGCCACCAGGAGGGCTATTGCGGCAACCGGTACAAACCACAACAGCGCGCGCCTACCGATCCGCCAGACAAACTCGTACGCGTCCTCGGCAGCCGCGAGCCGCAGGCGGATTCGATAGTCCCATTCGGGGAGTGCCGCTCCCAGATGCGCCAGGCGCTCACCTAAAGCGGCCAGCGGAAGTGCAGCCAGGATCAGCGCCGGGCCGATCGCTCCGGAGGCGCGAAAGATGTTGGGCATCTCACGCGGCAAGGCCATCAGTCCCGATGGCAACAGGAACACAAACCAGAATGCCAGGAGCACCGCATTGTTCCCCTTGCGCCAGCGACGCACGGCATAGAACAAACCCAGCACCAGCAATACGGCACTCACCAGACCAAAATGGCGAAAATTGGGTACGTTGAAGCGCGAGTTGCCGTCGCCGTACACATTGAACATGAGCAGCGTCGTGCGCATGTTTTCCACCAGGAAGGACAGATTGAGGCCGACGCGATTCTCATCGCCCTTGAGCAGTTTGGCCTGCAGTGAGGCCCGCGCCGCATAATCCTTCGAGTTCTCCAGGGCGTAGCGGCCCAGGGGCGCGTAGACGACGACGGCCACCACAAGCATGAGCCCCAGCACAGGCAGCAAAAAGCGCCAGTGGAATCGCTGGCCCGACAGGATCAGCAACACAAAGGCAGTTGCCAGCGCCACAAAAGCAAACAGGAACGGGAAATAGGTGTGCAAGCCCAGACCGAGCATCAGCCCCGCCAGCGCCCAGTCGAACAGCCGGCGGCCTCGCAGCGCCCGCAACAGAGCATACAGCAGCACGATGACGAACAACGGCAACAGAATCACGCGAAATCCGGAGCGGCTCAGCACAATGTGCCAGCGGTTCACTGCCAGCAAGAAGGCGGCAGTCAGAGCAACCGAATCTGGAAACAACTTGCGAGCGGCCAGGTACAGAGCGGGAATAGTCACGATGCCCACCAGAGCCGAGGTGAGCTTGATGGAAAAGTGGCTGAGTGGTGCCAGCCGGGCCACGAACGCGATCATATAGAAGAACATGCCCTCGCGCCCCATGTTAGCCGGGAAGAAGATGCGATACTCCCCCCGCAGAATGGCCAGCGCATCCGCAAAGTTGTAGGGCAGGTCCCAGCCGATATCCGCCGGGACGACCTCCAACTGTTGCAGACGCAGCAGCGCACCGACGGCGACCGCCAGCCCGAGCAGCAGCCAGTTGCGCGACACTGGCAGTGTCCGTCCGGCGCACAGGGCCGTAATGTGCTCGCCAAAGCGACGCGGGCCATCGCTGATGTACAGGTACATCATGCAGAAGGCCAGGCCCCCCACCCACAACACCAGACCGGGAAGGCGAAAACGATTGCCGCCAAAATTCAGGCAGCCCAGCAGCGCCATCCCCAGGGCGAGGGCCACGGGGCCAAGGAACCGGAGGAGTCGGGCCATCGCCGTGGTCGCGTCTGCCGCATCCTCCGCCTCCGGCCGTTCAAGGGCGACCCCACCAAAGGCCAGCGCGAACAGGGCCGCCGCCAGGCCAAAAGCCCCATACTGCAGCGGCTTCCTGGTGTTGTGATCCAGGGCACGCTGGGCAAGGAAAGCGACCGCGAGGCACAGCACGGCAATTAGCACGGCATACAGCGCACGACGGCTCGCCTGGCCGGCCCCGCTGTCTGTTCGGCGCTGCCCGTTCACTAGGTCGGAAATGCGGTGGAGGATCGTAGACACGACGAGTCTTCTCCTATCTATTCAGTAGCCCGTCTTGTGAGCCTGCGACCGGCTAGCGCTGGGCCGGAGCGAAGAAGATCATAAAGTCTTTGTCCGGCGAGAAGGCCTGAAAGCGCATCAACTGCCCGTTCGGATAGTGTGCCAGCAACCATTGCTCCGCTTCCTGGTTGATCGGATTGTAGATGTACAGGCGATTGCGCGGATCAGCCAGATGCGGCTCCAGATCGCTCGGCTGGAAGAGAAAGTTGGCCCAGTCAATCTGACCCATCACCACCGATATTCCCCACCCATCAATCCAGTACGGCGTGCAGATGAGATAGGCGTTCTGCCGCCCCCCGTAGAGAGTGGCAAAGGAGTCAATGACCTGGGCCATGTCGGTGGCATTCCAGGCCGAGTGGCGATAGTGCTCGCGGTAGTCCGTGAAGTAGGTCCGGTAGTTTAGCCTCACCGACTGTGACAGCATCAGCCCGCCCAGCACCAGGACCAATACTATGCCCAAACCCCCGCGAAACGAGTACACAACCTGCCGCCCGACCCAGTACGCCGGCAGGGCAGACAGCACGAGCACCACCGGGATCACTGCCGAGGCGCGCAGGTTGCTGGGAACTTCATTAGGGAAGGCGATGGCCAGGGTACAGGGCAGCAGAAGCACGAATATGGCCACCAGCAGATAGATGGCCAGAGGATTCCGTTTCACCAGAAGCAGGTATAGCAGATAGGCGGCACCAAGCACCAGGAGCCCGCCACTCACATAGTCCAGGGCCGGCCGCATGGGCACACTCTCGGGCCAGGCATCATCGCCCTCATAGTTGAACATCAGGAGTGCCCGCTTCACGTTGTCGGCAAAGACCCGGGCATCATCCCGAGGAGCAGAGACCTCCAGGTCGGTCGTCCGCGTCAGCGCACGGTACCAGTAGGTCCTGGGTTCATCATACCAGAAGCGCAACATCGGCAGAAAAACCAGAGCGGAGGTCACCACCAGCAGGACCACGTTTGCGGCAAAGCGCCCCACACGAAAGTTGGGACCGCGGTCAACCAGCAGCTTGACCAGGCAAAAGACAATCACCAGGAGCGGCATGATGCGGAAAGCGTAGTAGCCGTAGAGGCCCAGACCCAGACACGCACCAGCCAGCAGAAAATCGTTACGCTGCCGGGTACGGAAAGCGCGCAGGAGAGCGTACAGGGTGGCCGTAGTCCACAGCGGAGCAAGCACAATGCGCAACCCAATGCGACTGATGATCACATGCCAGTAGGAAATGGCCACAAAAAACGCGACGATCACGCCAAAGCGTCTATCCAGGAGCTCCTTGCCCAGAAAGTACATCGGGATCACGTTGAGCACGCCCACCAGGGCCATGGCCAGGCGCAGAGTGAGCCAGCCATAGCCAAAGATCTTGGAGAGCAGCGCAGTCAAATAGAACTGAGTGGGCTCGCGCCCGGTGTTGCGCGGGAAGAAGATGCGGTACTGGCCCTGCAGAATGTCCCATGTGTCCAGGGCCGCCTCGTTATGGTCGGCTTCGGGGTCGCTCGGTATTGTAGAGATCTGATAAACACGGAAGAATAGAGCAAGAA